>Ga0190367_1000012_pt1 | contig 159217 bp, 166 predicted proteins | sample 4872181011_MG_FD_171838 | JGI IMG/M metagenome (GOLD analysis project Ga0190367, IMG submission 171838) | Hydrothermal vent microbial mat bacterial communities from Southern Trench, Guaymas Basin, Mexico - 4872-18-10-11_MG | ecosystem: Environmental > Aquatic > Marine > Hydrothermal vents >...
ACCCTAACCACAGTTTAAGGTATGTACAGTATTAAGGTTAAGGGTGTTAACCTATATGTAGTAGCTATCGTTGGTAGTGAGATATCAGTGCCTCTCATAGCGCTTATGGTCTATTCAACCATTGAGATAGGTATTCATGCCGCCATAATAGCCGCTGTAGTTACAGATGTACTAGCCTCCATAGCTATGGGAACGTTCAGACTTAGATATGCGGTAGAGGTGGCTATAATAGCGCTATTTGTATAGATTGGTGTGATGTTGCTTCAAGAACACCAGCATTACTAACCTCATCAATAACTAAAGGATGAACTAAGTCACGCATATGAAAGAGGCTATTCTGGTTAAGGTTAATTAACTCTATAGCGCCTTAAAGTATATGGGGGTTATGGAGGAGGTCTTACTAACCTTAATTGATGAGGAGGAGCTATTGTTAACCCTAATTGACTTAGATATTGGTGAGTACCGTGTTAAGACTGAAAGTAAGGATAGAGAGAATAGATAGTGGTGCCCATATTGAGGTTATAGGCATAGCTAATAGCGGGTTCGTGGGTGCAGAACCAGAAATACTCATGCCTTCTCATATAGCCCGAGAACTTGAACTACATAAGGTACAGAAGCCTAAGGTGCATGTTAAGATAACGGGGGATGGGAGAGAGGTAACCTTAATGAAGTACAGGAAGTCAGTAAAAGTCTATGTACTCACGGAGGATAGGGTTGAGGGCCCTGTGATGTGTTCGGTCCTTACACTACCTACCGCTAGGTATGTCTTACTTAATGATAAACTCTTAAGTAAACTAAAGGTTGTTCTACTAGACTTTGGTGAAGGTATATGGTGCTTTAGAGATGAGTTAGGTAGGAAGGAAAGGAAGAGCCTTTAAAAGCATGATGAAGTTTAGTAAGTAATTAATACTTAAAGACCTATATGCTATATTTTGAGTGGTTAGTGGTATGGTTTTAAGGGCTTTAGGTATTTTAGGGAGTTTTAGAGATGGGGGAAATACTGATATACTCCTTGATTACTTATTGGGTAGGCTACGTGATTACGGTGTTTATGTACGCAAGGTAAAGTTGAAGGACTTACATATAGAGCCGTGCTATGGATGTAGGAAATGTTTGGAGTTAGGTGAGTGCTGTATTCATGATGACATGACCAATATTGTTACACCAGATATACTTCAGTCACATATATTGGTAATCGCGTCGCCAGTGTACTTCGATAATGTTACATCACTTACTAAGGTCTTTATGGATCGCACGTGGTGCTTAAGGGGTAAGTTAAGGAATAAGGTTTTAGGCTGCGTAGTCGTAGGAAGGGGTTATGGGCTAGATTCAGCGTTAGTAGCCATACATAACTGGGCCTTAAAACATAAGATGGTTATAGGTGATAGAGGGGTCATGGGTATAGGTTTTAAGCACCGTGAGGTACTTAAGGATAAGAGAGTGTTTAAGGATCTGGAAAAGCATGCCGCAAGACTTATCGAGTTAGCTAGTCTTATCTATGGTTACTGGTTAAAATCTGAAACTAAATATTAGCATAAAGATAACATTTACTTAGTGAGACTGGTTACAAACATTACATTTTTAAATTTGTACTCATAATTTCCTTGGTGATTGTGTGATAGATCTAGGTTCCCCAATCACATGGGTTTACGTGTTACTAACTGCCTTAATTCCCGGGTTGTTATCGACATGGTTAGGTGTCGGTGGTTGTTTCTTAAGGATACCTATGTTGATATATCTTTTTGGTGTACCGATAAAGACAGCATACTGTATCAATCAAGCAGTGGTAGCTCTAACAACAATCCCTGGAGTTATTGTTCATGTTAAGGAGAAGCATGTATATATGAAGGGGTTCGTAGTTGCTGCTTTAAGCGCTATGGTTGGGGTCTCTATAAGTGCCTATATAGTCGCTAAGTATATACCCGCCATGCCACTAAGGGTATTCTTTGGTTTCGTATGTGTAGGTATAGGTATCTACGTAATCTATAAGACCTTAAGAGCTAGGAAGGTGTTAGTTAAGAGAGTTACTGTTGAAGCCGTTAAGACCCTTGAGCATGGGGCTAAGCTAGCGCTACTAATGTTCTTAGCAGGTTTCGCTACAGGGCTCTGCGGCTTCGGTGGTGGCATATACTTCGTACCTATATTTATGGGGTTAGGGTACCCAACTCACGTTGCTGTAGGTACTTCAAGCATCCAGATGCTACCAGTAGCTGGTTTAGGCTCAACAGTACTGACTATTAATGGGTTTATGTACCCATTACTATTCCTGCTAGTAGGTGTACCGACACTCATAGCTTCATGGGCAGGTGCTAAGTTATCAGCTAAATCACCACCGTGGGTACTGAGGCTCATATATGCATTGGCCATAATAGGTGCTGGGCTATATGTGGCTATCGATGCCTTAAGGAAGATGGGTATTATATAGTGTAACTTGGTAACTCCATGAGCTTGAACATAGATTAATCAGTACCTATGTAAATATAGTGCTTAGGTGGGGGCGATGAGTCTAGAGAGGAGTGACTTAAGGCTTATCGAGCTACTTCAAGAGGACGGTAGGAAAACTCTTACGTCCTTAGGTAAGGAGTTAGGAATTAGTCACGTAGCTGTTAGGAAGAAGTTACAAAAGTTAATGTCTGAGGGTATAATTAAGGTAAGTGCGTTACTGAACTCAAAAATGTTTGTCTATGCAATAGTAATTACTGAGTTAGAGAGCTACACGTACTTCAAGAACATAGCACACAAACTTAAGAACTGCCCCAGAATAGTATTGTTAGCACCACTCATAGGGGGTATGGGGTATATAGCCGTCATGGCTTTTGAAAATATGGATATCCTTGAGTCATGTATGAATATATGTGTCGTGAGAACGCATAAAGGCATAAGGAGGAGTGAAGTACTTGTGTCTAGAGAGCTAATAACACCTAACTACGTCCCTGTTAAGGTCGTAAGTAAGAAGGGGGAGGCAGCGCCATGTGGTATGCTATGTGGGAAATGCCCACTATATAAGGAAGGTAAGTGCTATGCATGCCCAGCGACTAAGTACTATAGGCAGGAAGGGCTCATAGGCACAAGTACGTAGCCAGCACTAGGCATTAGGTATAATCATTCATAGTTGTTTTACCTAGGTTACGTAAGGACAGTACTAACATTTAGTTGGGTATTTTCAAGGAAAACTTTATATGGTGTGATTAATCAGTTATATATACGTAAGGTGTTTTACATGGAGTATTAGTGGTGTTTCCCCCACTAAATAGGTATTTAGGTGATTCTAGTGAAGTGGAGTGAGATTCCTTCTAACGCACGTAGATATATAATTTACCACGTCATAGTATCTCCGTTATTGATTACCTGGTATATGTTACCTATGTATATGTTCATGACTGGTTACAACATACTTGACGTAGGTATAGTGTTTACTGCTGTTCACATAGCTTCAATACCTATTACGTACCTAATAGGTAAGTTGTTCGATAGAATCCCCATAAGGCATGGCTTAGTACTGATAGACGCTCTCGAAGGTACCTCATCCATACTTTTCGGACTTGCTTACGGACCTATAGCCCCACTAATGCTCTTCCTAGGTTTAATCATTGATGAGGTAGCAGGCATGTTCTACCCCCTATACCAAGCCGCTGAGAGGGTGCTATATCCTGAGGATAAGATGGAGGAGATCTTCGCCTGGCATATTAGGTTACCTGAAGTAAGTCAGTTAGTTGGTTTCCTGGTTTTAGGCTATGTCTTCGGTTACGTACTTACCACACCTGAGGGTTATAGATTAGGCTTTATAGCTATAGGTCTTTCATCACTCATAACCATAACCTACTTACTCACATGCCTACCTAAAATAGATGTTGAGGAGAGAGTTAGTGCTAAAGGTTTTAGGTTTAGGATTGATGCTGAGTTTAAGTTAATACTGGTTATTGAGGCTTTAATGACGCTCGCTTGGGCATTAGCGCCTGAGATAGTCCTACTTAACTACGTAGTTAACGTACTTGGGTTAACGCTATTTGAGGTTATGGTTGTTGAGGCAGCCATATCTATAGCGTCTATAGTAGCTACCTACGTATCGGAGCATCTAAGTACTAAACATAGGTTTGAAGCCATAGCCATAGGCTACCTACTAATCTCCCTATGGGCTTTAATAATGTTTCTTAACCCACCATTCATCATGACTGTCTTAGCTTACTCAATAGCTAGGTTTGGTGATGTCCTAGCATTCCCGTTCTATAGGTCCTGGATCTTTAGTAAGATACCTAAGGAGAAGGCTAGTAGCTTATTGGCAGCACTGTCTAGTTACCGAAGACTAATAAACTTAGTAACGCCAGCAATAGCTGGTTTCTTAGCGTACATAAAGCCAACACTACCATACCTAGTAAGTCTAGCCCTCTTCATAACCATATCATTACTACTATTCGCCTATCAGAGAATGAAGCATTAATTATGAATACCTCATGCAGTAACTAAATCGGATCGGGTTAATACCCTAAGGGTAGCCTCCATAATTACCTTTTCAGCCTTAATTAACCTCCTTGACTTAAATCCATGCCTCCATCCCTTCCCATATAGCTCATCAGATATCGCCAACACCACCGCTAACTTCACACCATAGTACTTAGCTACGGTCATTAAGGCTGTAGACTCCATATCCACAGCTAAGACCCCTTTCCTTGAGTACTTAATGACCTTATCCCTAGTCTCACGTGACGGGGCGTCAACACTCCAAACGCCACCCTTAACGACATTTATCTTCATGGGCTTACCAATGTTAAGTATCTCGTCATATAGTGCGTTAGCTAGCTCATCATCCGGTCTAGGTACGTACTCTGGGGGCATATAGTGATAGCTAGTGCCCTCCTCCCTAATACCCCATGTAGGTATAACAACATCACCTATACGTATAGATCTCTTTATAGCTCCAGCAAGTCCTAAGGCGATAAATACTTTACCACCATTAACTATTAAGGTCTCTAAAACCATAGCACTAGCGGGTGCGCCAATATAAGGTAAGACTACTATTACCTTCTCACCATCAAACTCACCCACAATACCTTCCTTAACGGCTATTAACTCACCACGCCTTAACCTATTAACGTTACGTAAAGTTCTCTTAGCCACATTAAGTAACCTAGAAGTAAACACCATTACGACTCTATTGCTCGGTAAGGGTTTATCACTAACGAAGTACTTCCATGGATCAACAATAGGCTCCCCTCTACCTAACCTAAATAACCGCATTCTTAACACCTTAATCAAGTACTTTACCTACCTTAATGTAGATAGTAAGGTTTAAATTAATGGGCTTCGGTTTAGTCTTGATAGGTGTTGAGGGATGTACGGGTTGGGTTCATGAGTTCTTCATTAAAAACTCTAAGCTCTCCCTTAAGTTAATGAGCGCTAAGTGGAGGACTGCTTTTGAGGAGGCTAAGCTTGTTTCAAAAATTCTTGATGTTCATGGGGTAAGTAAAGGCTCTAGTATCCTTGAGGTTGGTTGTGGCAATGGTAGGATAGCTATTAACTTAGCTAAGCTAGGCTATAGGGTTACGGGTATAGACATATCGCCTACATATATTGAAGATGCTAAGAGAAGGTCTAGAGAGCTAGGGGTTGATGTAGAGTTCTTAGTTTGTGATGCTAGGGAGTTAGATAGATGCCCGCAGGGGAGGTCTTTTGATGCCATAATCTTTTACTGGACATCAGTACTTGGTTACTACGATGAAGATACAGACCTCAAAATACTAACTAAATGTAGGGGGCTCGTTAATAATGAAGGTAAGTTAATGATTCTAAACCACGTTAATAGGGATTATTTAGTAACATTATTCAGTACTCATAGGGTGTTAGTATCGGTAATGAAGCTTGATGAAGGCTTATTAATAGAGTACTCCAAGCTAGACCTAACTAACTCAAGATACATATCTAGATGGAGGTTCTATGAAGAGAAGGGTAATGACTTAGTATTCTTAGATGAGTTAGAGTCCTCTCAAAGGGTATACTCAATCCATGAGTTAGTTAACCTAGCGAAAAAGTCAGGATGGGAATTCGTGAAAGCATACGCAGACCTAAGAACATTGGAAGAATTCAGTAAACCAATATGCCATAGAGCTTACAACATAATTTTTAGACCAACCTAATTAAACACCTTTTTCCATAAAGTCCTTAATTATCTGGCGTGCCTCATGAGTTAAACAAGGTTTAGACTTGAAGGTGATTAAACTATGTATAAGGTTATGGTACCTTCATAAGTTAGATCTTCAGTATTGTATTGACTAGCTATAATTACTATGTAGTAAGTCCTATACCAGAAAGTATCGAAGCTCGCATGTGCCTCACCTTCTTCGTACCAATACCCATAACCAATACCTGCTTCAACATCCACTAACACTATACCTAAACGTTGATTTGTAGGGGTCCAAGTTACATCAACAAATATATGTTCAGTTGAGCTAAATGGGCCATACGCATCATAGGCTCCTGGACTTAAAGTACCTGATACGGGCTTCTCTACTCTGATTACCTTGACCTCAACCACATAAATCTTCATACTACCTTCATTGTCTTTCGCTGGTTTAGCTTCCCATATATTTATGTAGTTCTTAGGTATGTATTTAGCTGCCTTCTCTAAATATACTAAGAAGAAGTTCTTGGTGTCGAATGGCTTACTGACTATCGGGTCCTTAACTTGATCAATGATTACTTTATAAGTAGTTCCTGCTACTTTAACAGTAACTTCGTTTAGAACTCCCTTATAAGCAGCAACACTGATGCTAGCAAAAATAAGCGCCATAATCAATATTCCTATAAACCCTAACTTGAAGAACTTCATTCATCCACCAGCGTATACCTATATAGACTATACTTATATATCTTGCTTTAATTAGCCTTAACAGGGTCTGTAGATAAGTACTCACTGAGCACAGTGAGATTTAGTTAGACCTCTCTAATGAGTATTTATATACGTTAGTTAATTTAGCCTTAAACCTAAGTATTTGATGGGTATGTCATTGTGGGCTTATTAAACAGTATTGCTTTAAGCTTAATAGATTATTTACCTCGATTCAGAAGTGGAAGCAAGGAATACCCAGAGGACCATCATACATATATAACTCAATAGCTGCTAGGTTTCTTGATCCTATTCATGCTTATGTAGCTCATGAAGTCATGAGTGTGGTTGAGTCTAGGGGTGTAGTTGTTGATGTGGGTTGTGGTGTTGGGTCATTAATTATTAAGTTATTAGGGAAGGTTAGGGTTCACGCTGTAGGTTTAGATATATCGTTAGCTATGCTTGAGTTAGGTAAGTAGAAGACTAGGCGTGCAGGTCTGCATGGCTACGTAGATTTAGTTTTAGGCGATGCTCATAAATTACCATTTAGGGATAATGGTATTAACCTCATAGTCAGTACTGGAACTCTTCACCACATAAGGAGGCCTCATGAGGTCTTTAAGGAGTGTGTTAGGGTCTTAAAGAACGGGTGTGAGGCATGGATTTACGAATTCTCACACGATATAAGTCCTGAAGAAGCTAGAGAGTTCTCAAAGGAGTTTAAGGTATCAGTCAGGTACCTTAAGCTTGCAGGGTTAATGCACGGCATCCCAAGAAGGGAATTCGAGTCTGGCTATATACGTAAGGAGCTAGAGCTAGTTGGGTGCTCACACGAAGTGATATATAAGGGGTTCCTTACTAAGTTGGTTCTACGTAAGTAATGTATAGCTCTTAAGGTGAATCCTTGATTAAATTTAATTAAATTTATTCGGGGTAAGATTAATCGGTGTACGTATGCCTAGAGCTCTGAAGCTAATAACTACGTTCTTAATAATTACGGTACTAACCTCGGTATTAATGACCTTACCAACGCTTAACGCTTCTTCAGGGGGTTCTGGGAGGGTTATTAGGGTTCCTCAAGACTGCCCGAGCGTTAGGGGTGCTGTATTTATGGCTGAGCCAGGGGATGTTGTAGTTATTAGTAATGGTACGTACATAGACTTCATATACATTGAGAATAAGCATGACTTAGGAATTATTGGTGAGGGTAACGTAACCCTAAATATTGATAGGAGAAACGACTTCGTGGTGTACATAAAGAATTCGCGCAACATAACTATTTCAGGACTGTCATTCACTAGAGCTAAGAAATACAACATAATTATCGAGAACTCCACATCGATAACTATAGAGGGGGTTAAGACCTACGACTCCGTGCTAGGCATATACATCGTAGAATCAAGGGATATATTGATCAAGGACTCATGGGTCAACTACACAGTTAGGGGTATCGGTATTGAGAAGTCGGAGGGTCTCTCGATAGTTAATACCGAGATCATAAACTCTGCTTATGAAGCTATAGAGGCTGAAGGGGTCTCTAACATAGTTATAGATGGTGTTAAGTCAGAAAATACAACAGGTATAGACCTTACCGGGGTAGTGAACGCTACCTTAAGGAACTTAATACTTAAGAGCTTAGCAGAGCATTTTGGTTTAGTTGCGGATATAAGTCTTTGGGGTGTTAAGGACGTAGCCATTGAGGACTCTACATTACTTGGTGGTGGGTTAGAGTTCATAGATATAGACTCAATCCCTGAGGTAAGCGTAAAGAACGTTAGCGTGAGGGGTGCGCCTCTAGTATTCTTAAGGGATAAGGACTTTGAGTGGGCAAGCCTTAAAGACACTTACGAGGCCGTAGGTCAGATAATCGCTTACAACGTTAGCCGATTAATCATTGAGGGTTACTCATTCACTGGTTTATGGGTAGCTATAAATGTAGTTAGGTCAAGCAACATACTAATAACTAATAATAGGTTCGTGAGTAACCCCATAGAGACAATATCGCTTACTGAGGTCACCAACGTAACCATATTTAATAACGAGATCACAGTGACTAGATCAGCCATAGCAGTTGTCGATAGTAAGAACATAGTAATATATAACAATAACATAAGTAGGGTTGGGTCCGGTATATCGATAGCGAGGACTAAGGACATAATAATATATAGGAATATGTTTAGAGGCATGGGTTGGAGCGCCGTTGATGGTGTCTATGATAGCGACCTCTTAATGTTTGGGAATAGCGTAATTAATGTGCATGAGAATACCTTCTTAAGTGGTTCTAAGATGGTAAGGTTCTTTAGTGATGATGAATTAACGTACGTGTATGGCGGTAAGGAGTTCCGTAGTCGCATAGGTAATTACTGGAGTCTAAACGTAAACGCTACTGATAATGATGGTGATGGGTTATCAGACATTCCGTACACGTTCCTTCTAGTATCTTCTGATGTATTCTCTAAAGTGACGGATAAGTACCCACTAATTAAGCCACATACGAACTATACCCTACCACCACTTCTTGAGCTACCTAAGGTCGAGGCATTAGGTAAAGAGTTTAAGGTCTATGCGGGTAATGAGGTAAGTGTAGGTATAGCTATAGAGAACCCTAATGCCGTAGCTAGGAAATATATTGTTCTAATTAAGGCACCTAAAGAGATCGGTTGGTCTAAAGTAATTAACGTAACTGTAAAACCATGCAGTAAGGTTATTGAGAACATAACCATACCCATACCTAAAGGCATAAAAGAAGGTAAGTACGGTATAGAGGTTGTTGTGAAGGATACATGGCCATTACCTAAAACAGAAACCTCCGTTAAGATACCCTTAGTAGTTATGGTGGATAACGAACCCCCAGTAATAGATGCTGAAGTGTCTGTATCTGATGGTTTAGTAACGATTAAGTGGTTAGTGAAGGATAATTATGAGGTAGGTAACGTAACCCTAACCATGGGTAAGGAATCAATAAGTGTTGAGGAGGAGGGCACTAAGTCAATTAAGCTAAAGCCAGGAACTTACGAGGTAATCATAGTAGCTACTGATAAAGCAGGGAACAAAGCAACATACAAAGAGAAAATAACCATTAAACCACCAACAACCACGACCACAACCCCAGCAACCACATCAACATCAACAACCACACCAACTACAACACCAACAAGCACAACAGAAACAACCACACCAGCAGGGCCTAGCCTACCTATAGACCCGAAATTAGCGATAGCAGTCATAATATCTGTACTAATAGTGATCTTAATATCTAAGAGATTAAAGGAGTAGGTCGCACAAAACGCATTACTGATTATATAATTATTACTTTCTTAAGCCTCCCCTACATCTTTTAGTAATTGTTCTATAAGCTCCCTATCCACATAAAAACCTTTATTTATGAGTATCTTTATGAAGGGCTTAACTTCACTTATTATACCTTTCAGTTTCATGAGCTTTAGTAGACCTAAAGTGCCTATGATCCTTATACCTAGCCTTTTCGCGATTCTCCTACCTTTAAGGTCGTCTATTATTAGTAGGCTCCCTTTCTCTAAAGCTAATGCTATTGCCTCAGCCTCACCCTCATCAACAATTGCTTTTAACACCGTGACTAACCTCTTATCATGAGGTTCCTCGATATATAAGAGGCTTAAGCCCCCAAAGTACTCTTTCTCCTTAATGCTTAACTCCTTCATGACTGTTGGCGGAATAATTATTCTTTGAAATATGAGGTTAAGTTTCTCTAATACACTTATGTGTTTTAAAGCTATGAGAGGGGAGGTATTTGAGATTGCGTTATTAGTCCTTTGTTTCTTTAGTAAGTTCTTCAGCAATTTTAAGCTCCTCCTTTAGCTCCCCTATATCCCAATTAATTATGCTGACCTTTCTCCTAGATAACTCCCTCATGAAATCCTCTACACAAAGACCAGCAAACTCTGCAGCTTGCTTAATAGTTAACCTACCTTCACGGTAAAGCTCCACAGCCAAGAGAAGCTTAGCCTCATACTCATCAATACCTACATATTCAGGCACACTTATCTTCAAAACCTTAACACCACTCAATACCGGTAACCCATGATAATCTATACAATATGAACCTAATAAAACAGTCTTCTCTTACACCAACCCTGCTTTTAATTACATTTACTTAATTACCCAAATTAAGTAAGTACGTGGTAAAATATTTTTAAGTATTGCTTTTACTTACTTAAGAACCTCGGGAAGGGTGAGTTTAAATGATATCTAGGCTTTGCGGGGTCTTTATGCTTGTTTTAGTAATAGTGAGTGCGCAGTATGTGGTTGTTAGTCAGGACCCTACTGAGTACCCCGGCCCGGTATTGTGGTTTAAGAGGGTTTCGGGTTTACATGTTGAGTTATCTGACGATGGTGGGTACGCCCTTGTTTGGGATACTGCTAGAATCACATTAGTGACTACTGAGGGTGTTGTTAAGTTCGGCGCCGACTTTGGTCCATTAATCTTACGTAGCGCTACATTCGTTCCTGGAGGGTTTATTGTTTGCTTGATTAACACTACGTTACTGGAGGGTGGTGAGGAGTTTGTTACTGCTTACTTAATTGCCTATGATTTAGATGGTAACGTGCTTTGGAGGTATGTTAAGGAGGGTGTTTTCGGTGTTGATGCGAGGTATGTACCTAATAGTAGCTACATAGCTTTAGTTACCCTACGTAGGGGTGAGGGTGTTAGGGAGGTAACTCTTGACTTACTGACTATAGACGGTAAGTTAGTCTGGGGTCAGGAGGTCTTTCGTGGGGACTTTAATTTCGTCTTAATGAGTGCGTCTGAGGTTGGTGTTGCTGTAAGTGCTGGTAGAACCGTTAAGTTCCTGGATCTTTCTGGGCGTACTTTATGGGTTGTTAACGTATCGACTGAAATTACCGCTATGGATATTGATACGCAAGGTGATGTGCTAGTTATTGGTGAGTACAGTAAGGTTAGTTTAGTTGATGGTGAGGGCAACGTTGTTTGGGAGAGGTATGTTGGTGTGCCGATATTCTACATGGATGTTAGTGATGGTGGTGAGTACGTAGTTATTGGTGGTTGGAAAGGTGCTTGGTGCTTTAGTAGTGGCGGAACTAAGCTATGGGAGTACATCCATGGAGCTGATTACGTAACACCCGTAGCCGTATCTGACGATGGGCGGGCAGTCGTTATAGATAACAGTAAGTCACCTCCTAAGGCATTACTCATAGACCCTAACAGGGGAGTTCTTTGGTGTATAGAGCTAGAGGAGTTAATTGCTGGTTTTGAAGCCGACATATCTAGGGACTCATCGTTAATTGCTGTGATAGGTGGTTTCGGTCTTTACCTACTTAAAGGCACGGGGCTACCCTCACCGACTACAACACTACCTAAGTATTCACCCATAAACATAACTATAGTTAATAAAGGACCTCATGTATGGTCAGCCAAGACCTATGACGTAGCTAGACGCACATACATATTGAGCAATGGGGACGTAATCATAACCACCGAAAGCCATATACACTACGTATCTAGAAATGGTTCATTAATATGGAGTAAACCTTTAGGAAATATAAAGAAAGTAGTTACCTCGCCTAAGGGTCTCCTAGCCATAGGGCTAATTAACAACGTTATACTCATGAACCTCAACTGTACCATGATATGGTCTAGGAATGTAGGCGGGTCTGTTGAGGACTTAACCATAGTTAATGACTACATCATTACTGTGACGTGGGGTAAGGTACTTATCCTTGATCTAGATGGTAACTTAATTAAGGAGACCTCAATCAGTACCCCAAGTAAGTTCGTAGGTATAGGGTTTAAGAGGGGGTTCGTAAGGTCCTTAGGTGATTTCATAGTCGTTGTTTTTAGTGGTAATGGTAGTGTTATTCAGGCATTAACTACGGAAGGAGAACCCTTATGGATACTTAAACTGGATAAGTCCGTATTCGACCTCGACTTAACGTCTAATGGTGTGGTTGTCGGCTTAGTTAATGGTACGCTAATAGCCCTAAACTTAAGTAGTGGTGAGATCCTGTGGAGGAGCCCTGGAGGGTTAATTAATGAGCCAGTAATAGATGTTGAGTGCTCGAAGAGTGGTAACCCCATAGTTGTTGCGGCAAGTAAGGGAGGGATTATCTACGCGTTCTCTATGAACGGCACATACCTCTGGAGGTACCCTAAGGTAGGTACTGAAAGTATGTATCGTCAGGTTGAGGTACCTTACGATGGTAAATACGTAATTACCTTAGGTGAAAACCTTACGGTACTAAATAGAGCTGGTGATGTCGTGGAGAGTATTAAGATAGGTGAGGGCGGTATTCTTGAGGTAGCCCCAACAGCACCACCTAACTTAAGTTACGTAGTTACCATAACCTCACACAAAGCCATCCACTACTATGAGTTAAGTAAGCTCCTAACAAAAACAACAACCACAACTACCATGACCGCTTTAGAAACAGCAGTAACTACACCCACAACACATGCAGCAACACCTGAGAAGCCCTTAGCCCCATTAATAGCTATAGTAGCTATCCTAGCTATAGCCATAATCATAACATTGCTAGTGATGTTTAAGGGCAGGAAAAGTTAAGGGTGATTTAACCTATCCTGCATATATCGCGCTCAACCTTCTTAATAAACTCCCTTAACTTACCTCCCTCAATCGCCTTAACCATTTCCTCGTAAAGCCCTTTAAGGAGTTCTGGGGTTATGTTGAGGTTACTTAGCGGTGTATAGAGCCTTAACTCAGTTATGTGTTCCTCAAAACTATGGACGAAAGCACCTACGCGTCTAGATACATAAGTCTCTAATAACCTACCTACCAACTCATCAACACATGTAGCCTTAGCCTCATTAACATCATATACCTTGCCTATCTCTGGATATACCTTACGTATAGCTGCATGGCATAACTCATGAATAACTATATGTTCAGTCTCCCTCAACGCCTCATTAACTAACTCCTTAGGTAGGTCTATCTTTAACACCATCCTTAGTTCTTCATAAGCCTTAACTATGTTGTTAATAACGTCCTTAGCTAACTCCTCAATATTTCGTGATTCACTCATTAACGCTCACTCCTCGATTATAGCTATAGCTCTTACGGGGCTTGCTGACCGTTCGCCTAAACTGTGTCTTCATCTATCAAACTATATCGTTCTGTATCGGATACGGTTTGGTTCATCACGGTCTCCACTGAGCCACCTACGGGAGCCTCATTGACCCCCCTCAGGAACTCAGCAGTCACCTATATATTTATTAGTTCTTCTTAATTTAAAATTTATTGGGGAATCCCCTATATGAGTTATAACCTCAGCCTATCTCATAACCTTAAAAGGGATAAAAGGATATAGAATGATATAGAAAGCTACAGATTAATGTTTCTGCCCCCTCAATATCTTTAGGGGTAGCCCTATGATTCTAAATCCAGGCTTATCAACTAACTCCTTAAGGTTAGTTAGGTTCTCATATATCGGTACCCCATTACCTAATAGTAACTTATGTGCTGGGTAAGGCTCATGGTCGATGCTCGGTGCGTCAATACCTACAGCATTAACGCCTAAATCAAGTAAGTACTTAGCCCCGCTACCATCAAGGCCCGGGTGGTTAAACCATTCAGGGGTTCCTAACTTAGAGTCATAACCCGTATAGAACAGGACTACCGAACCCTTTAATGACTCAATACCATACTTACTTAGGATCCCTTTAATAATGTCCTTAGTTATTGGCTCCTTAGGACCTAAGTGAGTAACATCAATAACTACACCCTTACCCATGAACCTATCTATAAGCACCTCATCTATGGTCCTACCACCCTCAATGAAATGTGCTGGAGCATCAACATGGGTACCCACATGCTCAATAATAATTAGTAAGTTCGAGTAGAATCCATGCTCCTTAACACTAGTCCACGCATGAACGACAGGGACAGGATACGCTGGAAAGACTGGAAACCCGGTCCTTAAGGTCATAGTTAAATCAATAATACGCATTAAACCACCCTTGATAAAATCGAAGGAGGAAAATAAAAAGTACTATATAAGATATAGTAACAATACTTACCCTTCCTATAGGATACCCTCTCCTGAAGCTTACTAAAGTACTCCTAATAATGTTCTTCCCATGACATTGAATATTTATGATGCTACATAAACCACTACTTTTGTTTTACTTAGGCATTTAACTTTAAGTGAGTCCTCATTTACTTTCCCTTTCTCTATCTCACTGCATTTTTCAGCGAGAGATAGCACCTTATATATGTAGTTACTTAGGTATTCGTATTTAGCCCTATACATGCTATTTACTTTAAGCATGAATTCATGAGCTTTAAGTAACTTACCTAGCCTGCCTTCAGTAAATGTTCTTACTGCGTACATTATTGATGATGAGGCTGACGATATTATTAGTGTTGTAGCGACTATGCTGATTACCTCATTCGGTATGGGTATGTCCTTGAGACTGAACATCATAACTATACCTAAAGCAAGTATGGAAACTTCAGTAATGACCCTAAGAATCCCTCCCTTAGAGCTATGCTCATCAATATAATTAACTAGCCAAGCATCAAAATAGGTCTTAAAGTTCTTAAGGACTTCATTGATATTACTGCAAGTTATTGATGCGTCCTTATAGAATACCTTAATGTTGAAATTCCTGAGCAATTCCTTAATCTTAGGTAAGCTACCTGACCTGCAGTACTTCCTGCATGGACCCTCTCTTACGTTTATTCTGAAAGTCTTTACATTCTTAATGCGGTTTATGAGTTTTTCTGATTGCTTTACGAATACCTTACTTAATCTCTGATACTCAGCTATATCCATACAACCACCGCTCTGTCCCTAATTATTGCTTAAGGCGTTAGGTACTCCTTCACTACCTCTATATATGTTACATAGTTAGTTATTTGGCTAGCTGCACCTACTAAGTACTTACTCATTAAGTAAGGTGTTAGTATACTTAACACAAGTACGGCTGCAGTAAGTATGGCTACGGCTATACCTGAGGATAAGGGTGTTTTTACGGGCTTACCTGCTCTATATGGCTTAATACATACTGAGTACATAGCCCTCATGTAGCCTATAAAGCCTATGACTGATGGTGCTACCGCTATTAAAGCCCACCACAGCCCTTTAGCCCTAAGTATAGCTACATATAAGTATAGCTTAGCCATAAACATGTTTAAAGGTGGTATACCCCCAAGGGCTATCATGGATGTAGCGAACGCTATGCCAACAACCCTACATACCCTGCCGACACCTTCAAGCACCCTTAAGTCCCTACTACCTAACGCGTTAATAGCTATACCTATAGACATGAAGGCTAAAGCCTTAGTTACTGCGTGGTTAATAACGTAGCTAAGTGTTGATGCAAGTCCTTCTTGAGTAGCTATCGAGACGCCTAGAGCTATAAGCCCTAAGTTAAGTATGGTGCTATAGGCGATTAACCTCTTAACATCATACTCAAAAAGCATTGAAAGAGAACCTATGAATGCCGTAACCAAACCAAGTATGAATAGTACCTCAAGAAATACCCTACTTAAATCAATACCTAATACGGTGATATATATCCTTATGAACCCGTAAATACCCACCTTAACTACAAGGCCTGAAAGGAGTGCCGATATGGGTGTTGGTGCTTCACTATGTGCATCAGGTAGCCAGAAGTGGTTCGGGAATATTGCTGACTTAAACGTAAACATCCATAATACTGTGAGTGAGAGTATTAAGGCACCTAGTGAAGGTACACCAACAACAGTACTTACCGGGAATTCAGTACCTCTAACCTTAGCAGCTATATCAGCCATATTGACCGTGCCGAAACACCCGTAAGCGTAAGCAACACCTAGTAGGAATATCGTGGTTGCTAAAGCACCAAATATGGCGTACTTAGACGATGCTGATAAAGCAACCCTCCCAAGCTCGTAAGAAACAAGTACGTAAGCCGCTATAGACATGACCTCAAGCATAACGAACATATGGAATATATCGCAAGTATATATAACGCCAAGCATACCGACCTCAACAAGCAAGAGTAAGGTGTAGTATAGGTATAGCCTACCCTCATGACCCTTACTGAAGTAGCCAATACTATATAAGGCTATGAAGAATAGGACCGTAGTGATCAAAACTGAGAATATAGCTGATAAATGATCGACCTCATAAACAATACCTATAGGTGCTGGCCAACCACCAAAACCATAAACAACCCTATTCCCACTAATTAGGACTTCCTTGGCCATACAGATGTTTATGTATGCGACGAAGGCAGTACCTAGTAATGTCAATACTTCAGGGACCCTACGGCTATGTGTAGCTAAGTGAAGTAAGGGTATTAGGAAAGCTAACGTAGTTAGTGTGAGTATGGATATAGGTGGTACTACCTCGGTAGGTACTAATTGGGGGGGTGGAGGCACCTCCATGGTACCACCTAATCAAGTACTTTAGAAGCGTACTTCTCGAATAGCTTAGAGACGTGCTCCCTAGCCTCCTTAGGCTCTAAGGCCTTAGCGAATATCCAGTGGACGTACATTACTCCCTTACCCTCATCAACATCAACAACTACAGTACCTGGGGTGTTCGTTATTGAGTTAGCCACCATTAGTAAGGCGTAATCGGTCTTTACCCCGTAAGGGACTTTAACTATGGCTGGCTTAACCTCACCAGTAATTATCCTCTTAATAAGGCCTGCATGAGCCTTAACCTCAACAATTAGTAGGTAATGTATGGCGTAAGCTATTAAGTAGCCTAACCTACGTAAGCTAAATAACTTACCACCATGCTCAACAACCACACCACCCACTAACGCAGCAACCACGCACGATATCACTATAGCGAACACTAAGTCAGTAGGTTCTAGAGAGCCTACAAACGCTATATAGAGTATAAACGTGATTAGCCCCACACCTACATAAGCTAATGCCTTACCCATGTTCCTCACCCTTCCTTCTCTCTATTAGGTTCATCTCCAAAGTCCCGTAGGCTCTATAGATCCTAACTACGAGCATGACTAAGAAAGCAGTTATTGCTAGATTAATCACTATGGCGGTAATTACGAATGCCTGAGGTAATGGGTCAACACCGTTCTTAACTATGTTAATTATGTCCTCAGGACTTGGATGGAGCGTGGGGATTACTGGTGGTTTAGGCTTACTTACGAACCTATAACCTATCAATATAATGAATGTATTTACGGTATCGCCAAGTATGGTTAGGGCTATTACCTTCTTAATTAGGTTAGGTTTAGCTATAATTCCGTAAATTGCTACCGCTACTATCACTATTAATGATGCATATACGTAAGTAGCTAATAAATAATTAATGCCCTCCATGTTCCTCACCTCTAAGTAGTGTTAGTACTATGAATATAGCTGTGAACTCCATACTAACAACCACTAACTCAGCTAAGTTGTAAAAGAGTATTGTTCCCCCAGTATATATGAAGGTAATTACGTGAGGGATACCTATAGGTATCCAGGGCTTAGGCTGGTTCTGTAGGAAGTAAGCACTTAAGAATATGAATGGAAGTACTGCTATAGCGGCTATGGCTAGAAGCCCTAAGCTCCTTAAAGCCTCGGCTTTATTGACCCTATAGCCTAAGTTCTCAAGGTACTTACATGAGAATGCGGCAAGTATGAGTAAGGGTATTATAGCGAATGCTGAACCACCTTGAAAGCCCCCTCCTGGGGTTACATAGCCTTTAAACGCTAGTATTAGGGCTATGATGGCTATGAACATAATTATTAACTTAACGCCCGTCCTAGCTATTATAGTTAACCACTCACCTACCTCCATAAACTCACTACTAAGCTTAGTGGCTAAGACTAAGCACCCTAGTAAGGCGATGAATAGTACTGTAGTTTCATAGACCGTATCTAACCCTCTATAATCCCATAGTATAGCGTTAACTGCTTCAGGACTAGCAGCCCAGTGGGTCTTATTAAATACGTTGTAGGTACTCCTTAAGTAAAACTCAGCAATTGACCTAACGTCCGTAGTCAGTATGTATCCTAAGCAACCATCCATTACGGCCTTAACGAGTACTACAGCGGTTAGGGCTATTACTAGAGCTATGAACCACCTCATTTCCTACCACCTTCGAACCTGTATGTCTTGGCTATTGCGTAAAGAACTATGACTGGATATATGCCTACACCTACAGCTATGTACGCATAAAGTATGTCTGGGGCCATGAGTACGCCATAAATTATTGCGTAAGCAACTGACTGAAGTGCTGAGAATACTACAGCCTTAACTAGGTCCTTCTCGGCTATAGCCTTAATGGTCGCTGCTAACGCTATAGTCGTTAGGAACGTCAGGAGTGCTAGTGTGAATATGATCATGATCCACCACCCTCTTCCTTAATAGCGTCATAAATTAAGGGTTCAGGCTTGGGTGTTGATGCCCTATATGCTGCATTAGCTAATGCATGGGTCGCTATGGGGGCTACGACCATTATGAAGGATGCCGTAGCTATACTTAACAGCGTGAATGGTAACGTAAAGCTGCCGAAAGCATTTAGTGAGAGAGCGATTAGTCCAACACCTATTAAGGGCACTACAGCGCCGCCGATAATACCTACAGTAGCTGCATGCATCCTTAAGAAGAAGTTACGGAATCTAAGAAGGCCTATAGAGGCCAGTAAGTCGCATACGGCTCCTATACTTACTAACACCATACCGATAAGTAGCACCACATCGCTTATTGGTGACGGTATGTTTATCTCCATGGGCATCACCTCAGTTTCTTAAGTATGTATTTAGCTATGAATAAATCAAATAAGAATGCCCATAGGGCTAGGAGTAAGGCGCCCGTAATTAAGAATGGTGTTCTGTATAACACTGAGAGTAACCCTAAGAACACTGCTAAGTCAAAGGATAGGCAGTCTATTGCGATAACCATATCAGGGATTGTAGGCCCTTTAAATACTCTAATAGTGTATAGGGTGAACGCTAGTAGGAAGACTGAGCTAATTATCATTAGATAGATATCTACTAATGACTGAGGTATCATGACTTAACACCTCTTAAGAATCTCTTAAACCTCTCTAACGACTCCTTAAGCTCTCTACTTAACCCCTCAATAGCCTTAACACCTTCCTCACTAACCTTAACTACCTTAACCTCATGTACCTGTTTCTGCCTGACTAAGTCCCAACCAACAGCTATTCCATAAATCATAGCCTCAGGCTTAGGTGGGCATCCGGGTACGTAAATAACGTTAGGTATTGGTAACCCATGCTCCTTTAGGTACTTAATGAGGTTAGGAACACCACCGAGTGTTGAGTATGAGTCAAACCATATCCCACCACCGCAAGCGCATGAACCTATAGCTATCAGCACCTTAGGTTCAGGTATGGCTTCAATAGCCTTAATCACGTGAGGTAACGTATTTACGTTTATGGGTCCCGTAAGGAGTATGCAGTCCGCGTGTCTTGGTGAACCAACTAACTTTATACCGAACCTCTCCACGTCATGATAGGGGGTTATTAGGTCAAGTATCTCTATATCACAGGCATTACACGCCCCAGTATTTAGGTGGAATACCCATAAGCTCCTTCTAAAGAGCTTAGGTATGCTCATGAACCCACCCTCCTAGCGAATGATGTGAATCTAGAGGAGAGCTTAGACTTGCATTCAGGGCATACGGTCATGATAGGGCGTAAGTGTTCAGGGACGTTCTCTAGTGATTTAAGTAGTAGTGGTGCTGTTGTGAAGTACTTACCGCATACTGAGCACTTAACCATAGGTACTTTAATAACTAGGTAGAGGTCGTTACGTTCTTTAGAGGCTAGCTCAAACTCCTTACTTAGTTCTATGGCGTTAGCGGGGCATACGTCAGCACACATACCGCAGAAAATACACCTACCGTAGAATATCTTAACATACCTAGCACCCTCTTCTTGACTGTCCTCAGTACTTATTGCTTTAGGCGGGCATGCCTCAGCGCAGGCCCCACAACCTAAACACTTGTCTGGATCTATGATTGGCTTACCCCTAAACCCTTCAGGTGGCTCTACCCTCACGTAAGGATACTTCCTAGTGACTACGCCAATACCTAAAGCCTTCTTAAGTATGTCTAACCTACCCACGCTACTCACCTAAAGACCTCAACTTTCTTAAAGTCACGTATCTCTTAGTACCGTATCTTAGGTTAATCACCAGTACTCTATCAGTGCATGAGAAGCACGGATCTATGCTGGCTATTATTGCTGGGGCATCAGCTAGGTGTTGGCCTCTAAGCATGTATAGTAGTGAAGGTATGTTAGCGTATGACGGTGCCCTAACACGCCACCTAAATAGCTTTCTAGACCTACCTGTAATTACGTAATGAACGTTCTCACCTCTAGGTGCTTCGGTAGCCCCAACACCCTCACTTAACTCCTTAAACGGTACTTCCTCAACAGACAATGGTGTCTTAGGTAAATCACTAACTAATTGCTCAATAATGCTTAGGGACTCTAAGATCTCATCCCTACGTACTAAAGCCCTAGAATACACGTCACACCCATCACTTACAGGTACCTTAAACTCAGCGTTAGGGTATGCTGCGTAGGGATGATCCCTCCTGGTATCTATGTCAATACTTGAAGCCCTAGCATTAGGGCCAACGACGCATAGTTTCTTAGCGTCACTAACCTCAAGTACGCCAACACCCTTGGTCCTCTCAATAACTTCTGATAAGTTTAAGAACTTATCTATGAGTTCGGTAAACTCCTTACGTACCCTATTAACGACCTCCTTTACCTTCTTCACTTTAGACTCATCGATATCTCTCCTAACGCCACCAACCTTATTTACACCGTAAGTCTTTCTGTTTCCTGTCAATAACTCAGCAAGCTCCATAACAGGCTCTCTAATTCTCCATACATTCATGAAGCCTGTGTCAAAGCCTAACACATGGAAAAGCACTCCAAACCATAGTAAGTGACTATGTACCCTTTCAATCTCAAGTAGGATTGACCTTATGTACTTAGCTCTCTCTGGGGGATCTATGCCTAGCGCTGACTCAACAGCCTGCGTATAGGCTACACTATGTGTAAACCCGCATATACCGCATATTCTCTCAGCTATGAAGGGTATCTGATATATATCTAACCTAGATTCACCAAGCTTCTCAATACCCCTATGGACCATAAAGCCGCAGTACCTAGCTTCAACTATTCTCTCACCATCAACCACTAACTCAAAGTGCTCTGGCTCATGAAGCGCTGGGTGATAGGGGCCTATGGCTACTGAGAACCCCTTAGTAGGTTCGATATCGTATTGTGGTGAAGGTACTAAAACCTTCTTGCTATGCGGATAGTCCTTCCTTAGAGGGTAAGCGTGCTCAAGCCAGAGTTTAGGTCTCCTAATTAGGTACTCCTTAGTCGGGTGCCCCTTAAACTCAATACCTAGTAGGTCACGTACCTCACGCTCAGACCAGTCAGCACCGGGTATTAGAGGTGTTATTGACCGTACAGCGGGTCTCTCCTTAGGTACTTTAAGCTCGACAAGGACATATATCTTTAGATCATCAATAGAGAAAATATGGATAACCCTATAATTGTGCGTTAATACTCTAGTATCAACACCCACCGTAGTTGCTAACCTAGCGTTAAGTGATTGAAGCATATATAGGATTAGATCCTTAAGTCTATCCTCATCAGTAACTACCTTAACCACACCATCACGTACATATACCTCACCAAACGCCTTAAGCTTCTTAGCTACTTCAGTAACCTGCGAACGCAAGCACCATCACCCCCAACGACATTATAGCCATGGCCTTAAGGAGTTTGAGAGCAGCATCGATTCTATACCTACCGAATAATGCCTCAGTAACAGCATAAATAACTGATGCCAAAACCATTATGATTAAGTAAGGAACTATACTTAAGTCAATTAAGTAACCACCTAACTTGAAGTAAAACCACTCCCTAGGTAGTAAGAAATCAATAAATAGTGAGGTAACTAGCAACCTCCTCAATAGATGCGTATGTAATGCTGCGGCAAGAATCCTACCACTAAAATCAACGTAAACACCTGAAGCTATCTCGGGTTCGGCCTCGGGTATGTCGAAAGGTAATCTAAGACCCTCAATATAAGTCAGTATGGCTAGCAAGGTTAAAGCACCAAGTACTGATGGCTTAAACCCTAAGTCCCATATGGGGAGTAGTTTAGGTAGTGTAAATACTCCATAACTAACTGCTAGTGTACCAATGATGAATGCGATTACTAACTCAATGGCCATAACTAAAGAAGCCTCCCTAGAAGATCCAACCCCTGAGTAAGGACTGGCACCAGCTATGGCGGCTAAAGCCATAAGTACGGATGTTGACGTTAATAAGTAAATAACCAGTACTAAGTCACTAGTAAAGCCTAGCGATACGTTAAACGCGGTGGGTACTAGTAAAGTTAAAATTAGAGCGTAGCTAAATGACATGGATATTAAGATCCATGAGGCGATACTATAACCTATTGGGGCCCTCCTATAGAGCTTACTTAAATCATATATAGTCTGAAGTATTGGGGGCCCGATCCTATTCTGTACCTTAGCCTTAACCTTTCTTTCAATACCGTGCAGTAACGGAGCTAGTAGTAAGGCAACCAGCACGTTAAGCACTATGTACGTTAGTCTTAACCAAAGCACTTCACCACCACCTCAATCCCGCAATTATCGTTAAGTATGTGAGTAGCGCTATGGCTATGTATATAGGTAGCGAGTTCTGGGGGTTCTCAAGACCTAGTGACAACTTAGGTAATGACCTCCTTAGCCAGTTAATGAAGTCCACACAGAGGGCGCTATATAGCCTCCTACCTAGCCCGTAAGGTTCGTAATATACAAGCTCAAAATCCCTATAGTAGCTACTTGCTGGTATCGAGTGTTGGGGTCTGATACCAACACCCGCTACCCAGGGTCTAGGGACGATCTTAGGCTTAGTTACGGCCATGACTATAGGTATGGTTATGACTAGTAACGTAGCTATTAATAGTAAGGATATTGATGCCTTACCTGGTACCGTAACAACTATGGGTCCGTAAGAAATGACCTTAGGTATGCTTAAACCTAGATACATAGCTAGCGACTTACTAGCCTTAATAGCTAGCATTGGGTAAAGACCTAATAATATACATAGTATAGCTAGAACTCCCTGAGCTATAGCCATAGGTGCTGGCACTTCCTTAACCTTACTTACGTCTACCTTAGCCTCTCTAGTGAAGAGTGTTGTGAAGTACTTGATGAAACTGGCTGTTGTTACGCTACTTATAAACATAGCTATAGCGCCTAGGAAAGAAAGTATGGTTGAACTAGTCATTGTTGAGAAGTAAATCATCCATTTACTAGCGAACCCGTTGAATGGCGGAACACCAGATATAGATAACGCAGCTATTAACGCACACACCGCTGTAAAGGGCATGTACTTACCTAAACCACCAAGAACGTTCAGATCTCTAGTACCTAACCTAAAGACCACTGAACCAGCCGTTAAGAATAGTAAAGACTTGAATACTGCATGATTAATTGCGTGATATAAGGTGGCAGTCAGCGCTATGAATGCCAATAAGTAATTTCCTAGACTGTAGAGGTATATGGATGTACCTAAAGCTAAGAGTATGTAGCCTATCTGACCTATACTGTGGTAGGCTAGTAAGACCTTGGAGTCTACTTGAATAAGTGCATACATGGTACCTATGAATAGAGTTACGCACCCAATAATAGCTATGGCTAAACCCCATGCTGGTGTTGGGTTAGATAGGTCTAGTAATAGCCTTAACATCATGTATATAGGTACCTTAATCATCGTACCGCTGAGTAGTGATGATACGTTAGCCGGAGCTTCAGGATGCGCCTCAGGTAGCCAGTTATGGAATGGTACTGCAGCACACTTAATTAATAAGCCTAACATGAAGAATGAGGTAAGTAAGTAATAAAGTGTTGGGTCATTGATCTGGAGGTTCTTTAGGAACTCACCCACACCACTAAATGAGGTCGTCATAGCTAGTAAGGTAGTTAATGTTATCGCTATAATTAACATGTATTCAGCACCGAACTTACTTATACAGAAGTACTTAATCCCTGCTTTAACGGCTCTAGGCTTTTCCTTCTCATAAGATACTAAGAATTGTGATGAGAGAGTCATTAACTCCCAGAAGATTATGAATAGTATGAAGTCCCTAACGCTTAATGTGAGGAACATAGCTAGGAAGAATAGTGAGTAATTAAAGCCGTACCAACCTAAGTGCTCCTTACCTCTGAACCTAAGTACGTAACCGAAACCGTAGAGTGAGGATGCGAATACTATGATTGATAAGAGTAATGTGAAGTAAGCTGTTAATGGATCTATAACTAACTTAACGGAAGATAAGTCTATGGGGTAGTACTTAGCCCAGGGTAATAGAGGTATTGTTAACGTAACTACGCTCCCAGTAATTAAGACTTTGAGAGATATTAACGTAAGTATTGAAGAAGTAAATAAACATACGGCTAACGATATGTAAGCACCTATTAAGCCCCTAATAAAAGGGGTTACTATTAAGGAAGCTACGAGAAGGATTACGGATAGGGTTATTGGGTTATTCATTTCTAAAAATTCTATTAGTTTAAGGAGAGCCCCTTCCAGCATAATCACCTAAGGCTACTCCTTAGGGACCAGGTATATCTTATGACCTATGAAATCTATCCTACCTAGCCTATATTCAGTGATTAGCTTTTCCTTACCCTCAATATTAACAAGCCTTAACCTATCACCAAGGATCTCCAACATAACTACATCGTCAAGTACTAATTCCTCCTTAGATCCCTTAACAACTACGGCTTTAGACTCACACATATTCTCACCTAAGGAAAATATTTCTAAGACTATTAATTAGTTGCTTCACATCTTGAAGTGCATGGTCGTTATGGGGGAGCTCATTAAGTCCTTTACCACTATTCTCTAACTTAATTATGTTATCACTATACCTAACTATGTAGTACCTTGGTCTTTCATCAGTAAACACCTCACTATATAATTGAGCGGCTCTTAATGTATCTATAACCTTATTGATGACTATGAAGTTATGCTTAATACCTAGTTCCCTCCCCATCTTAACTAACTTCTTGGCTATCATTAATGACTTTAGAGTAGGCTCAGCAACACATAAGTTAACATCGAATCTCTCAGCGAGCCCTCTACCGAAGACTTCGGCACCAGCTTCAGAGTCTATTACGACTACGTCTTTAGGTCTTAAGAGTATATGTAGTAGGAATGCCTTAGCTAAGGCTATGGCTGGACATAAGCACCCCTCCTTACTAACGTCTATACTGCCAACAACAACTAGAGTTAGGTTCTCATTAACCTTAACACCAAACCTATCGGTTATATCTGAGACATCAGGTGTTAAGCTAAAGAGTATGCCCCAACCCTCACCAGGCTTAGCCCCTGTTCTTTCAGCTATTAACTCCTCATTCTTTACTAATGGCACTATCTTAGATGCCTTATCTTGGGGTATGCCTAGACTTAAGGCTAGGTTAGGTACGGAGTCGGTATCTAGTGCAAGAACCCTATAGCCGTTAAGCGAAAAAGTTATTGAGGTTAATGCGGCTATGGTGGTCTTACCACTCCCTCCCTTCCCCGTCACTACTATCCTTAAGCCCATAGATACCCACTAATATTTTATGTAGGCCAGCCTAACTTCTTTCTCTTCTCCTCAATCACCCTAATTATTGTTTCAGCGGCCTTCTCTGGGTTAGGCTCTACGTAGAACTTACCGCCAACTACGTACTCAACGTCCTCGGTAAGGAGCTTGGTCACTTTCTTACTACCGAGTACTGGTGGTATCGTGCCTAGATGCGTGAATACTCCTGAAGCCACGAAGTAGGTACCGATGCTTACTGCCTTCTCACTCATCCATTCAGGCGCTGAGCCAGCGGCAGGTAAATCAGGTATGTCTACGTTTAACGCCTCAGCGAGGGCCTTTAGTGCTATTAGAATTCTTGAGCAGTCAACACAGCTACCCATGTGAAGGCATGGCGGTATACCTAGCTTCTCACATACAGCCCTAAGCCCTGGACCGGCTAGCTTAGCTGCCTCGGGCGTTAAGAGTCCCTCTATGGCTGATGCTATAGCCCAGCAACCAGTACCTACTACTAGTATGTCGTTCTTGATTAACTTCTTAGTTATGGTTACGTGGTTATAGTTATGCCTTACCTTCGGGTTGTTGCAGCCTACAATACCTACGATACCCTTAATCACACCGCTCTTTAGCGCCTCAATCAGCGGGTCTAGAGTACCTCCTAGAGCCTCAACTATAGCCTCAACGCTAAAGCCTGCCATTAACCTCATTCTGTATCTAGGTATCCTAACCCTCTCCTTAACCCTGTTACGGAAGTTCTCTATAGCTACCTTAACAATCTTCATAGCTAGCTCATCAGCCTTCTCAGGCTCGAACTCTATATGTAGTGCTCCGGGTATCTTCATCTTAGGCTCTGTAGTTATTACCTTAGTGTGGTAGCAGTTAGCTACGTTGACTATTGCGGGCCATATACACTGGTAATCAACTATTACCGCCTCAACAGCTCCCGTAGCAATGGCTAACTCCTGCATTAGGTAGTTACCAGCTAACGGCACACCTAACCTCATGAGCACCTCATTACCTGTACAGCACATACCGGCTACGTTAACTCCTTTAGCACCTACCCCTTCAGCTAACTTCCTAGCTTCATCACTCATGGCTGCCTCAACAATCTTCATTGAGAGTACTGGGTTATGTCCGTGGACTATTATGTTTACGTAGTCCTCCTTAAGAACACCTAAGTTAGCCTCAGCTGTTAACGGCTTTGGCGTGCCGAACAATATGTCGCTAAGTAAGGTAGCCATCATTGAACCACTCCAACCGTCAGCTAAGGCGGTTCTAGCACCGTGGAGTATTAAGCTTACTGGGTCAGCATCAACACCTACGTGAGTCCTATGCATACACTCACATATCTCCCTATCGATGTTCCTAGGGATTATACCCGCCTTCTCCCATACCGTAAGCCTCCTCTTAGGTGCTAGCGCCTTAGCTAGAGCTAAAGGCTCCTCATCCTGCTTAGCGAACTCTCTCTCCAATACGGCAGCGACATCCCTACCTATCTCCATATCATCCCTACCTTCAGTAGGTATGTCAAGTACCTGAGCTAACCACCTAAGCTTAGCTGAGTCAGTGATCTTGTAGGCCTTAATCTCGCCGTGAACGACACCATGGAATACCTTCCATATATCTCTAGCATGATCGCTGTGAGCCGCAGCACCAGCTGCTATCATTCTGACTATATTCCTAGCTACTATGGTGTCTGCTGTAGCTCCACACACGCCTTTGGTAGGTCCGAAACCAAATGGGTCTATCCTACATGGACCCATATTACAGTTCCTACAGCATATACCGAGAAGCCCGAAGCCACACTGTGGTTGTTGCTCTAGGAATCTATGCCAGACTAACTCAACACCCTCCTCTTCGGCCTTCTCTATAAGCTCCTTAACCCCAGGCACTATGGAGATTTCCTTAGCGGGGAGTTTGGGGAGTCTAAATTTGTTAGTACGGGCCATGCTCTCACCCTAAATAAATTCACGACCATGAAACGGGTTTATACATGGACTTAATATCAGATACCTTAGCCGGAGGTGCCGGTTTAACTTCAACCTCTATCTTCACAGGCTTAATAACTACAAGTCCAGGGCCTGCCTTACCAGTAATTACCGCTCTCATCTTCTCCTCAGCAACCTCCTTCATAACCTCCTCAAACCTACCAAATCTTAACGCACCTGTTGGGCATGCCTCAACACATGCGGGTAGCTTGCCTTCCCTAACCCTAGTGTAGCAGAAATCACACTTAATCATGGTCTTCTCCTCAGCACTATATCTTGGGTGACCGAAGGGGCATGCTAAAGCACACATTAAGCAACCAATGCACTTCATAGGGTCAACTATTACGAAGCCCTCATCAGTCTTAGATATCGCCTTAGTGGGACATACAGCGATGCATGGAGCATCCTCACAGTGCTGGCAGCGTGCTGGTACGTAGAAAATGTCTATAGGTAAGACCCTAATCCTAGGTATAGGTTTAGGTATTTCGTAAGGTGCTTCATATATGGACTTAGAGAGCGAGTGCTCAACGGCACAAGCAATCTCGCAAGCCCTACAACCCATACATCGCTCAGGGTCTATGTAGATAATGAATTCAGGGTTATTCGATGCTATAATAACACCCAAGTATCTTAACGATAATAATTATTTTTAACCCCGGCGTGGTAAGAGCTTTAGAACACGGGTAAGTATACGAAGTCCTTAGTCAATTGAGAAGTTAACTATGTTCTTAGATATTAAGCTATCAATTATAGCGCCCCTAACATCTCTATAAACCTCAAGAACCTCCCTACCAAGGCTAGTGAGTACAGTATATCCATGCTTACTACCACCCCTATAACCCTCAACGAGTCTAGAACCTAACTCTCTCTCAACCCTCCTTAACTTCTCAATACATGTAGATACAGACACACCAAGTACCGAGCATGCTTTTCTTAATGACCTAGTGTGGTCTATGAGCTCTAGGAGCTGAAGTATTTCTGAGGGTATGGTGATACCGTTAGGTAGCTTGACATCTATCCTTATAGATGGGTAGGGGAGTGGTTTAGCTAACTTACATGGCTTATTAAGTACGTTAAGAATGATATCTCTCCTAGCGTTCCTAAGGTCTAGGCATTCATTACTTAACGGGCATCTACATAGCTTACCTTCAGGGTTTATGTATACACACCTACATTCTGACGGATCTTTAAACAGTACAGTTACTGGGTAGTCGTTTATGAAAGTTGTTGCTGCCCTATACCCATAGAGGTTACCGAAGGGTAGCCCTATACCTAAGCAATACCTAACTAGTCTTTGATGAACATCTATATGGTTACCTATGTATGGCGCCTCACCAACCCTAACCCTAACACCGAACCTCTTAGCTACGCTAATAACCCACTTAAGTAGCTCTAAACTACTGCTATGGCTTAGTACGGTATATAGCGATATGTTCTCAATACCGTTAGTAATTAAGGTTCTTAACTGAGTAGGTAGTTCTGTAGATATGTTACCAACAACTATAACTAACTCATTAAGCATACTAGCTAGGTACTTACTTAATGACTTAACCTCACTTAAGGGTATGAATACCTTAACAGAATTACTCACCTCCTTAAGCACCTTAACTAGGTCATGGAGATATTCATCCCTTAAGTTTACTGGACACAGAACTACTGACTCATCAAAACCCTCATCTACGAACTTAGTTAACCCATTAATTACGTCCTTAATATATGTACTTACCTCATTAGTGCTGTGTTTTGATGTGTAGGGGCATGGGGCACCGCAACCACTACACCGGGTTGTTAGTCTGAGTAGTAGGGTTAGTGTCATGTATCCACCTACTCGAACTCCACTATGAAGCTACAGAATGAGTACCCTAATCCCCAACACTCCTTCTCCTTAACCTTATTATTCTTATATAATGACTCAAGAACACCCCTTAAAGCACCTGCCTCAAACCAGCACATGGTCTTACCCACGGGTTTTGACGCGTAGCAACTTAAGCACTCATATATGTTTATGACCATACGGTTAAGACTCTCCTTAACCACATCTACGAGACCTACCCCATTAGCTACAAAGGCTATTGGTAAGTCATCTAAACTCCTAATGATTCCTGAAGTAACTAACCTCCTACCTAACTCATAACCCGACGTGTATGTGGCTAAGTACTTAATGCCTTCACCAAACCTACCTAAGGACTTAATTACGGATCTCATTATGGAGGTTAAGTTATCGCTACCGAATACCTTTGTGAAGAACGGTCTTGAGCTAATGCCTAGACCCTCCCTAACCTCACCGATACCTAAACCACCAACCCTGGGCGGCACGCTTAACTCTAGTTCCTTAACGGCTATAGACCTCCAAAGCCTAAGAGCCCTAGATAACTCCATAGAAATATCGTCAGTACTTAAAGGGTTGGACACAGTACCCTAACCCTAGAAAATGTCACATCACACACGAATTAACTTTTCCCTAAATTAAGATAGCAAGACAGGGTTATGAATGAACGCGACACTTAATTTAACTTAATTACTTAGCCTTAATGATGCTAACCATATATTACTCCCCTCTAAATATTGCTTGGGTGGGGCACCATGCGTAAGCTTGCTCACGGGGTTGTTGTTAAGTTCAGTGCTGACTTTGATAAAGTTATTGAGGCATTTAAATATGTCCCTGAAGCCTTTAACGTGTATAGTGAGGTATTTAGCACGAAACCTAGGATAGCCGTATTCGTAGGTGAACAGTACTATATTAGGGCCGGCAGTAGCCTCTTAGTTACATCAATAGCTATTGAATCAGGTAAGGAGACCGTTGTTAAGGTCATTACAGGCGGAGGTAAGGCAGGACTCCTCGACATATCTGACTGGGGTGCATCACGTGATTACGTATGGAAGATCATCCAATGGCTTTCACAGGTACTTAAGCTTAAACCTAAGCTAATTACTGAAGTAGATTACTTAGACATAAGCAAGGCACACCTAATGAGAGGTCATATAGAAGAATGAAACTAATAGGCATAATCAGTGACTTAAATCAGCACTAACTAGGTCTGAATCTTTTCCCCTCTCCTTAATTTTTAATTTCTACTTCCTTAGTAAGTCTCTTTTTCTTAAGGGCTTTTTGAGCATGTGGTTTTGCGCATATAATCATTTAGTATAATCACACTTGAAAACTAATTAAAGCAGCCATTTTACATGTCATGGAGTGTTGAAGAAGTTAAGAACCCCCCTAAGGGTAGATTGTATATCGAGGAAGGTATGATGACCTATTTTAAGGTTGACTTAATACTTTAATAGTGATTAGAGATAGAAGCATAGATAGGGATGATTAAGGCTTACTAGACTTCAAAGGGTGATTCAGATTGGTAGGCACCATCACTATCTCTAAAAGGACCTTAAATTCATTAGTAAAGTTTGTGAAGGAAGAGATCAAGAAATTGCAGAGTGAGTTAGTTGCAATAGATGAGGAGTTAGCTCTGCTTGAGACTAAGTATGGCATATCAAGCGATGATTTTCTTAGAATGCTTCAAGGAGAGAGGGAATGGGATCTTCCCGAAGGTTCAGAGCCCGATATTGTGGAGTGGGAAGCTCTTCTAGAGCAGAAGAAGAGACTTGAAAAGGAGTTAAAGGAGCTTAGAGAGCTATGGCGGCAACTACAAGATTACAACAGGTCATAAGGGTTATTAAAGAAAGACTTAGAGGTAAGGATTGCAGAGTTAAGATCGAGAAACATCGTGTAGTAGAGGATACTGAATATCTTCGCTTAATCATAATATGTAGTGAGGGATTTGAGGCCCACATACGTGAATTCCTTATATCTGGAAAGATTGTTAGGTACCCATACCAGTTGATTGTAGGTAAGGAGGTCGCATTAAGATATGATAACGCCCCACACCACCCAGAAGTAAAGACGCACCCTCATCATAAACATAAGAATGGAAGAATTCACCCCTTACATAACTACTCGCTTGAAGCATTCCTAGGTGAAGCGCTGAGCATGGTGTCTCCATAAGTATTACTCCTAACTGTTAGTTAAGGTAATAATGAGTTAGGTAAGTTATCCATTAGGTTTAGGGATGTGTTTAAGGGATTAAGTTCTATGATTAGATTATATTTTTCCATCATTTCTCTCATTACTCTTTCATACTCAGATATTTTTAATGGATTAAAGACCCATGTTAATATATTCTCAAAGTCTTCTATTCTCGTAATTACTTCTCTTATGGTCTCAGGATTTAAGTTCGGATTAGCCTTAAGGATATCTTTAACTACAAGGTCCGAATTGATTTTAAGCCATGCCGAAAGCGCGTGCATAACTTCCTCAATCTCGTCTCTCTTTCTCAATTCTTCTTCTGAAGGGAAATAGTCTTGGAGAGCCGATGAAAGATTTTCTGGAGAAGTTTCATTCTTAAGTTCATCAAGTCCTTATGTGTTAGCTTAAATCACTACACTATACTATTTAACCTTGCATAGGTTTATGGCTGGTACTACGGCTAGTCCTGCGGCTTGGTTAGGGTTTAGGTTTCTTGGGTCTATACCCGACTCAACTATGAGTTTCACCATGTCTATGTAGTACATGAATACCCATTCAGTGCCCTTCATTTGCTTAAATCTCCAGTACCTCTTTAGGTCCTTACTTACCCTCTCATGCCTAGCCTTAATCACCTCCTTAACGCTTAACTCATCGTTAATTACTTTGATAGCCTCAGTAACGCATGTCTCATACATGTCTAGTACTGTGTAGTCAGCTATCCTTAGATGTAATTTCCAGTCATTAATGCTTAAGTCACCGTAAGCCGTGACCTTACCTACGGCTAATCCCTTAATGATTTTAATGTAGCCCTCACTTAGCACCATGAGTGGCGATACGTAGGTCGATGCAAGCACTAAAGCCTCAGTAAGGTATTCAGGTAGTTTAGATGCCTTAACCAATACCTTAACTAATTCCTCAATATCACTTACAGGGTAGGTAAGTACTCTTAAGGGCCTACCACCTAAGTACTCACTTATCAACCTCCCTACAGCATCAGCTAGTTTAGGTCCTATACCTAAGTCCCTATACCTAAACCTCTTAGATAACCACTCAATAACGCTAACCCACTTAGGGTCCTTGAGGTCGAAAGCAACGACTCCACGAAGGTTCTTAACTATGGCTGCATACCTAGCGAACAGATCTACACCACCGTAAGGACGTTAACGTTCTAAAACATATACTTTTAGCCCCCCATCACATCCACAACCATGGGAACAAAGCATGAAAACCTTCAAGTACTTGATAGTGATCGCCCTTATCTCATTAATATTAATCACCACCTACTACATACTCATATCACCTAAATACATTAAGCAGGAGAGCACAATACCCCCATTAATTACCAATACCTCCTTAATAGGTAAGGAAGAGCTTAACCTATTCCTTAATGTAAGCCCCATATATAGGGAGTTAGGTTACCCAAAGATAAGTAAGGGGTTCATCAATATATCAGTATATTATCAATACTCAGGGGAGTCGCCCTTCACCTATAGATTAGGGTATTTAGAGGTTAACGTACTTAGTTTAAACGACGTTATCAAGTCAGTGGCTAAGGAGTTAGGTCTAGACCCCTCAAAGTATAAGTTAGTTTCTGCCTCACTAAGCAGTGGGATCGTAATTAATGGTGAGGTACGTGAAAGACCTGAGTGGATACTTAACTTCGTTAGGACTTATGGGGGTTACTGGCTTTGGGGTTGTTACACATATTACTCCCATATAGAGGTTAGAGTTGACGCCCTAAACGGAACTATAGTAAGTATAGCTAAGTGTGATGAAGAGCTACCACCTAAGGGTTTCATACCTAAGTTAAATATCAATATGAGTAAGGCCCTAAGTATCGTGAGGTCATTACCTAAGCTCAAGGATAAGCTAAACCTCACAATACCTGAGGATGGCTGGGAAGTTATTGAGGAAGGGAAGGTATTTTGGATTGATTTGAGGTTAGCTAAGCTAGGTCCTGGAGCTAAGAATTACTACTTAGAGAAAGTCATTAACCCTAAGTATGCTGGTAAGTACGGTCTCTTCTGGGTTATAGCCTTATATGGAGATACCAATTATGTAGCCCGCAGGGTTGTTGCTTTAGTAAATGCTAAAACAGGTGATGTGGTAACAGTTACTTATTCATCAATGATTAGGACCCCATGGTTAACTGTTTTCATAGAACCTAACTTTACATCTATAGAAGGTGCTAAGGTAAGGGCTTTTAAGTTAAATGTCTCTAGTGAGTTAATCAGTCAGTTAGGTGTTAGTAAGGCTACATTAGTTATCCCTAACGTAACGGTCTTGGAACCTGGCACCGAGGGCTCTATAGAACTCATTGTTAAACCTCACGATATAGATCAGGATCTAGTAGGTAACATCGTGGTGATGAACCCTATACCTACGCAGAGTATACCTCAAGAATTAGTCTTCACACCTCTTAAGGGTATATTAATAAAGAATGGTGGATTAACTAAGGTGAGGTTACGAATTAAAGCAGTAAAGGGATGCCCTGAAGGCACATGGTTAATTAAGGTTAAACTCATAACTCATAGAATAAATGATAAGTCAAAATATATAGAGTCCTCAATTTACATACTAATAAGCGTAAAGACCCCTCAAAAAACCTGGAAACCACCTAAACAGCTCATTACGGGAGTTATTACTGAGTAGTCACCATTAAAGTTAATGATTGATGTCTTTTTCGTAGCAATATTTTTTATGTTGGTTTGATTCTCGAACTTTTGGTGATAGAAATTTTATAAAGATAATAAATAAATACTAGCTTGCATATATGGTTTCTCGAAGGTATATGTAAGGGGTGTTATGTATGCCTGGTCAGATACCCTTAATTGGTGAGAAGTTTCCTGAAATGAAGGTGCTAACTACTCATGGTGTTAAGGTACTACCTGATGACTATAAGGGTAAGTGGTTCGTACTGTTTAGTCATCCAGCTGACTTCACGCCAGTATGTACTACTGAGTTTGTTGCTTTTGCTAAGAGGTATGAGGACTTTAAGAAGCTAAATACTGAGTTAATAGGGCTTAGTGTTGACAGTACGTTTAGTCATATTAAGTGGATTGAGTGGATTAAGGAGAAGTTTGGTGTTGAAATACCGTTCCCGATAATAGGTGATCCTCAAGGGGTTGTTGCTAGGAGGTTAGGTATGTTGCATGCTGAGTCAGCGACGCATACTGTTAGGGCCGTATTCGTCGTTGATGATAAGGGCGTTATTAGGGCAATTCTTTACTACCCACTAAATGTCGGTAGGTTAATCGACGAAATACTGAGGTTGGTGAAGGCACTACAGATAAGTGATAAGTACGGTAGGGCATTACCAGCTAACTGGCCTAACAACGAGTTAATAGGTGAATCAATCATAGTACCGCCAGCAGCAACTATTCAGGAAGCCGAAGAGAGGGTTAAGAAATTCGAATGTTTCGACTGGTGGTTCTGCCACGAGAAAGTAGTGCCTAAGGAAGATATAGAGTTAGTTAGGAAGTTCTTAGAGAGGGCATCTAAGCCAGCCAAGTAACGGTGTAGGTCCCCTAACTAAAACCTTAAACAATGTTTTTACCTAATACATTAATAATCATTAATAACTTTCTAGCACTAAGGTTAAGTGCTGGTGTTTAGGTTGGTTAAGACCCATGTAGGTAAGGTTATTGGTGATTTATACGTATTTAGGGTTGATGATGTTGAGACTAAGTACTTTGAGGCTTTATGGTACATACCTGAAGGGATTACATATAATGCTTACCTCCTCATAGGTGATAAGGTAGTCCTCTTTGATGGCTGGAAAGGCAAGTACTCAGACCTACTTATTGATGAGTTGAGTAGGGTCGTAGACGTTAAGGATATTGATTACGTAGTTATTCACCATATGGAGCAGGACCATAGTGGGTCATTACCTAAGGTTCTTGAGGCTAACGGCTTTAAGGCTACGGTAGTTGCTCACCCCATGGTTAGAGGGATGATTGGGTCCTTCTACGGCATTAAACCTAAGTTTAAGGTAGTTAAGGATGGTGAGGTACTTAAGCTAGGTAAGTACTCACTAAGGTTCATATACACCCCATGGCTTCATTGGCCCGAGACCATAGTGAGTTACGTTGAGGAGTTAGGTACACTCATATCTTGTGACGTATTTGGTGCTTACTCAATACCTAGGTCCCTTTTTGATGACGAGCTATCTAAGGATGAGTTAGGTAAGTACCTAGACTACGCCAGAAAATACGTGATTACAGTTGTTGGGCATTATAAGGACTACATAATTAAAGGAATAGATAAGATTAAGTCTTTAGGTTTAGACATTAAGGTCATAGCACCAGCCCACGGACTTATATGGAGGAGAGAATCCAAAGTTATTGTAAGTAAGTACGTTGGGTGGGCTGAAGGTAAACCTAAAGATAAGAAGGTCACCGTGATTTACGATAGTATGTATGGTTACGTTAAGGAGGCTATGGAGGTTCTAATTGGTGAGTTAGTTAAGGTTGGTGCTGAGGTTAAGGTACACGCATTTACTGAGGACTCACACCCACCAGTAAGTGATGTATTGAGTGATGTTGCTGATTCCCAAGTCATAGTTATAGGTGTGTCTACGTATGAGGGTGGTGCATTCCCTGAGATACTTAGGGTTGCGGGCTTAATGGCTATGAAGGCAACATACCGCAAGCCCGTAATCATAGTTACGGCTTATGGGTGGGGAGGCATAGCCACTAAACAAGTTAAGGACTTACTAACTAAGGCAGGGTATGAAGTAATTAAAACAATAGAATTTAAGGGTAAACCGAAGGAGGAGCACATTAAGGACTTGAAAAATATAGCATCAACTATAATAACTTAAAAACCTGACTTAACTAAAGGCTTTTTGTAAGCATTAAGTCCTCGGTACCTATCTAAGTTGTTTGTTACGCTTACATACCTTACGGAGAACGCACTCACTACATAATTTCTTACTGCAGTATAGTCTATCATGTATGTACGAAACTGTTTGGAACCAGGGTGCTAGCTTACCTAATTTAGACCTAATTAAGTATCCTAAGCATTCCTCACTACTACATGACCAACATGTGTATTTAGTACATAAGGATTTACTAGGTAGTTTAAAGTTTGGTACTAAACCCAGCCTACGCACCATCCTCACTAAGTGAATATCTACGGGTACAGCCTCGTAAAAACCCCTCCAGTGAAGTAGGAATAGGTCAGCTACCTTAGGACCTACGAACTTAATACCCATTAGGTCCTGCCTTAACGACCAGTAATCACCTCTTAACTCAATCCTCATAAAGTCCCTTAATGCGTTAACTAAACCCACCAACTGGAATGATGTACTGACATTCCTTAATACATCCTCATTTATTAAGGTAATATCTTCATTAACTTGCTTAAGTAAAGTCCTCACCCAGCGAACAACGTTAGTGTGGTAGTTAGTTACCCTATTTAGGAATGCTGAAATAAAGGTTATTACTGGGTCATTGATAGCTATAGGTAAGCCGGCTCTCCTGTACATATTGATGACTTCCTCAATAACTTCGTTATACCTATGCTCAACCTCATTAACGTAATTTAAGGGGTCGTACCATAAACCTACGTAAGCCCTTAACTCATCCCCAGTGAAACCCGTAAACCTAACTTTGTTCTCATCCACGAACTCTATGTAGGAGCCTTTCTTAAACCCAAATAACTTAACCCACCTACCCCTACCTACCTTCTCGAAAAGTACGTAGTTAAGTGATGGGAATAGTGATAACTCAAAGTCGTAAGGTCTGGTTAAGTTGGTAGAGCGCCATTCACTCATAACTTAATGGACCCTATTCCTTAATAAAGCTCAAATATCTTATATTTCTTAACACGTAGTTCAGTATAGAGGGTATTGTGATGGGTAAGAAGAAGTTTAGGCCCCCTAAGGGGTTTAGGGACTTCCCACCAGATATTATGCTGCTTAGGAAGGAGGTATTGTCACGTATTGAGAGGGTTTTCCAGAGGTATGGTTTTGACCCTATAGAGACACCTATCCTTGAGTATTGGGAGGTTATGGCGGGTAAGTATGGTGAGGAGGCTGAGAATAAGCTTATGTGGAGGTTTAAAGACCCATGGAGTGATAGGTGGTATGCGTTAAGGTATGACCTTACAGTCCCTCTAGCTAGGTATTTAGCTACCCATAGTGAGACCCCACTACCGTTTAGGAGGTATCACATAGGTCCTGTATGGAGGCATGAAGACCCACAGAGAGGTAGGTATAGGGAGTTCTATCAATGCGACGTAGATATCGTTGGCTCACCATACCCTGAGGCTGATGCTGAGATAATTAACGTCATAGACAGCGTTATGAAGGAATTCAACTTCAGTAACTACGTAATAAGGCTTAGTGATAGGAGGATACTTAAGGCTATACTTGAGATTGAGTTAGGTCTTAAGGACTCAATACCCATCTATAGGGCTATAGATAAGCTAGATAAGATAGGTCTTAACGGCGTTAAGGGACTCCTCCTTAAGTCGGGTTTAAGCCCTGATGATGTAGGTAAAATAATCGATATAATAAGTATTGAAGGATCTAATGAGGAGGTACTTAACACTATAGAGTCTAAGTATGGCTCAAGTAAGTTGGTTAAGGAGAGCTTAACGCACTTGAGAGGCATTCTTGAGTTTGTTGAGGATGAGAGTCATATAAAGATAGACTTAAGCCTAGTTAGAGGTCTAGACTACTATACAGGACCCATACATGAGACTGTTGTTTCTAAGCCTAAAATAGGTAGCTTAAGTGGTGGTGGCAGGTATGACGACTTATTAGAGATGTTTCTAGGTAAGAAAGTACCAGCTACTGGTGGCTCTATAGGTGTTGAGAGACTTATAGATGCAGGTATTGAGTTAGGGGTCTTTAAGCTAAGTAAGAAGACCATAACTCAAGTCTATGTTGTGGTAATGAATGAGGAGTACATGAGGTACGCGTTGGATGTCGTTAAGGCGTTAAGAAATGCAGGGATAAACACCTCATTCGACGTTACGAGATCTAAGGAAGAAAAACAAAGGAAGTACGCTAAGAAATTAAACATACCTATACTGATATTCATAGGTGATAAGGAAGTAAGCAACAACACTGTGACGATATACGTCAGGGAAAGAAACGAACGCTTAGAAGTCAAAAAGGAATCGTTGATTAAGGAAGTTAAGAAACACATTCCTTAGGCTCATTGAAGTTATTGATTTTTAGACTAGAGTGTATAGGCATCCTAGTTTAAACAAAACCATACCATTAACTAAACACTCCACAAAGAGATTACTACATAAGCGTTAAGTAATCGACATAGGCAAGAAAATCACAGATTTACGTATCTGATTAAATTTACCAATTATGCGTGTTAAACAATTTAATCAACGTCTATATGAAGTACTCCACATCGAATAGAATTAGGCAGATATACATGAGAACAACCTTAAGAATGAACATGTTAAGGTACCACCCATTTAAATATATCTGGGATATAGATATGGACTGAGGGGTGAGTATGGGTAAGAAGGTATTATCGTTGGTAATAACTTCTTTGCTAATACTTACGGTTATTGCTAGTGTTCTTATTAATGCTGAGGTTCCTAATGAGGTTGTTATTTACGGTGATGTGAGTGTTAAGTACTTTAGGCCATTCCTTGGTGGGCAGGTGTTTAGGGTTGTTGTTAAGAATGTCTCTGGTGATGGATACCCAACCATACTTAGTATCTATATGTGGATGCCTGACGGCTCCATCAAGGAGTTAGGTATCTACGGAGGTAGGGGTGTTGTGGATGTAGACATTAATAAGGTACTGCAGGTATTTAGCGTTTGGCGTAATTACTTGATAAGTAAGGGTAATAACCCAAGCCTAATTAGGTTAGGCATAATAATCATGGGCTCGATCCACACACCACAAGGAGTCTACGCGGTCATGAAGGCAGTACCCATAGGCATAACAGAAATACTCTCAGGAACATCAATAGAGATAGACATAACTGAGGAACTAACTAAAAAGAACCCAATCATAACACCTGAAGAAATACAGAAAGAACTAAACACATTCAACAAAGAAAATCAGGGAGGAGTCAACATAGCTTCATGGCCGCCCTCAGATATTTGGGAGGGGTGTAGTTGCTGGAGTAGGGTATGTGTATGTTATGTGTGGAGACTCCAGGAAACATACGCAGTAGCACTAAATAAAGGAGCACCATTAGTGTCTACGTATGTCTTTGGATATGCTGATAAACTTCGTTCAGTAAAACTTCTTGAGGAATTTAGAACCTATAGTTCAGCTGGTATCACAATAGGTTTCACTATATTAGCTGTTATACAGAATGCCTATGGTGGTGTAAGTTTCTCAGTGCCTGGCTTTACTATAGAGCTTGGAGGAGATGGCCATACATGGTTAGATTATCAGAAGTATTTCATTCAGGGAGAGGACTTTACCGATGATGCTATATTGTCTATAGGTATGAAGGGTGATTTCGCTTTCGCTAAATACGAGCTACATAAGATTACCTGTTACCTCAGTTACTGTTATGAAGAGCCTACCGGTGACGTAGCTAATATGACTTTAGCAAGGCCTATAATTGAGAACAATAAGATAAAGGAATGGTATGAAGTAGACGATAATCCAACAGACTATAATGGGGTAGCCGAGAGCACCTTTAGAGTAATAAGAAATTACTGGAAATTATCTGATGAGGTATATGAAGATATTTACTGGTTAACTATAAAACATACAGACATAATTCAGGACACACAAACCATACCCTTATTTGCAGCTTCACTGAGTGTCTTACCATGGCTGTTATCCAACCCTATTACTGCCCCTATAGCATTCATATTAGGGATAACAGTAGGTCTTACTTCAGAAAGCAGTCAATACATGTCATTAGAGGCCAATATAGTACTTAAGTACGAATATAAGGGTACTTATGAGATCCAGGCTAGGTACTTCTATACCCCAGTAAAATTCGAGTATGATTACAATAAATATTACGTAGGTTCGCTATATATTGATGCTTTCATAACTAAGGCTTAAATAAACGATATTTTTCTTACTCTTATGAAAAATATAGCTAAACGCAAGTATCTAATACAATCCTATTAGCACAAATCTATACCTGAGGTAGGTAAGGTGGGGAGGAGAATTCTTATTTTAATACCTATATTGCTATTGATGTTTAATGTTGTTGTTAATGCTCTTATTAATATTGAAGCACCTATCGAAGTCTGTACTTATGGTAACGTGACCGTTAATTATCTTAGGGGTTTGTTTAGTGAGCAAGTATTTAGGGTTATTATTAGGGATAGCCTTAATGGTGCGTACTCTGTCGTGGTTACTATTTATGTATGGATGCCTAATAGGGAGGTTAAGGAGTTGGGTACGTATTTAGGTGATGCTGGTGTTGTGTACATCAACGCTACTAAGCTACTTACTGCGTTTAAGGAATGGCGTGATTATCTCCTAAATAAGGGCTGTAATCTTAACTTAATTAATATCGGTGTTATAATTTTGGCCTCAATTCATACTCCTCAAGGAGTTTACGCCATTATTAAAACCGTACCTTTAAATCTGGCTAAGATCTTGGGGGGTCTCTGAATTAATCTTTAAGGTACTAAGGAGGTATTGGAGGAGGTCAAGTACGTATAGCAGTAGTTCTTACTTAATCATAACGCACCTAACCATAACAAGGGATTTACAGATAGTACCTACACTCATCACCTCTATGTCTGTATTGCCTTGGCTACTAAATAACCCCAACATAACTACCTTAGCACCAATAGCTAATGTAGGTGTTAAAGCAGGCCTCCTGGAATGTGTGATCAACTTAGAATACGACTTTGGTAAAGTATATGCCAGCTACTTCTACTCACCTATAAAGCTAAGATTCAATAGTGAAGAGTACTTCATAGGCTCATTATACGTAGATGCATTAATTACGAAGTAACTTACTCTTCTAATTCCTCACTAATTTCGTAAAGCTATACGGGTACGCTAGGTAGCATTTCACTCCTACATCCTCACATAACTCCTCTACCTTGCTGAATAGTTCTTTCCAGTACTTCTCATTACGTACTTTACTCAGTATTTCCTTGATGTTGAAGCCTTCTTTACTTAGTGTTTTTATGAAGTGTTTACTCATTAGTGGCTTCATGTTTAGTTTATCGTAGTAAACTGGCGTGTTAGCCTCTTTAGCTACTATTAATACCTCCTTTATGTCTTCTAGGTTGTCGGTTAAGCATGGTATTATTGGCCCCATGAATAGCCATGTCTCAACACCTAGCTCTGAAATCTCCTTAAGTATCCTTACTCTATCGGTTGGTGGTGGTGCTTTAGGCTCTACGACCTTAGCTACATCCTTATCCATGGTTATTATTGTGACACCCACATCGAATTGCTTGGGTTCTATTATGTCTTTATCCCTAAGGACTAGCGGGGACTTTGTTTGTATTGAGACCTTAAACCCATACCTCTTAAGTATCTCTAATGAACCCCTAGTAAGTCGGTAGGTAGCCTCTATGGGTTGGTAGGGGTCTGTTATTGTTGCTACACCAACAACCCCCTTAGGTAATCTCTTAACCTCCCTCCTCAATACGTCAAGTAAGTTTATCTTAACGTATATTACCTCACCCCAATTCTTAGCCACCTCCTCATACCTAGTGAAGTCCCTCGCATAGCAGTAGATACATGAGTGATAGCAACCTAAGTAAGGGTTTAATGCGTAATCTATCTCCTTAAGCCCAGACCTACTTAAGGCACTCTTAACCCTTATGTACTTAATCCTCATTTCCTCAATCCTTTAAAGTACTTACTTAAGGTCTCTTGAAACAGTAAGTCCCTAACTAACTTACTCTGTCTTACCCAAGTACCTATATCTATGGTCAACACACCCTTCAGGTATTCTAGCACCTCAGTAATGCTATCAAACACCCTAGGTTGTGATTTGAACATAGCCCTTAAGTTCTCCCTAACGAACCAAACACCTATAGGTAGGTTGAACCCCGTATAGATCTCCCTCCATAGGATAGCAGTACCCTGCCTCCTAACCCTACATAAGTACTCAGTAACTGCTAGTCTAGCAGCGTAGTAACACCCACCGGGTTCAGCATACGTTGTCCTACCGCTAATGCCCTCATAATCGCCACCGAACTCAACTTCGTCATGACTGGGGTTCCATGTTGTTTGAGGGAACCAAGCCTCAATCCACTCATACGACCAACGCCTAGGTGCTATGATGGCTATGAACGTATTCTTAAATACCTTCCTATGGAAGACGAGAAATTTATTGACTATGGGGTACTCCTTAATCTTCTTGATCAAGTACCTAGAGATAGCGTCATCAACCGCCGTTATGGCCCATCTAGTAGGTACTAACCTCCTCCACCTAGCAGTCCCTAAAGCACCAACACTTAACGCCCTCTGAATAAGGGTTACGGGTACGCCATTACTGTAAAGCCACCTAATAGCTTCTAAAGCCTTAAGGTCCGTATCGTAGTAAGCCTTCTCTAACTTCCTGTTAACATAGATATTACTAGTTATCCTAAACTCCCTAAGAACACCTGAAGGACCTAATGGGGGCACCCTCTCATCAAACCTCATGGTAGGCTTAATAGGCTTAATAAACCTAACCTCAGAATCTACGGGTCTCTCAGAGAGGGCTAGTTCCTGAAGCTCAGTAATGACCCTCTCATACCTCCTTAACTCCTTAACATTAACTAATGTCTTACCCCTAATTAGGGATGACCTGAAATCGATTATGTCCTCGATTTTCTTATCAACCCATGCCTCAGGTAGGTCTAATATTGATGTATCCCCTTTATACGGGGGTACTAGAGGACCTACGTAAACGTATGGGTAGCCAACCCTACCCACGAAGACAGAGGGTGGAGAAGAACCCTCAAACTCCTTGAGATCGCTGTACTTTACTGACCTTACGTAGTATATGTTCTTAACTATTATTGGGCAGTAGGCCATACCACAAAGTAGCTTAGCTCCCCTACACACTATACATAGCTTAGGATTAACTACCCTCATTTACCTTACTCCTTCCACCATGATTATTAAGCACAGTAATACTTATTAAGGCAAAGGTCAGTCCCCCCAGACATCACTAAGCCGTTAGAGCTAGTCCTTATGAATGCTTAAGAGGCTAAGAACAGTCGCATCACCCATGAAGTCATGCATGGTTACCGTGATGCTTTTTTCCTACTTAATCAATGAGTCATTGGTGTCGTAGTCGTGGAGTCTGTGGTTGATGTCGTCAAGATTGTTGAGGAGCTTATTAAAGTACCTAGATATGCCTTAGTCGGTCGGGCTCTCAATTACCCCGTATATTTAAGTACTAGGGAGGGTGTTACTAGCTTATGGCGTATAGATCCTAAGGACTGTAGCAGTAAGAGATTAACAACTAAGCCCGTTCATGGTGCCGCACCTCCTAAACCCAACTGCCCTTATGTAGTGTTTACAGTTGATGTTGCTGGTGGTAAGGAGTTACATAGGATTTACTACGTAGATATACGTAGCGGTAAAGAGTCTTTAGTCAGTGATACACCACTAATGAGAATCTTTAGCCTAGCTATAGATGGTGAGAGGGTAGCATTTACGGCCGCTACTCAAGAGGACATAGCCATCTATGTAGCTAGGTTAGGTGGTGATTGGGAGAAGGCTCAGGTCATTAATACGTACGCATTAGTGACTGACATGTATGGAGACCTAATAGTGGGTTTCGGTAAGTTAAGGAGTGATCCAAGAACTCTTGAGTTATTCATATATGACCTAAGTACTGGTGAGTTTAAGGTATATACGCCTAAAGAGGGGGCTAACTCTAAGAGACCCAAGATAGTTAAGGATGGTAGGATACTTTTTGAGAGTGATTTTGAGGGTAGGAATAAGCTATACATATATGACTTATCAAGTGATGAGTTAAGTAAGGTTAAATTCACTTACGAAGACTACGTTAAGTACGGACCTATAGAGCACCATAGCTACGGTGAGACCCCATGGGGAGATATATGGGCAATAGGTAAAAAGTGCGGTAGGGGCAGGCTATTCATCGATGGTAAGGAGATACCAACGCCTGAAGGTATGTTCATTGGCGAGCCAGTATTTTTAGGTAATTTCGTCTACATAACCATGTCCAGTCTAACTAAACCACCGAAGGTGTTTAGAGTTGACTTAAGGGGCGGTGAAATAGATGTTACTATAGAGGGTGAATTACCTAAAGAGATAAGTGACAGACTGGGTGAGGTTAAGTTCGTTAAGTATAAGTCATTTGACGGACTAGAGATACCTACTTACGTAGTTGAGAGTAAGTTAGCTAGTAAGCCAGGACCTACGGTCATATACGTCCATGGAGGTCCTTGGTCTGAGGTTATGGACTCATGGAACGTAACAATAGCCTCGCTAGTCGCTTCAGGTTACCACGTAATAGCACCTAACTTTAGGGGGTCCAAAGGCTACGGTGATTGGTTTAGGAATCTAGACATAGGTGACCCAGGCGGTGGTGACTTAATGGATGTGATCCATGCTAGGGAATGGGGTGTTAAGGAGGGTATAGCAGACCCTAATAAGGTGGTTATTATGGGCTATAGCTACGGTGGTTACATGACCTACCTAATAATGGGTAAATACCCAAACCTATGGTGTTGTGGCGTAGCTGGTGCTGGTGTTGTTGACTGGGTAGGTATGTATGGGTTAGGCGATGCTGTATTCAGAAAGTTCATAGACATACTATTCGCAGGTAAGAAAGAGTTAATGAAGGAGAGATCGCCAATAAACTACGTAGAGAACGTGAGGAAGCCGCTATGTATAATACATCCACAGAACGATACGAGAACGCCTCTAAAGCCAGTGATTAAGTATATGGAGAGGTTGTTAGAGCTGGGTAAGGTGTTTGAAGCACATATAGCTCCAGACATGGGGCACATAATCCTAACAACTGATGACGCATTAAAGATACTGTTACCAGCGATACTCTTCCTAAAAAGGTATGTGAGGTAGGTAAATACCTATACCCCACTAACTTAAGTGCTTTCTCGTACTTACTTAAGCACCTATATAAAGGTTTTTAAATTTTACCTATGAAGATATGTAGGTGGTGTGGGGATTGATTAAACCCTGCACTGAATGCTTGATACCTCAAAACCCACTCATGGAGTCGCTCATCGCTGCTGGTTTATTCGTCTACGTAATTCTTGTTGTTATAGCGACTAAGTGGGTTTACGATTACTTGACTAAGAGAGGGGTAAAGCCTAACATAGTCATATACTTCAATAGGAAGTTAATACACGTATTTGCTGGTGGGCTTGTAGCGCTACTAGTACCTCTTTTCTTTACATCACCGACGATCCCAGCAATATTAGCCATCATACTTGCTATCATGAATTACCTACCCCACAAGAAAGGTAAGTTAATGTATTGGTTTCAAGTCAAGGAGAACATGTATGAGGTTAACTTCTGTATCATGTGGGGTGTTTGTGCTCTTGTTGCATGGACCCTACTAGGTAGTCCTATATACGCATTACTACCGATTTCCTTCATGGCTTTTGGTGATGCCGCCACTGGGTTTGTTAGGAATATAATCTTTAGGAGGAGAACTAAGTCATGGTGGGGTAATCTAGCTATGCTAGCTACATGCCTACCGCTAGGCTACTACTTAATAGGTAAGTGGGGTATACCTATAGCCTTCATAGCCTCATTTATTGAGCACTTCGAATTTAACCCTATAGACGATAATGTATTGATAAGCGGTACATCACTTGCTTACGTCTTAATAGTTGGTCACCTATTTATGTAGGGTTACTAAACAATAAATTTTTCAAATGGGAACTTAGTCCCGTATCTCTCCCTAGCCCTATTTAGTATGGCTTCAGCTGTTTCCTCAGCCTTCACTGCTATCTCTTCTTCATCCATAACGAGCATCTTTCTACCAGCCATGACTACCTTACCATCAATAATTACGGTATCTACGTCACTAGCGTTGGCGCAGTAGACTATGGAGCCTAATGGGTCATGTACTGGGGCTATGTGGGGTTCGTCAAGCCTAATTAGGGTTATGTCTGCTTTCTTGCCTGGCTCTAAAGAACCTAACTCATTCTCAAGACCTAATGCCCTAGCACCATTTATTGTCGCCATCTCAAGAACATCCCAAGCACTAATTACTGCTGGGTCCGACTTAGCTACCTTATGGAGCATTACAGCAAATCTCATGGCTTCAATCATGTCTTGGTTATTATTACTGCCGGGCCCGTCAGTACCTAAGGCTACGTTAATACCCTCCCTCATATACTCGGGTATCGGGGCTATTCCTGAGCCTAGGTACATGTTGCTTTCAGGGTTATGTATTACGTGAGCACCCTTTTCAGCTAAGTACTTAATTTCGTGGGGTAGTACGTTAACCGCATGTACCGCATGGTATTTAGGGCTTAAGACACCTAACTCATAAAGCAGTGTAACGTCAGTCTTTCCGTGAAGCTCCTTAACGAGTTCTTGATCCCTCTTAGACTCAGCCGTATGTGTGTGGTATATAATGCCGTACTTATCTGAGAGTTCCTTAGCCTTAATCAGCAATTCCTTACTAGCGTTATAGGGATGCATTGGGGCTACAGCAATCATTAACCTACCTTCAGCACCGTGGTACTTCTTAATTAAGTTCTCAGTATGTGATAAGGCTTTATCGGGATCCTCGATGAGTTCCTCAAGGAGTACGTTAAGCTCGTATATCCCTCTAGCAAGTACTGCCCTAATGGGTGATTCAAGGATAGCCTTAATTACGTAATCATACCCTCTAGGTCCGTAATGATTCTCCACTAAGGTAGTGACCCCGGACTTAATGTTCTCTACAATACCCCATAAGGTAGATACGTAGAAATCCTCATCCTTAAATGACGCTAATGTCGGGTGGACTGAGGTTCTTAACCAAGTAACTAACTCCATATCTATACCTATATTCCTTAATATTGACTGGAATAGGTGGCAATGAGCATTAATTAATCCAGGTATGGCTACGTGCTTATCTGCCTTAATAACCTCATCAGGCTTAAACTTACCCTTAATCTCATCCGCCTTACCCACATAGACAATCCTATCATTCTCTATGGCTATGGCCCCATCCTTAATTATCTTACCCCTAGGTACTACAGGTATGATGAACTTACTCTCAACAAGTAATTTAGTCAGGTGAACCACCAATGAGTAAAATATGACTAGACATAAATTAACATTACCATAAACCCCTTAATTACTACACACGTACATTTATCAAGGGCCTAGTTATGCCTGACGAGTCTAAAGCTGAGGTCTTTAAGAAGTCACTTAAACTCCATAGGGCTTATAGGGGTAAGATCGAGGTTGTACCTAAAGTCCCCATAGAGAGTCACGGTGATTTCGCTATATGGTATACACCAGGCGTTGCTGAGGTCTCTAGGAGGGTTCTTGAAGACCCTGATAAGTCTTTCGAACTTACTTTAAGATGGAATTACATTGCTGTAGTCTCTGATGGCAGTAGGGTTTTAGGTTTAGGTAATGTAGGTCCTGAAGCTGCTTTACCCGTTATGGAGGGCAAGGCACTCCTCTTTAAGTACTTAGGTGGTGTTGATGCTGTACCTATAGTGACTAGGGCTAGGGATCCTGATGAGCTAGTATGGTTCGTTAAGTCTTTAGAACCTAGTTTTGGTGGTATTAACCTTGAGGATATTGAGAGCCCTAAGTGCTTTTACGTGCTTGAGAGGCTTAGAGAGTTACTAAAGATTCCTGTATGGCATGATGATCAGCAAGGAACCGCCTTAGTTACTTTAGCGGCATTGATAAATGCTTTTAAGGTTGTTGGTAAGGACTTGAGGAAGGCTAAGATAGTTCTCGTAGGCTTAGGTGCTGCTAACTACTCAATACTTAAGTACCTAGGTATTTACGGGGTAGACCTAGGTAACGTAATTGCTGTTGAGAGACCGGGCATAGGTATCCTACATAGAGAGCACCCAATGATTGAGGAGTTTAAGGTTAAGGCACCTCACTGGTATGATGCCGCGTTAAGAACTAATAGGGAATGTGTTAAGGGTGGAATACCTGAGGCATTGAAGGGTGCTGACGCTGTTATAGCGGCATCAAGGCCTGGGCCCGGCATAATTAAGAAGGGGTGGGTTAGGTTAATGAATGATGACCCTATAGTATTTGCGTTAGCTAACCCCGTCCCTGAGATATGGCCTTGGGAAGCTAAGGAGGGAGGTGCTAAGGTAGTTGCTACTGGCCGTTCAGACTTCCCTAATCAAGTAAATAACTCACTTGGGTTTCCAGCAGTTTTTCGTGGTGCCTTAACGGTCAAGGCTAAGAAGATAACTGACGAGATGTGTATAGCTGCCGCTAATGCCCTAGCTAAATACGCTGAGGAGAGGGGTATTCATGAGGAATACATAATACCTAGGATGAGTGAGGTAGATGCCTACGTAGCTGAGGCGGTAGCTGTCGCTGAGAAGGCTATGGAGCAGGGAGTTGCTAGGTGGTCATTAACCCGTACTGAACTTAAGTCTGAGATTGAGGAGCTAATAATGAGGAGTAGGAGATATATGGAGCGCGCGTTAAGGTATGGGATAATAAGTACTGAATAGAGATAAGCCTAATAAATTCCCGCAAACTCTTTATTTAGGTAATCAGCATGCTAGAGTTACTGCTCAGTATACTGCAGCCGATAGTGCTGTTATTCATCGTACTTGACCCTCTAGCTAATGCTCCATTCTTCTTCGTACTTACTAAGGACTTTAGTGATGAGGAGAGGAAGGGCTTAATAAATGAGAGTGTTGTTGCAGCTACCATAATACTCCTACTATTTGCCATAGCTGGTGACTTACTAATGAGTGCTTTAGGGATTACCGTGGGCGACTTTAAGGTTGCTGCTGGTCTAGTCTTACTCATTTACTCAATACTTGGGTTACTTGAGGTTAGGTTGCTACCTAAGTCTGAGAAGAGAACCATAGCGATAGTCCCCATGGCAACGCCGTTACTGGCTGGTCCAGGCTCTATAGCTACCGTAATATATATTAAGTATTCGTGGGGTCTACACATAGCTATATTTACTATAGTGGTTAACGCACTAATAGCTCTACCAGTACTTCAAGCTGGTGGTAAGTTAAGGGCTATGTTGGGTGAGAACGGTACGTTAATACTTGATAAGGTGATGTCGCTAATACTTGCGGCGTTCGCCATAGCAATCATTAGAAGTGGAATTACTGAGATCATGGGTATGATGATGAGTTACAGTAAGGGTGGTTAAACATAAATTAAATACCTCAGCCAGAATAAGCTTAGGTGTAGTGGTTGGTTATATTCGTAGTCTATAACTTGCTTAGGAGGGCCTTACATACCTTATGGCAACGTAAATTCCTATTCGTACTCTTTCTGTTCGGAATTGTTACCTTAATTAATGGTTTACTCTTCTACTGGATTGAGCATGTGGTTAATGGTCGTGGAGATATAGACCTCTTTACATCCTTTTATTGGTCAGTAATAACTATGGCTACTATAGGATACGGTGATGTAGTCCCTGAGTCATGGGCTGGGCGTGTTTTAGCTCTTGAGACCGCTGTTATGGGTATAGCAACATTCACTCTACTTATATCAGTTATTGCAGAGGAGTTCTTAAGTAGGAGTTTAAAGAAATCTATGGGTTTAGGTAGGTTGAAGGGCGTGAATATATTGGTTATAGGTGATACAGAGGTTTGTGAAGAGGTTATTAATGAGCTCAAGATAAACATGCGTAACGCCAGAATTGCTTGGGTACTTTCTAAGCAACCCCAGAAACCTCTAGATGTCGAGTTCGTTGTTGGTGACCCCGCTGATGAAGATACGTTAATTAGGGGTGGAGTCTCTAAGGCTTCAAAAGCAATCATATGCTTATCTGACGACTCTAAAGCAGTACATACAATACTCATGCTTAAGAGGCTAAATAGAGGTATTGAGGTTATAGCTATGGCACGTACGGCTAAGTCTGCTGAGTTGATGAGGGAGGCTGGGGCCTCCTTAGTAATATCTATGAAGCTTCTTGGAAGAACACTAGCTTCAGCCGTATTCGAGCCCGCTGTAGTTGAGTTTCTTAATGAAGCAACCACAGCTAAGGGTGTGCTGGATATTGTTGAGTTAACCGTTAGTAAAAAGTATGATGGGAGTCCATTAAGTACCCTCATGAGGTCCTATGGTGAGGAGGGGGTAAGGTATGTACCTGTAGCGTTAATTAGAGGAACCCAACTATTACCTACGCCGGCGTTAGATACCAGACTTAAGGAAGGTGATAGGGTAGTACTGATTAAGGGGGTTATTAAGAGGTGAGCTGGGTCTTCAATCTGAGTAAGTCACGTAACTTACTTAGGAATCTCTCTCTATTAACTATGAATCTTTCATGAATCCCTTCACCAATCTTTAAATCACCCCAATACGCTTCAACTTCAAAGATTAACTTCTTACCCTCAACCTCCCTTAATTTACATATAACATCTATGTCCACACCTATGGGTGCAGCTTTAAGGTGCTTTACATCAACCCTCACACCTACTGTGGTAAGCTCCTTAGGTAGTTTTTCATCACATAAGATCCTACAGGTTTCTTCCATGAAGAGAATCATTGATGGCGTTGATAGTACCTCAATATCACCGCTACCTAAGAACTTAGCAGAGTGCTCCTCGGCGGTTTTATATTTCCTCCTTAAGATTAACCCGGGTTTTAGTTGCTTACTCATCAAACCACCTAATTCCTAATTACGGGTTAAGTTATTAAGTTTAGGTACTGGCTAAATAACCCTCCTTAACCAACTACCCCTGACTACCCATAAAGCACCTGCAAGACCTGCAAATAGGTTGCTTAAGCTCATGGCTAACCATATCCCTGTAGTTCCCCATAAGAGGACTATTGCCAATAGATATGAGAGACCAAGTCTTATAGCCCATAACCTAAGTATTGAGAGTATCATGACGGTAAATGTATGACCCGACCCTCTAGCTACGGCCATAGATATAAAGAAAACACCGAAGAAAGGTACTGATATAGCAAATAGGTCAAGTAACTTCCTTGTTTCTTGAAATACATTCATAAGTAAGATAGCCTCTTCATGGGTTGCTGGTTCCTTAATGAATATGGCTATTAAGGGGTCCTTAAAGATTAGTAAAAGTAAAGCACCTAAACCTAACACTACCCCGACTACCGCCATGGATAGCTTAGCGGCTTTATAGGCCCTACCATGGCTATTAGCACCTAAGTTCTGTCCTATGATTATTGAGGTAGCCTGTGAGAAACCCCTAAGTACTGCCTCAATCAGGTTTATCACTGTCATACCTATGGTGTATGCTGCAGCAGCTACAACACCGAAGACGTTGACTAAAGCCAAGAGTAGTGTGAAAGCGAATGCGTTAGTTACTTGCTGAACCATTATAGGACCCCCAATACGTACTGTTCTCTTAAACCATGAGGCATCAAACCTATAGCCCCTAAGTGATATCTTAATCCCTTTATACCCCCTAATGAGTAAGGGCGTAATTACTAAGGCTATAAGCGACCTACTAATTACTGTCGCTATAGCTGCACCAACAACACCTAATGCAGGTAGCCCTAAGAGTCCAAAGATGAATATGGGGTCTAGTATCGCGTTAAGTATGGTGCTAGCTATACTGACCATTGTGGGCGTCCTAGTATCGCCAAACGCGTGGAAGATAGTCACTAAAGCGAAGGCAGCAAAACCTAACGGAACACCTAAAGATACGACCCTCATGTAGTTAACAGCAAAGCCGTAAATCTCCTTAGGAGTCCCTAATAGCTTAAGTAGATGCGGGGCCATCACGTATAGAAACGCGAAGAAACCTAACCCAACACTTAAGGCGAATATGAGTAGTTGCCTAGCACATTCAGAAGCCCTCCTAAAATCACCAGCACCTACGTACTGAGATATAAGTGCGGTATTCCCAGCAGTTAACCCCATACCAACAGCGTAAATAACCATGAGTATGAACCAAGCCTGCCTAGGTGAAGCCATCTCAGCAGCCCCTAACCTACTAAGCCATAATGTATCGATGAAGTTATAGGATATATTAACTAAGGACGCAACTATGGGCGGCCAAGCGAGCCATAGGATCGTCCTCAGTAAAGGGCCACTAATTATTCTTTCTCTATACTCATTAACCACACTCATCCTTAAGCCCTAATGATGCCTACTTAACTGTTTAACTATGACTACCACACGAATTTAAGTATTAGGTAAGGTTCTTAAGGTCGGTAACTTAGGGTTATGTGGTGATGAGCCTCCACCGCTACTGATTAGTGATGTGAATTGTACGTGCTGAGGCACGTAGGCTAAATACGGTTGTGGCTTACGTAATTAGCTAGGTTTAAGGAAATGCGTATGTAGTGAATTAAAAATAAATTTGTTTAAGCTTACTTCTTATAGTACTTAGCTGCGTCCTTAATAGCGTCGATTATCTGCTTATATCCTGTACACCTACATATTAGGGCGTTTAAGTATTCCTTAATCTCCTCCTCAGTAGCGTCTGGGTTTTTAGTGAGTATGTAGTGTGCTGTCAATATGAATGCTGGTGTACAGAAGCCGCACTGGAATGCCGTATGTTCTATGAAGGACTTCTGTATAGGTGCTAAAGTCCCGAATGGGGCTAACCCCTCGACGGTCAGTATCTCAGCGCCGTCAGCCTCAACAGCTAGTACTAAACACGACTTTACTGGCTCACCATTCATGAGTACTGTACATAAGCCACACTCACCACGCCAGCAAGCCGCCTTAACACTCTTCACGTGTAGTTTATCCCTTAGTACATGAAGTAAGGTCTCGTTAGGCTTAACTTCAACGACTCTCTCAACACCATTTACCTTAAGCCTAATAGTTCTTGTTCTGGACATGGGTCTCACCCCTTAAGGAGTTCTTTAAGTACTAACCTAGTCCCTATATCGATCATGTGTAACCTATACTCCTTAGTCGCTCTGACATCACTAATCGGTGACAGCCTCTTTAGGACCAACTCTACGGCCTTATCGATGAGCTCACTAATTGGCTTATCCTGCTTAAATAACTCCTCAACCTCAAAGACCCTTACCGGAGTTGGCGCTACTGATGCATACGCTAACCTAACTATTCTCTCACTAGGTACCTTAGGATTAGCTACTAACCCAGCAACACCCACTAAGGCTAGATCCTCAACGCTTCTCACGACCTTATAGTACTTACCTTTAGAGCCCTTAGGTGGTTCAGGTATAAATACTGAGGTGACTAACTCATTAGGCTTGAGTACAGTCTTCTTAACCCATGTGAAGAAGTCCTTAATATCTACAGTCCTAGTCCCTTCAGCACTTGCTATGTTCACCTTAGCATTAAGTATTAGTAATGCGGGGGCGCTATCAGCTGCTGGTGAGGCGTTACATATGTTCCCTATGAGTGTAGCCCTATTCCTTAAGTGGTAATCACACATTTGCCTCATAGCGTCCCATAGGACGTGGTACTTCTCTCTAATGACCCTATTCCTTAATAACTCATTGAGAGTTACTGTAGCCCCTATGGTTATACCTACACCTTCCTCATACTCAACCTTATGGAGTTCCTTAATGCCCTTAATGTCTATGACGTACTTAGGTCTCTTAATCCTTAACCTCATATCTACTAAGAGGTCGGTACCTCCAGCGAGGATTGCGGCTTCACCAGCGTGCTTATTAAGTAGCTCTAACGCCTCATCGAGGGTTGACGGTCTGAAGTACTCAAACTCAGGTAGGAGTTTTGGATAAACAATTATGGGTGCGGGCATAGTTCTCACCCTCACTCCTTAACCTTAAGAAACTCCTTCGCCTTCTCAAGCAACTCAGGTCTCTGTTCCTTAATGGCCTTAATGACATTCTCGGGACTCATGGGTAACGCCTTAACCTCAACGCCTATGGCGTTAGCTAATGCATTAGCTATGGCTGCTGGCCATGGTATCATCGTTAATTCACCAATGCCTTTAGCGCCGTATGGCGCGTCTGACTGACCGACACCTAAGAATATCGCCTTCATCTCTAGAGGCGTATCACCAGCCCTAGCTACCTTATAGTCGGTGAAGTTCGGGTTAAGTAGCCTGCCGTCTGGGCTGAACTTAAGCTCCTCACGTAGCGCTATGTTACTACCCATAACTATACCCCCATATACCTGACCCTCAGCTAGTGCTGGGTTAATTACGGGCGTGTCAAGTACGGCTACCGCCTTAAGTATCTTGATCTCACCAGTAAGTACATTAACCTCTATCTCAACAGCGCCAGCACCGAACGTATAGAACGGCGCTGGCTTACCCTTACCTGTCTCTGGGTCTAGTAAGGTGTTTGCAGCAGGTACGTAACTACCCCTACCGATTAATGGCCCACCAATTGTTGTTCCGTCTGGGAACATATAGCCTAGAGCTATCTCAGCGAGTGTTACGCAATGCCACGGCTCACCCTCAACGCACGCCTTACCGTCCTTAATCTCTATTAGGTCCTTATGTACCTTGAATATCTGTGAAGCCACCTCCTTGATCTGGTTCTTTAGGTCCTCTAAAGCCCTTAGTACTGACTGACCCTCACTGAATAAGCCCCTACTACCTACTGTCTGCCATGTGTATGCGACCATGTCGGTACTCCTCATGGGCGCTATCCTCACCTTCTCTATAGGTATCCCTAATTCCTCAGCAACAATCTGCGCTAACGCGGTTATGGTGCCCTGACCCATCTCACCAGTACCTACGAGGACATCAACGCTTCCATCGTCATTCAACTTAATTATGGCGGATGAGGCTGCATTAGATGGCTGTACTGGTCCTTTCCAGAATGCTGCTATACCCTTACCGCGATATAGCCATGGCTCTTTAGGCTTCTCTGAGGGCTTGCCCCAAACTATCTCTTCAGCGGCTTTCTTAATGGCCTCAGCAGGGGCTCCTGCATCAGTCCTTAGTAATTCCTGCGTAGCTGTGTATGACTTACCCGGCACTAAGGCATTCTTAACCCTAAACTCAACGGGGTCTATACCTAGCTTTTTCGCTAGTAAGTCCATCTGCCTTTCAAATGCGAAGTGCATCTCCATCATACCGAATCCTCTAAAGGCTGTCGTAGGTACCTTGTTCGTGTAAACACAGTAAGTGTCTATATGTATGTTAGGTATCTCGTAGGGACCTATGGGCTTAAAGGTTACTGCCCTAGCTATATTGACTGTGTAGTCAGCGTATGCGCCAGCATCGAGTATGTACTCACCCCAGTGGGCAACTAACTTACCGTCCTTGGTAGCACCTGTCTTCATCTTGAAATAGTAACCTGCTCTTTGAGCCATGTAGTGGAAGTTCTCCTCCCTATTTAGCTCAAGTTTAACTGGTCTACCGCCTATCTTCATTGATAGGAGTACTGGTATGTGCTCTAGCAGTAGTCCTGCCTTACCTCCGAACCCGCCACCAGCGTACATGTGGTGTACTACGACCTTATGTATTGGTAGCCCGAGAGATAGAGCTAGTAGGTTCCTTACAGCGAATGGTGATTGATGGCTTGACCATATCTCTACAGTACCATCCCTCTTAACCCTAGCAACACCTACCCAATTCTCCATGTAGCCTTGGCTAATTAGTGGCTCATAGTACTCATTCTCAATTACCTCATCAGCCTTAGCAAAGCCCTCCTCGATATTGCCCTTCCTTAACTTAACGCGGTTAGCTATGTTAGTCCCTGGAACGGGCGTTATGAATACCGCATGCCTATACTCACCTAACTTCTCATGGAGTATTGGTGCGTCCTCCTTAAGAGCCTCTTTAGGGTCGAACACAGCCTTTAAAGGCTCATACTCAACCTCAATAAGCTCAGCAGCCTTCTCAGCCGCTTCTAAGGTCTCAGCAACAACCGCCGCTACAGGGTGGCCTATGTAAAGTGCTTTCTCCCTAGCCAGCACGTCCCTATCAGCAGCATAAATACCTACTTTAAATGGGAAGTCCTTACCAGTGAATACCGCTATTACCCCAGGGACTTCTAGAGCCTTCTTGTAATCAATCTTAACTATTCTAGCGTGGGCGTATGGGCTAGCAACCAACTTCGCATAAACCATCCCAGGGAGCTCAAAGTCGAATGGGTATTCTGCCTCGCCAGTTACCTTATCAGTATCAATACGTGGAACTGATTTACCTACGTATCTATACACCACAGAAGAACACCCTTTACTGACATAATAAATAAGTGGGGAGGCACTATAAAAAGTTTATTTTAGTACAAAGAAAGTGCATTAGCATAAATTACCTATTGAGCAACGTAGGAAGATTAAAGAACATTTTAACGAAGAGCACTATATCTTTTGTAGGTGTATTTAGTGGGCTGTAACGAACTTCTTAAGAAGTTAGGTATTAACTTAATATGGTCCGATAGCTTGGGTGCTAAGAGCTTCTCAGTAAGTATTGAGGGTTCTGGAGGCGTCATAGTCATAGACCCTGGAGCGGCACAAATGCAGCCTAGCTATCCACTACCTAAGTCTAAGAAGAGGGAGTTAAGGGCTAAGGCTATAAGCTCTATCGAGAGTTGGTGCTGGAGGGCTAAAGCACTAATAATCACCCACTACCACTACGACCATCACATAATACCTACAGACCCTGATGTGAAGAGCCCTACTAAGATGTGGTTATGTAGGAAGTTACTAATAGTTAAGAATCCTAACATGTATATTAATGAAAGTCAGTGGTTTAGGGCTCGTAAATTCCTTAATGAATTACTTAAGTTAGTAGGTGATGACCTAGGCAGGTACTTAAGTGAGCCTGAGGTAGCAGATTTTGAAGATCCTGTTAATAACTTAAGCATCGCGCTATCTAAGGACTTTGGGGATTACCGAAGTAGGAGGGAGGAGTTATTAATGAAGGGTAAGTCATGGTTTGCTAACCTAGTACGTAAGTTATGGGGTAAGGGGCCATGGGTCACCGAGATGAGGCTTAGTGATGGGTCAAGAGTCGTTTGGGGTGACGGTAAGGAGTTTGTGTTTGGCGACATATACATTAAGGTATTAGAGCCCTGGTTCCATGGTATTGAATACGATAGGACTGGCTGGGTAACCCCAGTATTAATTAGGAAGGGTAATTACGCAATCTTCTTCTCAAGCGACCTTATGGGACCTGTTATTGAGGATTACGCGGAGTGGATAGCTAGGCTTAAGGCTGACGTACTAATACTCGACGGACCACCAACCTATCTATTCCCTTACATGTTTAACAGGGTTAACTTAAGGAGGGCTATAGATAACGTAATATCCATAATTAGCTCAAAACCCAAGCTAATCATATACGACCATCACTTACTTAGGGAGAGGAGGTGGAGGGAGTATGTATCTGATGTTTTTGTTGAGGCTAAGAAGAACGGTGTAACGTTGCTTACGGTTGCTGAGTGCTTAGGTAAAAAGCCTCTTATAGATACGCTCCAAAGTAAGAAAAAATAGTTTGGTTAAAGTATCTTACTTAGTATGTCCTCAAGCTCCTTCTCTAGCTTCGGTGGTGGTTGCCAAAGTACGTGACCTACCTCAACACCTTGGGCCTTAAGCTCCCTATAGAAGTGTTCTAGACCTATATTAATTATCTTGGGCTTAGACCTAAAGAGCTGTAAGACCTTCTCAACCATGCGGGTCACCCTTTAGGAGTATATGCCTTGTAGGAACTCAGTGTAGAACTTCTCTACCTTAGCCTCATCTATCTTCCTCTCAGCTATTAATGCGGACGTTAGTGCCATTAAGGCGTTAGTGGGTAGTATGACTACGTCAGCGTTCCTCAATATCTCCGCCTGCCTTACAGCGTTCTGCGGGTCTTTCTCAGTACCACATATGTGGGCTAATATCGATAAGTACCTACCGTTCTCCTCAGCTATCTTTTTAGCCTCCTTAATGGCCTCTAGATGTGCTGATGCTGGGTCTGGGTGTGACCCGTAACCTATGACGAAGTCAAGTAGTATCACAGCGGTCTCAGGGTCCTTAGCCTCCTCAATAAGTCTATGCAGCCTTATGGTTGGGTCTATCATTGGGTGTGCCCTACCTGCTGTAAACTCCTCCTCACCTAGGTCTATCAGTGTGTGCTGTATGCTCTTATGCACGTCAGGTAGTTTGAATTCGGGCTTTAATGGGGTGTTTGAGTATACATCACCTATTAACTCCTTTAGAATCACCATGGTCTCGTAAGTCAAGGTACCACCAGTGAATAAGCCCCTAATGTACTTCTGGCCCTTTTCAAGCTTACTAAACTCCTTTTCAGCAATCCTGAATATCTCTTCCTTGGGTAAGAATAGCCTCTTCTTAGCCTCTTCATATAGCTTTCCATCAACTAACTTAACGGCTTCTAAGGCGGCTGCGTGTAGCGTTCTTGTCTGTACTATCCTACCCTTAGCCTTCTCAGGTACCTTAAATATTTTACCGCCTATGAAGCACGTTACGAACTTCTTTGTTGTATGTTCAGCTATGAAGTTAACTATCTTATCCTGAACATCAGGTGATGGCGGCTTAGATACTATAGCTATAACCTTAGTCTCTGGATCAGCTTCTAAAGCCCTAATAGATTCTATGGTCATGATGCCCCCTACAGGTGATTTAACATCTCTGCCACCAACGCCTATCCCTTGAGTAATCCCAGTACCGGCTAGGCTAACTAACACCGTGAACTCCTGGAGGCCTGTACCAGCAGCCGCAACAACGCCTATAGGCCCCCTATTAACTACGTTTGCGAAGCATATGGCTACACCATTAATTATTGAAGTACCTGCTTCAGGACCCATTAGAAGTAGTCCCTTTTCCTTAGCTAACTTCTTTAACTCTATCTCATGCTCTAAAGGTACGTGATCACTGAATAGGTGTACGTGTAACCCTTTCTCAAGTAACTTAATCACTATATCCCTAGCATACTGTCCTGGAACCGACACCACGGCTAGGTTAGCGTCCTTAAAGGTCTCTATGGCCGAGTCAAGGCTGTAGAAGTATGCTTCAGCCGCTGCAGGAGCTGTTAACATGCTTTCAACCTTACTAATTACCTCATCAACATTAACGCCTTCAGCTACCTTAACGGCTATTATCATGTCATTCTCCGTGGCTACTCTACCCTCGTTAGTCAGTAACCCCTCCTTCTCTAGGAGCTCCTTATTCAGCTTCGTCCCCATGACTATAGCGGCGTCGATAACTCCAGGGAGCTTCTTGGTCTCCTCACTTAGGTGAAGTAGCTGCACCGAGTCCCTATAGAAGTTCTTCTTTACAACATTCTTAACTACGACCATAATCCAACACCTAAAACCACACTGTAATAAGTTTAACCGAGGTTAATTAAGTTAGCTTAAGTAATTACTACAGCTAGATAATCTAGATGAAGTCGTTAGGGGGTAAAAATATGTTTTAAGGAAAAGAATTTTTTAGGTTAGTTAAGTACTTTACTTCTCCTCATCAGTACATATGGCTACTAGTCTACAGAAGGCGGACTCACCGCCTAAGAACTTGAATGGGAAGCAGGATATCACACATCTCCTGTTAAGCACCTTATCGATCTCACCACCAGCGTTCTCTACGTGTAGTACGCCCTTCGGGAATAGATAGACGTGCATGAGCTGGAAGTTCTCTGGCCATGGCATTACCTCCTCAACAGGCTTGCCGAACTTCTTCTTGAATTCCTCAACAATATCCGGTCTTACCTTCCTGATCACAGTGTTTAGTGGATGGTCTTGTGAGACAGCATCAACAGCAGTCCACTTAATCTTCTTGCTTAACAACCAGTCAGCGAACTCCTTCATTGGGCCTGGGTGTTTTAGCATGTACCTAACCGTGTCTGCTGTTGGCTGGTACCAAGCATATTTTGAGTAACCTGTATGTATTACTATTATATCGCCCTCCTTAATCTCTAAGTTGTACTCCTTAGCCCTCTTCTCAAGCATTTCTGATGTGTAGATGTCTAGGTCTGATACCATGTCGCTAATGTCAATGATTACACCCTCACCAATCCAGTACTCAATAGGTATGCTACCGATGTCTAGACCGGCAGGATCAAAGTGTAGTGGGCCGTCCATATGCGTACCTATGTGTAGTGGGGTCATTATGTACTGGGCTTGTACACCATGCTCAGTAATTACCTTAATCCACTTAAACTCGAATGGTGGGTATGTCGGGAATGGCGGCGTTAAGTTACATAGGGGCTGTGATAGGTCGTAAACCTTAGCCCTTGACCAATCAACAACCTTAGTCCAATCGAACTTAGGCTTGCCCTCCTTCTCGATCTTCTCAACGAACTCCTCAAGAATGTTACCAACACGAGCCTTCCATTTCTCACGGTAGTATATGTAAGCCACAGAAACCACCCGCTACACTACTCATTAACTCTATGAACTATTTAAGCCTTACTTACGTATCCATATACCGCTTTAACCACGAGTAAACAGCGCGGGGCAATTACCTAAACAATAGGTATATCTTCCTTTTCTTAACCTCAAAATCATTAACCTCCTGTAAGGACTTAAACCTCAACATAATGGCTAAACAAGGTATTTTCTCCACAATAACTAGCCCCTCTAAAGCAGTTGCACGAAACCATGGGGGTGCGTAATCTATGACCTTTACATCTATAGGTAAACCAACTAAGTCCTCAATACTTAATGAGATTTCTTCTTCAATGCTACATTAGCCTTAGAGCGTACCTTAATTTCTTACTCCTTAAGAACTCATCCTTACCCACTCTTATAATGTTCTCCATTACCTCAACCGCCTTACCTAGCTCATCTAATAACGTATAGATCTTGCTTTCAAGGTTCTTATTGCTCATTAAATCCCTAGTGAATTATCCCATTTACACCGTTTCATAAGTACTATTATAGCTACGTTAACTATATCTGTTATTGTATTTACCATCGTTTCTGCAGAACCATTACTGAGTCTATGACCCCTAAGAACGTATCGAGTCCTGATGTATGACCCACCGAGAGTAGTTTCAGGAATGAGTCGTAAAGTAAGTCTAAATCACCCTTAAGTAGTGCTGTTACGGCTTCATCTAAAGGCTCTATAAAGAACCCATGTTGGCTGTAGTTGATTAATCTAGAACTTACCCATGTTGTCCTTTCATCAAGCACTTTTAGAGGTATGTAAATAGGTTCAGCAACCCCATACTTAATTAGGTAAATGTTGAAAAACCCTAGTAACCCACTTAAGTAATCATCTGATGAGGGTGTAAAGCCAGCCCCGGCACCTAGCAACTTACTCAGCTCACTGACCACTACATCCTTACTTACCGACCCCTTAACATACCTACGTAGTAGTCCCTTAACTTTAGTTACCTGATTGCGTAAGTAGATATTCTTCGTCATTAAGTCGTAGATGGAGTCCTTAAGATCCATGATTAAGATTATGAACCATACCTTCTTAAGTAATTGGTTGAGGTGTTTGTACTCTATATTCTCGAACCTTAAGTCGTTCCTGCTTAGGTTTAGTGCTATTGGGGTGTATTGGGGTGTTTCCTTACCTACCTCAATACTTACGTAGTCTCCGATGATGACTTTTGAGTTCTTAACTACTATTTCATCACCTACACGTACATATCTCTGGAAGTTGAAGCCTAGTAAGGGCTCGCAGTTTATGTATATTGGTGACCTATACCATAAGGTCGTTACCGTTACTAACTCATCACCTGATGTTCTAATGTTTACTGTTCTTGAGAATACGTTAACGACTTTACCTACTCTACCTTCGTGATTAAGGTACTTATTGATCCATATACTACCTACTGACTTGGCTTTAAGTATTATGGAGAGAACCATTGTTTAGGTAAAAAAGTTGTTTTATGTAGGTTAAATCCCGTAAACCTCTGCGAATCTCTTAAGTGCTTTCTTGAAGTGCTCGATTGGGAATGTTACTATTCCAGCACCTATCTGACCAATACCGGGCTCCTTATGGGCTATACCTGTGTTTATGGTTGGTGTTATTCCTGTCGCTACTACCTTCCTTACGTCGACACCCGTTGGTGTGCCCTGGAACCCTAAGTATGGTATTGTGAAGTACTTATGCTTAGTGTATGTTATCTGGTACATCTTCTTAGTATTCTCAACAGCGAATTCTACGGTACCACCTACCCACGATACTATGGCTGGTGCTGCGGCCATAGCGAACCCTCCGAACCCTGCTGTCTCAGTTATTGCGCTATCACCTATGTCTGGGTTGGCGTCCTTCTCTGAATAGCCCGGGAACCAGACACCCTTAGGTATTGGTGCTGGTGCTGTAAACCACTCATTGCCTAGTCCGCTAACCCATATTGCTGTATCAGTGCCGTTCCTAGTCATCACGGTGACTATGGTGCTGTACTTAATGTTGTGGGCTGCCATGGTCATTGCTTTAGCTGAAGCCATACCTAGGTTGAGTGTTGTGAATGGGTTCTTAGCCATGAATGCGTATGCCTCAAGAATTGTCTTCTTATCTAAGTCAGTCCTTATTAGGTATGGGGCTATCTCCTTAAGGAATAAGGTTGTTGTCGCTACGTATCTGTTGTGGCATTCATCACCCATGTGTAGTGCTTGAGCAATTATGGGCTTAAACTCAAGTCCGTCCTTGCCGTCACGTTTAATCTCTTCGATAACAGCCTTAAGTACTGGGTATAGTACGTCCCTCATCCAATTAAGCCTATCAATAACTTCCTTACTGTAAGCACCGTACCTTAACACCTTACCTATACCTTCATTCATGTTTGAGTATGCGTAGTTGCCGTACTTCCTATCGTAAACTATGAAGACAGGCATCGTAGGTGATATAACACCAGCCATAGGGCCTACAGCATTGTGTGGATGAGTTGGTTCGTAAACTACATCACCCTTCTTAAGGAGCTTCTCGGCCTCCTCAGGTGTTGATGCCCATCCCTCATATATACATGCACCTATTAAGGCACCCTTTAAGGGACCTGAAATTCTCTCCCACTCAACTGGGGGTCCTGCATGGATAAGCATGTTGTCCTTCATGCCTGGAATTACTTTCTTAGCGAGGTCCATACCGACCCAAACAGGATCTGACTCCATCATACGTTCAACGGCTTCCTTATTGGCCCTCTCAATTTCTTCCTTAATACTTGAGGATTTTTCCATAGCTCGGGTTAATTTCTCGGGAGAAGTCAAAACTAATCACCACACAATATACTAATTTAACACCCACTCTCTTAAACATTACTTACTAACAAAAACAGCCATATACATACCTTAAGTTACTGCGGTAAAGCCTAATAGGCGACTTACCGACTGAATAATTAGTGATTAACTTGTGCTTAAGCGATGCTGAAAGAATAATTATTAACTCATTACAGAGGCGGGGTTTTAACATTAAGAAAATAGGTGAAAAACTATATACGGCAAGTAAGGAGTTAAAGCCTATAGGAATTAAGAGAAGATATATATTCTGTGTGGTTATGTTTACTAATAAGAAGATAGATATAAACGTGGTTAAGGAAGTTCATAAGTTATTTGAGAAAAAGAAGCCTGTTTCCTGGAGGACCTTCTTCTTCTATAACATAATATTCGTGACTACTAAGGGATATACTGATGAGGCAATGAACTTCATTAGGAAGAAGCTCATGGGGGTTTTCAACATTAGACCAATAATGATTTGGGACATCCTAAGTACCTCATTCACAAAAATAACGCATATTATAGACTTATCAAGCAGGACAATAATCTACCCATACCCATATGAAGAGCTACAAACACTAATTCATAGAGAGATAAGAGAGTTAATAAATGAGGTGACAGCCAGTATAGGTAGATTATGAAAGTTAATTAAATGGGACTTATTATAAAAACAGTTTTAAGTTTAACCTACCCACTCTGGGTGGGTTAAGCCTCTCTCTTCAGGTGTTGCTGGTAGTACATTATCTAGTATTATACCTATTATAGCACCTACAGCCATACCTGTTGATCCTATAACTACTACGATATGACCAACCCATTCCCATGGTGGTGGGAATGCGGCCATAATGGCATTTCTGTACTGGTCTACAGCTACGGGTACTGATAAGCCCGCGAAAAGTGCTAGACCTACGATGAATAAGTTCCTAGCTGATTTCATGTCACATAGTGATAGTAGTGATAGACCTACAGCGGCGATTAAGCCGAAGACTGCGATATACATGCCGCCTACTACAGGTGATGGCATTGTTGCCATGAACGCGCCCCATACATATAGAATACCACCAAGAATTAAGATCACTAGACCACCCAACTGGAATACCCATCTACTAGCGACTCTTGTTAGACCGATAGCGCCGATGTTCTCTGAGTAGCTGGTGGAACCGTTGATATTACCGAATAAGGCACCGATAGCGCAGCCTAGGCCCTCGGCACCCAGACCCTTGCTAATCATCTTCTCTGTTGGTGGTGGAGCCTCAGCCATCCTAGCTACTGAGTGGTAGTCACCTATAGACTCAACCATCGAAGCTAAGTAAGCAGCCAACATACCTAAAGCAAATGGTCCGTAGAACTTCGGTGGACCCCAAGGCATCGGTATTGGTGGTCGTACGTAGTAAGCTCTACGTATCATGTCCTCAATAGGTGCTAGGTTTATACGGCATGGCGAGTCCGGGGGCAACACTCCCCCAACTGTCAGTATAGCTGCTATGGCCCAGACTATCAGTATGGATAGTAGTACTGAGAACATCTGTATGGTTACTACCTTTCTACCGATTATCTGGTTTAATATTATGATTAGTAGAACTACTAAGAACCCTTCCCAAGCACATGGAGCAGCCATAGGCGCGCCTGCTGGGTATAGGGCTAGACCGATTAACGCGACTGTAGGACCTATAGATACTGGCGTAATAACTCTCTTTAACTTACCTGCAATACCGCTATAACCTAAGATTATCTCGAATGGCGCGGCAGCCAGAACCGCGCCATTAATGTACGTACAAACGATAGCAAACCTCTGCTCAGGAGTTGTGGCGGCGATGAATTCCTCAAGAGAGGCATAGCCTTCCAACTTAGCGATTAAGGCTGATGATGTGATAATGGCTATTGTAGGCCCTAAGAATGAGAATGAACCGCCCTGAATGATTGGTAAACCACTACCTGTCTTTGGCCATGTCTGTAGTAGTGTAGTAACACCAGATACGAAGAAGATTATCGATATAAGCTCAGCAGTCATGATCCTAGCGATATCCTCAGGTATCTGGTAATTCTGGGCGATTAAGTTACCTAGTAATAGTGGGATGGAGACTGTAGCGCCGAACATGATTAGGTACTGCTGTATACCTAGCAATACTGCCATTATATTTGATGGCGGCTTATCCTCGGTTCCGTAAATGATCCACCTTCTAGGTGCTTTTTTAGCTAATTCTTGCCATTCTTCAAAAGTAGTAATCCTTCTTCTTTCGGATGACATAGTACCAAGCCTAATTCAGAACTTGTTACTTACATTATTACAAAATTAAGGAAGTTCTATTTAAAGCTTTTCCTAATGAACAATTAAAGATAATTTAAGGGGAGTCTAAAGTCAGTTAAAAATTTTAGGGGCTAAACGTATTTATGTAGGTCACCCGAAGGTAGCTTAGGTGCGCGTTAGGGGTTAAGGATGGTTAGGAAGTATAGAGCGGTTATTTATGATGTAATCCCACCAGGGGTTAGAAGTGATCTTAAAGGTACTATTAAGGAGAAGTTTAAGGATTATGTAATTATTAATGAGTATTATGAGAGTAAGTTAGTTGTTGATAAGGGAAGTTATAGGCCTGCCCTAAGTGATTTACTCACCGATATCTGGACTAAGAAGGTCAATGTTGATGCTGTTATAGTTAAGTCATTAACTAAGTTAGGTACTCTCGACATGATTTTATTCGTTAAAAGGGTTCTTGAGGATAGGGGTGTTAAGCTAATATCGCTAAACTCTAAGGAGAGAATACTAGCTGAAACGCCGTTGGCTAAGTTGAAGAGGAAGTTACGTTATGACGACATTAGGGACTACATAATGCTGGCCTTCACTATAGGTATAGGTATATACATAGTCATACATACCCTCAACCCGTTCTTTACTGGGTTAATCATAGCCACTATAGGTCTACTTCTATATACTTACTACATGAAGACAGTTAGGGGTAGGAGGAATTTAGGGGCTATTCTTGATAAGGTTATTAATCTTAAAATCCCTTACACAACAAAAATGAGATTTAGGATTAGTATTAAAGGGGTTGAAGTTGTTGAGGAGTAGAACTTAAGGTAAAAGTCTTTATCCTTTATTTTACTTCTTCAAGAATATACCAAACTCCTCATCTAAGTTTGGTAATTTAGGCTTCTCAGTGATCTTGAGTAGGTCTTCGGGCACTGGTCTAGTACCTAATTCCTTCTGGTATGATGGCTTAATGTAGCTGAACCACTGCTCCTTAGTGCTGTGGAATATTCTAGAACCTCCTGCTTCATGCTGGTACTCTGGGTATGGTTTCTGCATTGCCGCAAGCATTATAGCACCCATTCTAAAGCCGTAATAGCTCTCGAACGTTGGCCACCACTCCTCAACGCCTAATTGATCGAAGGCGTATTCCATCTTAGCTAGGTACAGTGGGAACCCAGCACCTATGCCTCTCTTAAAGACTATCGTGTGTAGGCTAATAGCTATCTTCTCATTCCATAACCTAGCATTGACTACACCAGCGATTTCACCAGTATCTAGTATGCCTATTTGTATCCACTCATCCTTAATCCTCTTCCTTACATAGGCTAAAATTTCAGCGTAGGTTCTGGCAGCAACTAAATCGAAAAAGTCAACGTCGATCTGCATGTTAATTAACTTCCTTAGTCCCTCAAGAACCATATTAATCTCGTCGTCCTTAATCATCCTAACAACCATCTTCCTACCTCCACGTATCTCAACGACCTTAGGCTCGTAAGGCTTATCAAGTAGTGGAGACCTAGGTGGTCTTAGAATACCCTCAATCCATTCAGCCCTTAATGAGAGCTTACCTTCCTTAAGAGTTGTGCGTACAGGTGGCTTATACGCCATAAACCAACACCACAGAATTAAAATTTATTTTTAGAAAATAAATACTTATATGAAGTTTAGGAAGAATATATCTCTAACACACCTCATAAAAAGAACTTCTTAAGTATCCTTAAGGTTTCTTCATAAGTCCCTATGTCCCTAATTACCTTATTGTACTTTAACTTAAGTAATTGTCTCATGCGGGGCATCATGAATCTATTATCGGCTAGTACGTAAATAGCCCTATCTGTTGGATATCTCAAAGCCCTACCTAAAGCCTGCTTAACCCTCACTGACGCGGTTACGTTGAATACGAAGTCCCAAGACTCATCATGTGTTAAGTACTTCCTTAAACCTTTCATTAACTCTTCAACATAATCATCAGGTTGTGGGTAAGGTACTCCAGCTATGAATACTGCCTCAATAAGTGATGAGCCCTTAGAAGTGATCTCAATACCTTCAGATAACTTACCGCTGGCTACTGCATTAATGAGGCATTTCTCTTTCTTCATAACCTCCTCAATAACTTCACTTAACGTTGTTCCCTCCTCCTCGATAACCATGTTAATATCCTTAGGTAGGTGATTAATTACGTTCCTCATGAAGTCATAGCTTGGGTATATCGCTAAGGTGACCCTATCTATATACCTGTAAGTCAGCTCTAGATACTTAGCGAACTTATTGTACATTAAGTCAGATCTACGTATGTAGCTTGAGGTGACATCTGTAACCACTATGGTGACTTTGTTCTCAGGTGGGAATACATAGCCGTAGGACCCCTCAACATCTAAGTACTGACCTACATTATCAAGACCTAATACTTTCTCAAAGAAGTCCTTAGGGGGTAAGGTACCTGAGAGTAAAACACCCCCATGAACAAGCCTTAACCCTCTAGAAATAACTCTGAAATCTATGGGTAGTACCTTAATACGGTTCTCTAACCCTTTACTATAGTAGAAGACCCCAAAACCCTCCTTAAGTGCTAGGTTAAGTACTGAAGCAACCCTAGTGATTCTAGTCCTTAAGTTCATTAACTTACTTACGTTGTAGTTAAAGCCTTTAAGCAGCTTAAGCTTTATCTCTAAAGCAGCATCAACTACTTGATTAACCATATCAGGGTCCTCGATAAGTCTATCCTTAGGTATATGCCTTAAGTACTTAGATTTAGGCATATTGATTAACTTAGTTATTAAGTTATTTAGGAAGTCTATTACGTGCTTACTATGCGGTATGTACTCCATAACCTCATTTATGGCTTCATGAATATTCCTAAGCGTTAATTCCTCATCATATATGCTTGATGGGTTGATTAGTGTGTGGGCCTCATCAACAACTACGGTTAGCTCCTCATAACCTATGTCTGAGAATGCCGACATGAATATGTCTTCCTTAAAGAAATATGGGTATGTAGCTACAACGAAGTCAGCTTCACTTACTAGCATGCTTAAGGCGAAGTAAGGGCATACACCATCATCGGCTAAGGCATTAACTACGGCTACATAGTCAGGGCTATACCTCCTTACTACATCTCTGACATAACCCTTACTAATACTTGATAAACGTGTGAAGTACCTACATAGTCCTCGAGCCCTTAAGAGTCTACACGTGAGCCAGAAATCCTCGAAACTTAAGCCACCAACCCTAACTAGGGGGCACATTTTCTTTGAGCTATAGAGGAACGTGTAGTCTACCTTAAGTTTCTTTAACTCCTTAATAACAGGTGAAATCTCATTTCTAGTCCTAACTACGTAAATAACCTTACCCAACCTACTTAGCGTCTTGCAGAGACCGTAAAGTACAGCTACGGTCTTACCAAAGCCCGTCGGTGCTTGAATAAGTACTAACCTACCCCTAGGTACTTCACTCTCTATTACCTTAGCTATCTCCTTCTGACCAATCCTAAACTCCTTGTAAGGGAACTTAACCACTTACCAGCCCTCTCCAAACACATTCTTACGAAATGTATTAAGCGTTATAGGGAAATCAAAAACCTATTTTACTTCTTTAAGTAATTATCTTCCCGGATGATGAACTCGACCGCTTATGAGTAATGATTGGTAAGGGAACCCCCGACTGATTTCTTAATTACTTAATCAGTGATTTAGCCTTAATGATTAGCGACGAGGGGGTTGTGTATAGTTCCTTACCTATATGTAGGGGTATGGTATATGAGGTTGGTTCTTTAAGTATGACCCCCTCCTTTACTCCGGCATTTATTACTTCACCAATGAATAGGTCGTGATCACCTGCTGTAACTTTATCGACCACCTTACACTCCATGAAGGCTAAGGCGTTTTCAACTATGTAGGTACTTATCTTAGCGCATTTCTTAAGTCTTAAGCCAGCCACCTCAAGCTTATCCTTACGTTCCTTAAGCGATATGGTGCCCAACGTGTGTATCTTATTGACGTCATTAACATGAAGTACAGTTACTGCGAATTCACCAGACTTAACTATTAATCCATGAGTATACCTACGTGGGGATATAGCTACAGCTATCATGGGAGGATCAGCACTTACTGGGGTTACCCAAGAGGCAGCCATGAAGTCAGTCACGCCGCCGTAGGTAGCTGAGATCAAAACCACAGGCCTAGGGTGAAGTATGTAATACGTGCCTTTAATTAATGGTTTGAACATAGTGATTACCGTGTAGCTTAAGCCTTAAAAGGGGTATAAATTCTTATTTTTGAGGCGACATAAGGCATTCAGCAACGCGTGTAGTCACTATGAAGAATTTATGTTAGTAACGGTGTTGGGTATGGAAGTACAGATATGTCTGGGTGTAGCTGGCGTTGTATCCGCTCTCTTGCTAGCTATAGTTAATGGAGCTAATAACGCAGCCAACATCATAGGTACTGCTGTTGGGTCTAGGGCGTTAGGGTTGAGGCACGCCCTAACGTTGGCTGCTGTCTTTGATTTATTAGGCTCGTTAACATTTGGTTACTTCATAACTAAGACGTTCATGTCAGGGATAGTTAACGTAGGGCTTTACGGTAGATATGAAGTCACTTTAATAGCCCTCATTTCGCTACTCTCAGCTACCGTATGGGTTATCGTGGCTACTAGGCTCAAGATACCTATAAGTATAATTCAAGCGGTTATTGGGGGGTTACTAGGAGCTGGCTTAATCTCAAGGGGGTTAGAGGCCATTAACTGGTTGATAATAGCAATTATAGCCATCTCATGGTTCGTGGTGCCAGCAGCATCTACCGGGATAGCTTACGTAACTACTAAGCTAGTGGTTAAGGCTAAGAAATATAAAGAGCTATTTGGTGCTGCCTTAATATCTACATTCCTAATAACCGCCCTACCCATATTCCTTTTAGCTAGCTCATTATTCAATATAGTCCTATCAGTAACGTACTCTGTAGTTATTGGCGTGCTATCTACGGTAATGTTTTACGCATACTTCGTGATGAGGGTACGTAATTTAGATGTCAGAAGGAAGAGGAACTTACTGACTAAGTACCTAGCCACGTACGCAGTGGTCACGTCAGCCTTCATTCATGGAGCACAAAACGTAGGTACTTCAGCAGGTCCACTTCTCTTAATGCTGACCTCATTAAGTCCCGAATTGGGCGGGTTACCGCTTATTAAGTTTATGGTTATAGCTCTATGTGCCTTAGGTATAGCGTTAGGTATCGGGCTATGGGGTTACTCAGTAGTTGGTACTATAGGTGAGCAGATAACATCATTAACTAGGCTTACAGCATTCACGGCCCAGCTCTCTATGTTCATAACCTTAATAATCCTTAGTAGGTTGGGAATACCCACATCAACAGTTCTAGCCATAGTTGGTGGTGTTACAGGGGTTGGTTTAGCTAAGGGTATTAAGGCTATAAACATAAGGACGTTGGCTAGATTGATGGCTATGTGGATTATGACGATACCAATAGTCGCCTTAATATCTATAGCGTTATACCTAGTAATGTATCCTTACCTACTCCCCTGAGGTTTTAGGAGTGCTAAAGCCTTGATAATATCCGCAGCATCCTCAGCTTGATCACTTATTAATTCTAAGGACTCAATAAAATCGCCAGCGTTTATGGGTAATCCAGGATTAGCTACTGATCCACCATACTTCATTATGGGTCTTCTACACCTCATGGTTTCTTTAACAGCTTCCTCCTCAAGCCCCTCAACTCTAAAGGAGTACTTTATGGCTAACTCATAGTTACCCTCACTTAACATTTTTATACTTGAGTATAGCGTGATAACAGCCTCAATATTGACCTTACTTAACCTTTCAATACCCTCCCTAATTTCTGCAGGTAATTCGAGGAATGGTATTATGGGTAAGAACCTAGCCGACCCCTTAGTAAAGTCGGCAACACCGTCCAGACGTCTAAGAAGGAAAAGTAGGAAGACCCTTATTCTTGAAGGTATTTCAGCAATACCTATTCTCTCGATAATCCTCTTCCTTAACCTACCCCCTTCAGTATCGTGCTTAGTAACTAATGAGAAGTATTTGGCTACCTCACCACCTCTAAATTCGTGGGTGCTGTTATACCGTCCTCTGTTAGGTAAATCTTTAAGAGATTTAGGGGATGAATTCACACACCCTCATCCACACCCGCTCACGCCTTACGTAACATCGCCTAGCTAACTCCATTAGCTTCCTAACCCTAGCACTAATTATTAATGGGATTCCCTCAGCAAGCGCTGATATAGCTAGTGGGTTACCACGTTTAAGCATACGTCTTAGCTCTGAGTACGTATATAAGAACACGTCCGTATTTGGGACTTTATACTCAGAAACAAGTCTGAATCTATTAAGTATATTTATATCCTTAACATCATCAGTAATTATTAATATATCAACATCGCTCCAAACTCCTCCACCACCACGTCCCCATGAACCAAACACTATCACAGATTCTAACCTAAGTAAACTACTGAATCTATTAATGACTTCATTTACGTAATTACGCCAAGGCTCCTTAACCGTGTTCTTACCCAATCAATAATAGATTTAGAGGCATTTAATGCGCTTCTAGCTGTGGGTTCATCATAATACATGCCTGGATACCCTGATTCAAAAGCATTAGGATAGCGTGACGGTATGTAATGTCTATCTAACTCACGGGCAGCTACATAAAGCTCCTCATTAATAACCTCCTTGCCCCTTAGATAATTAAGAAGCTCAACAACACTATGACCCCAAGCACTTAGGCCATGATAATAAAGCAGTGCTTTAACAGCTTTTTCAGCCGCTTGTTGTGCTTGAAAGCATGCCCACTCGTAATTACTGTTTCTCAAACTGTCATTAGCTGCTTTTAAATCACGTAATGACTGCATTAGCCACCGCTTGACCTCCTCAACACGCTCCAAAACCTCACCTCATTAAGATAGATACAGTAGTAGTATTAAATATATCAAAGATTGCATGTTGGTTATCCACTATAGTTTTGATATAGGGCTTTACGCATTTAATTACTGGGGTAATTAGGTGGTTTTAAGGCGTTACGATGTACTGATTAAGTGTAGGCTTGGTATGGAGAGGGTCTGTGCTTCCTATATTAAAGACTTAAACCCTAAGCTTGAAGTTGTTTCTGCACCTAAAGGCTTTAGTGGGTTGGTTTTGGTTGGCGGTGCTGATGATAAGTATGAGTTAGCTAGGCTAATCAAGGAGAGAGTACCCGAGGCTGATAAGGTCTTAATTATTGATGGTGTAGCTAAAGCTGAGATACCCAGCATTGCTGAGGAGGTTACTAAGATTATTAAGGATAAGATAAGCCCTGATGAAACATTTGCCGTAAGAACTGTTAGGAGGGGTAGCCATGAGTTTACGAGTATAGATGTTAATGTTGCTGTAGGTGCTAAGGTTAAGGAGGTTACGGGTGCTTCAGTAAATCTTGAGTTTCCCGATAAGGTTGTTGCTGTAGAGATAATAGGTGGTGATGCCTACATCTCAATAATTGATGGTAAGGAGTTATGGAGGAAGAAAGGACCTACTAAGAGACCTATGTATAGGTTATTTAGGAGGTTTAGTATTATCCATGAGCCTTACCTAGGGCCTCTAGATGCTTGTAGGACTATGGGTATTAGGATAGGACGTGAAGCACAAACATTTGAGGTTGATGAGTTAATTATAGCCCCTAAAGGACCTGTTAAGGCACTTGAATTAAAGACATTTATTGAAGGTGTTCTTGAAGGTATTGAGACCAGGTACCAAGTTCAGGTTAAGGCCTACGGCAGGGACGTACATAAGGTTAGGGTATACGTTCAGGACATGTACCAAGTAGTTAGGGACAGGTCTAATGAGGTACTCATAGTTCTTGAGCCTGAAGGTAAGCCCGTATCCCAATGTATTGACGAGCTCGAGGAGCTAATACTAAGGAGGAGAAAAAGGATTAATCTCTTCATAGGTGCTCGCGAGGGCGTCCCTCTAGGTATATATAGGTTCGCTAACTTAGTGCTTGATATAGCTCCAGGAATAACGATAGCTACTGATTACGCTCTCTCATCAGCCTTAATAGCGATAGCCACGCTGATTCACGATAAGTTCAGTGAGGAATGGTAAGTATTAATAGTGGTTCTACAATAACGTTAAAGGTGTTAGCGTATGTCTCAAGAAAAACCTTCGGTTGAGGAGTTCTGGAAGTTTAATCTAAGGGTTGGGCTAATTAAGGAAGCTGAAAGAGTACCTAAATCAAGGAAACTCATTAAGTTAGTCGTTGATTTCGGTGATTGTGTAAAGACCGCATTAGCTGGCTTAGGTGACGTATTTAAGCCTGAGGATTTAGTAGGTAAGAAGTTCATATTCGTAACAAACATAAGGCCCAAGAAAGCATTCGGTATTGAGTCTCAAGTAATGATATTGGTGGCTGAAGACGATAAAGGCAACGAATACCTATTACCAGTAAGTGATGAAGTACCTATAGGTTCAAAGGTCTATTAATAGAATTTTAAGCTTACCAACCCCATAAATATTGGTTTATGGGCATGAGACGTAAGGTAATAGTAACTGTTGAGGGACCGAAAGGTAATTACTGGAGATTTACGATATCGTGGTGGTTAAGGGAGATTAAAGAGATTATTGAAAGAGAGTACAATATCGAATTAATTATTGAGGAGGTTGACGGGAAGGACGAATTCCCTACCGTATATGTTGATGGCGAACCAGTGATGACTGGCGTGCCTGGTGAGGAAGGTTACTTAATAGAGGTACTTAAGGTATTCTTAAATAGGTATCTAGGTAGTGGTTAAAGCTTATAGGAAATAGATATGTCAGCGGCGACTCTCCTTAAGTGCTTAGATATTTCGTTAAAATAATCAATAGTACTTAACTCACCTGACAGAACATAGTTTAGCTTTAGGCTTAAGTCCCTTCCTACAATCTTACTAAGTTCTTCGGCGTACTTACTGCTTAGGTCAGCGAGTCTTAAGTACTCAAAGGTATTGCCTAAATACTTATGTAATTTAGCCGTTTCAAGTATGAGCAGGGTTTCCGTCAATACCTTTAGATAGGCCCATTCGGGGGTAGCAGTTGGCGCGCTCTTTATGTATAGCATGATGCTGTTGTAAACGTTAATAATCAGTCTTCTCAATATATCAATAACTTTTAGTGTATCCCTCATGATTACGTACTTCCGGAGAAGGTCTAATAACTCGTGACTTACAAGTATATGTACCTTATTAAGGGATTTAGAATACTCCATGATCAGCGTAGTTAAGTCCTCAATTTTCTTCCAGTCGACTTTACCGTGTAGGCTCATTAACATATTACTAACTGTACCGAAGAACCTAGCAACAAGTATTGAGCAGTTAGATACAGCCAATATCGCTGTAGCTCTGGCTAGCCTACCCTTAAGTAGTTCCTCAAGTGTCTGCATATACGAGTCTATTGCTATGGCGTCCTTTTCGGTTATCGTTATCTGAATCTCACCACCGCTCTTCAACTTCAACTTAAGAATATTCCTCTCCCTAGTTATCGATGATACGTCATCAAAATACACGGTCTTAACGTATTGAAGAGACTTAGCTATGATACCAGTAAACCTATAGAATCTAAAGCCATCATCAAGTAGCTCACTAACCCCCTCAAATTCCTCACCATCTATGCTTATAGTTGATACTATCTGCTTCCTCACCTAACCACCTCTAACCTTAATCCACCTTCACTTCCCTCACTTAACCTTGCATTAGAGATTACATTACTAAGTATTGCTAATACGTATTTCCCTACATCCTTAATTATAGGTAAGTCATTGAGATCTATATAGCCTTTCTCACTAATTAACCTCTCAGCCGCGGGTAGTATTAGTGGGGCTACCTTCATGGCTTCACGTATATAAATAATCTCTAAATAAGCCGTGAGTACCCTCTTTATAGCTAAAGGCATGGCTATAGCTATACTTAAAGTACTCATAGCGCTACCTCTAATACTTTTTAAACTATCCTCACAGTCCTTAATTAGTCCCTTAACATAGTCAGTAATATCCTTAGGTAAGTTAATGTAATAACTACTATACTTAATTACATATTCACCCTCCTCCTTAACCCTCTCAACTAGATACTCATGTATATCACCTAGCGTCTTAGCATTCATTAATAACTCCCTAATCGATGGGTGAGCCACATAAATCTTCGAAATTCTCGCCAATACCTCTCTAACCTTCCTCGTATCAGCATAGGAAATGGTCCGTAAGGAATCTTCAACCCTACCTACATACTCTTCTACTACCCTACAGCTCTTAATGAACTCGTCATAGTACTTACTTACAGCCTTCTTAAGCTCCTCAATAAGCTTAACCATATTAGCATGTGTAACCTCAATTACCTGAACAGTCTTTAAATTATCTAATTCCGGCATTTCATACCTAATTCCGACTCCGGAAACTATCGAGGGTATTTCCTTTATACCCCTCCTTATGAAGTTAACTTTATCTTTAATCACGGTGAAGGCATTACTTATATCTAAGTACGTTACCTTAATAGCTGAGGGCTCAGGTATGTCTTTAAGTAACTTAGTCTCAACATCGATATCTATATTCGCTATCTCACATAGGGCTCTAATGACGTAATATAGCTTAGTGATTACGTTATCTAAATATCTCATTATGAACTTATCGAACTCATTTAATTGGCCCTTTATATTCCTTAAATACATTAGTATTTCCTCACTTAACGATACGTAGTTAAGTATGTTTAATCTCTTTACAGACTTAAAGTACTTGCTTAAGTTAGTATCAGCCATATCTATAGTTCTTAAATAATTACTTAATGTCTCACTAACCTTATCGTCTTCATTCATTATTAATTCGGCGATCTCTCTGTATTCATCAAGCTTAGTCTTAAGGTAAAGTATTTCGTTAAGTAACTTACCTCTTATGGAGCTAAGTAAGGAGGTCTCTGAGAATGCGAAGTAAGGTAGGTATGTAAATATCGATGCTAAACCTATGGTTACTAAGAACGATACGAAGTTCACATCATTTAATGAGTATGAAAGTCCTAAACCCCTTAATGTAACTAGATATATGAAGTAGTAAACAACTATGACCACTGAGTTGAGTGCTGCCATAGACACAGCGTTGAGTATGTAATTACCTACAAATATCTTAGAACCGTAGGTCCTGAGTAATAGCATAAACACTATACCCAGAGTCAGTAACACGATCACCGTATATACGTCGAACCCCGGATAGAAGTATTCAACCTTTATAATACCTCTCAATGGTTGAATATCTATTAGTGGTTCCTTGAGTGGTGTTGTCAGTATTAATGAGTAATTAAGTAGTAGTATAAGAAATAAGTACACTATGAGTAGCTGTATATGCTTAAGATAGTAAGTAAATACTTTACTAAAGTTAGACGAGAATACTATTATGCCGCATAAAGTTATCGTTAAAACCACGAATATATGTGATGTTAGATCAGAGAATAAAAGCACTAACGCTAGTAATGCTAGTACTTGAATGAACAATAACTCATATTCAGGGCTGTAAGAGGCGAGTACTACGGGTATGACTATAAGACCTATAACTATGGCGAACATTATGTAGGTAGTTACCTCAGGTACCGCGGTTACAGCACCAAATAGTACGCTTAAATGAATCGCTAGTACGGAGTTAAACCCTAAGATGGTTAACGCTAGGGATAATACGTAGAATCTCCTATGTGCATTAAGTGCGATTACTACGATCATGAAAGCAATTAATATGTATGAGGCTAAACTCCTTAAGCTAACATCAATTATTTGGGGTATTATGAGTATGTATGCTAGAATCAGTACCAATAATTCAGAAACTATTATGATGTACCTTAAGTACCTAAAGAATATTGAAGCTAAGGGATTAACGTACTTAGATATCAAGACATAACACCTAACTCTTTAAGCATACTCTCTATATTGTTTAAGGTCTCAGCACCTATATCTAAAATACCTTCCTTACTTAACTCCCTCACTTTAGCCATGGACTCCGCCACCTTACGCGTATTGATTCTATTCTTCTCAATCCCTAATATACATATGTAGAATAGAACCTCTGGAGGCAGGGTCTTAATTGTATCTATACTTACGTGTATAGGGTCCTTACCTAAGCCCTCACTCAGTACTAATCCTTTAATATCATCCCTAGATATACCTCTAGATGTTAACACTAAGTTAAACGATGAAGCTACATTCTCAAATTTATGATGTATACATAGTTTAATTAATTTACCTAACCCCCTAACGCCATTAATCAATATACCAGTATTCACTCCTAGTAAAGCTACTAATATATATAGATATATGCCTCTATTGTTGCATTCTTTAATGAATTTAATGAATGCGCCCTCCTTAGACTTAATAATCTTAAATAGTATTTTTAAGGCTTCTAAACCCTTTATAGGTCTTAAGGAGATATCGTGACCAAATAGTTTGTTTATGAAATCATAGCTAAATACGATTATGGCGTTAAATACCTTATTCTTAATCGCTGAATATATCCATGTATAAATGCCTATCACGTCTATAGGTTCACGCACTAATGATATATCTATGAATGTTATTATAGGTTTATCAGGAAAAAGTCTTCTTAAATTCCTTAACACTATGTAAAGAGAACCTAAAACCTTAGGATTAGAAATGGGCCATACATGAACGTATATAGTCTTTAGGTGGTTAAAGTCAAAGTACCCTAGCTCACGTACTAGACTTTTTACCCACTCACCCCCCTCGATATCTAGCCATAACCTAACCTTCTCATCATGAGGTTCAGCTAGTTTAACACTTAAGTCACTATTGAAACTTAGATATTCAGGTATAATAACCACAGTTTTTGATAGATCAAATACCTCCTTAACAACCTCAAGGGCCTCTTTCGATGGCACAATAACCAAGTTCTCGGGTATTTTAGGCCTTATATATTCTAAAATGTCTAAATACATATCAACCGGTGATTTAAAGGCTAACGTACTCACTACTTCTTCACCATCTTAGCTAGTAACCTCCTAAACCTCCTCCTGGCCTTACTAAACTTTGTCATGTTAATGAATGAAAGTACTATATGGGCTATGACTATGGCACTAATCGTCAGTATGAAATAAGTGTAGTTCATCAATATAGCTACGTAGTTACGTAGGATAATCACTATGAGCGTTAATAACGCTAATGACGCTGTAAGCATGAATTGATTAATGAATGCTGTAGATAACGATATGTAAACCCTTCTTAGGTATTTAACATCAATACTTAGTGAGCTAGTACTGCTGGTACTAATTTTAGTACCGCAGTAAGGGCAGAATTGAGCACCCGGAGGCACTTCCCTTCCGCATTTAGGGCACTTAACTGCCTCCATCGTTCCACTACGTTATAATTACATCAAAGCTCTATATAAGTTATAGAGCGATTTAGTCACTCTTTTCAACCCTTATATTTCTGTAAACCGTATGACATAGGTGAGGAAGTAATAGTGACTACGCAGGTGAGTGATGCCGAGTTAATCGAGGTTGTTAGGAAGTACATAGGTAGGGTTAAGAAGCCTTCACGCACCTTATCAGGGGTAACCATAGTTGCGGTCATGATGAAGCCATTTCCATGTCCTCACGGTAGGTGTATTTATTGTCCCGGAGGTCCTGAGTACGGCACTCCTCAGAGCTACTATGGTGAAGAACCAGCACTTATGAGGGCGTTAAGAGCTAATTATGACCCTTATGAGCAGGTTAGGGTTAGGCTTAAGCAGTATGAGTACCTAGGTCATAGACCTAGTAAGGTTGAGTTAATAGTTATGGGCGGCACGTTCACCGCTGTACCCTTAGATTATAGAGTCTGGTTTATGACTAATGTCTTCGAGGCATTCAATAGATATCCCGAGAGTAAGCCGTCGAAATTACCATCACTTGAGGAAGCTCAGTTAAGGAATGAAACAGCTAAGATAAGAGTTGTAGGGGTTACGTTTGAGACTAGGCCTGACTGGGCTAAGGAGAGGCATGCTGATGAGATGCTATGGTTAGGCGGTACTAGGGTTGAAATAGGTATTCAAAGTATATACGATGACATATTAATGAAGATACGTAGGGGCCACACAGTTAAGGACACTATAGAGGCTACTAGGGTACTTAAGGACTCAGGATTCAAGATAGTTTACCACATAATGCCCGGACTTCCCGGGAGCGATTTGGATAGAGACCTAGAGATGGTTAAGGAAATATTTAGAAACCCTGACTTCAGACCCGATATGCTTAAGATATACCCTACATTGGTTGTTAAGGGTACTGAGCTTTACGATATGTGGGTTCGTGGTGAGTATAAGGCTTTAACTGATGAGGAGGCTATAGAACTTATCTCAGAGATGTATAGGTACATACCTAAGTGGGTTAGGGTCATGAGAATTCAGAGAGATATACCAGCAACAATTATTGAGGCGGGGCCTAAGTTAGGTAACTTAAGAGAGTACGTTGAGAGAAGAGCTATTGAGAAGGGCATTAGGATTAGAGAGATTAGGTATAGGGAGGTGGGGCATGCCATATGGAAGAGAGGTACTCTACCTAAGGACATAAAGATATTCGTTGAGGAATATGAAGCAAGCGGCGGTATCGAAGTCTTTATATCTGCTGAAGATCCCATTAACGACGTAATTGTGGGTTTTATAAGGATGAGGATACCTTCAGATAAGGCGCATAGACCTGAAATTAGGGGACATAAGGTAGCCCTAATAAGGGAACTCCACGTATACGGCCCCCAACTACCAGTAGGGCTAGAACCCGTTTATGAACTTCAGCATAGGGGGTGGGGTAATAAGTTACTACGTAAGGCTGAGGAGTTAGCTATTGAGAAGTTTGATGTTAAGGAGATGTTAGTACTTAGCGGTATAGGTGTTCGTGAGTACTACAGGAAACTAGGTTACTACAGACCTAGTAACTCACCGTACATGCATAAGAAACTTCAGTAATCAAGACCTAATATATCCTTAATAACTAAGCCTATGAACTTAAAACTACTTACGTACCCTCTCTCCCTAACTCTCATTACGAAGTATGTAGGTGGATGCGGATAATTCCTTAACCATACCTTAAGCCTCTCAACAATACTTTTAGGTCTTTCAACAACTTCCAGCTTAGATATGACTACATCCTTACCTATACCTAACTCATGGAGTAATTTCATGCCTTTCTCAATAAGTCTTAACCTATAACCTACCCAACTATTGAAGTATTTATGACCTAGTAACTCATTAGCTATGAGGTGTGCTTCGAGTTCTTGGTAATAGGATAACGCCATAATACTAAGTAACGCAACCATAGTTAACGTAAGCACGACTGTAAACCCTAGTCCTATAGGAGTCCTTAAGTGGTTAAGCAATAATGAGACTAAGTAAGTAACCGCTATAACTATGAATATGGCTATTATAGACTTAAGTCCGTGTCTTTTCTTAAGATGGACTAACTCATGAACAATAACATACTCAGCTGCCTTCTCGTCTTTGGGTAGCCATACGAATATTATTGAGTTAGTTAAGGGTACGACACCAGCACTAAACTCCCTAGTGAGTAACTTGCTCATAACAACGGATGGTGTACACTTTAATTTAAGTATTCCTGAATACTTACGTACTTTCTCCTCAATTTCTTTAGGTACTTCGGTATGACTATAAGTCAATAAGGAGAAGTTAAGCGTATTACCTATTATTAAGCCTAGGTAGAATATGGCCAATGACATAAATGCTATTGTTATGTTCTGTGCAGGGCCCATGAATAGTGTTGCCGTAACTATGAGTATGAAAACCATTAATGATGATAAGAATATTATTGAGGAAAGACTGAATGGGTACTTAATCTCCTTAATGCCTCTTCTCTTAAGGGCATGAATTACTTCCCTAGCCTTAGGTATCCTAATAACTACAGAACCATCCATGAGCTCTAAAGCTATATCATTTAATGTGACTTCAAAAGACCTTATTAGTCTGTAAGGTATCGATAACATCTCATAGTTTTTAGAGACTACATCAACACAGTCGTAACTAGCGAATGAATATCCCTTAACCTTAACTTCAATAACCATTCTATCATGTATAAACCGGTTATACAAGGTATTAAAACCTATACTTAAAAAGTAAGTAATCCGATAAGGTAGTTGGGTCCTTAATGTACGTAACGCTATTATTTACTCATAAATAATAGTTAAGTTAGGGTAATATCGTGTTAGAGTTCAAGAGATGTAATATTGGTCTCGTGATTAAGGTTTATGATGAAGACTTCTTTGATTCCATTAAGAAAGCCTTAACGTCTTTAGGAGTTAAGTCAGGGTTCATAACTGGTATCGGTGCTTTAGATAAGGTTAAGTTAGGGTTCTATGACTGGGATGCTAAGAAGTATAGAATTATCGAGATTAATAAGCCGTTAGAGCTTGCTTCATTAACCAGCGTGATTTCCGAAGATGGTGATGACTTAATGCTTCATGCACATGTTGTTTTAGGTGATGAGGAAAGAACTTACGCAGGTCACTTAGTTAGTGCTCACGTTAAGTACTTTGAGGGAATAGTAATTGCGGTTGATAAGAAGCTATATAGGGTTCTTAGTGAGTACTTAGGGTTTAAGGAGCTTAAGGTCGGTGATTAATTATTAAGGTTGATTACGGTAAGTTAAGTTCTTCATCAGTACTGAGACCTTTCAACCCTTGGCCAACCCCTCTCTGTACGTGCCCGCCTAAGTACTCACTTCACCCATACACTGGTTGCTCACATAGGTGCCTATACTGCTACGCTACGAGTTACGTAAGGAGGGTTAAGTCAGTACCTAAAAAGAACTTCATCATTAGGTTAAGGAGTGATTTAAGGAGAGCCAATAAGGATTTGCCTATAGAAATGTCTACTAGTTCAGACCCGTACCCACCTGAAGAAAGGTTTTTAGGACTTACTAGGGAAGCTATTAAGGTGATTAAGGAGTTCGGGTTTAAATTACTAATAACAACTAAGTCAGACCTAGTTACCCGCGATATAGACGTTTTAGGCGCCATGGGGTCTGCTGTGATGGTGACTATAACTACCTTGAGGGATGAGATAGCTAAGGTAATCGAACCTAACGCACCTAAACCATCACGTAGGTTAGATGCTGTAGCTAAGTTAATTAGTGAGGGTATACCTACAGGCGTTAGGGTAGACCCTATAATACCTTATGTGAATGATGATTTAAGAGACATTAAGGAACTTATCAAGGAGTTAGCGTCCGTTGGTGTTAAGTTCATAGTGACTTCAACTTATAAGGCTAAACCAGATAACTTTAAGAGAATGATAAACACCTTCCCCGAACTTAAGGACATATTCATTGAGTTATATAGGGTTAAGGGCGAAAGGAAACACTCATACACGTACTTAAGCATAGAGGTTAGAAAGAGAATCCTCAAGCCAGTAATAGAGTTAGCGAGAAGTTACGGTATGGAGACAGCAACATGTAGGGAAGGGCTAACTAGCCCAGAATGGTTTAATGCTAGGTCATGCGATGGCACACACTTAATAATACATAAGTAAGACCTTCATTAAATGGCTCTCTCCACTCCATTAAATCACCCCTCGTATATACTTCCCGAGAAGCTAACGGTTGAAATATCAACCACTTAGCATAATCGCGGCGTTAAGTGAGTATGAACTTAGTAAAAATCTATGAATACGAAAGACATACTTTTACTTCGTACCAAGCCCTACCCATAATCATTCCCCTTGAGGGCTAAGGTCTTTATTAATGGTTTTAGTCTTAATCTAATGCTAAGTAGTTATGTATTATGTAACTAGTTCTTCACGCCTTAGTTCATCTAATGTCATTATAAGTAGTGCTTCGTACATGCCTGGGTATTTCTCTAAGATGACTTTACCTTTAGTTAAGATATAGCGCCTAAACCTTGCTGATACCTCATCGATAGGCACAACATCTATGGGTATCTTAATCATTTCCTCAAGCATTAAGCTCAGTTCAGTTATGTAATTAAGGCTTTTATTGAGTGTATATATAGCTAAGTCTATATCCCTAAAGGTTTTCAACTCTATGAAGCTGCCGAAGAGTATGGCTAGTAAAATGTTATTCTCCTTATTTAATACTTCTCTAATGGTACTTACTATCTTATTCTTCACTTCATCACTCATTGTATAGTATTTAAACTCTTGATGCATATTCCTGTAACCTCTTAATGAATGTAAGTATGTTATGAAAGTCTTTTAGTATGTTCTCGTATACCCTCCTATCATCTATTATCCAATACCTATGAACAAGTAAGTTCCTAAGCTTTATAATATTAGTTATATCTCTCAATTCTTCATTGCTAATCAATCCTTCATCTCTTAACTTGCTTAAGGCATGTATAGGTGTTTCAGGAGTGAAACCAAACGCCCTCCTAACAACGTGGAGTATAGCGCTCATTAATGCCTCAGCAATAACTATTAAGTGATATCTGATAGCGTACTTTTCAACCTCATTAAGACCCTCGTATGGCTTACTTACATAGGCCTTAATAGTGTCTATAGATTCCTTTATATCTCTAACAAGCTTATCAATAAAGTCCTTATTAATACTCAATGTCATCTCCTATAGATATGAGAGTTAAGGACGTTAAGTAAGTTATGGCGGATGCGTAAGAATCGTCATGTATACCGTAACTTAATAGGTACTTACTTAGGTTTTTAAGTTTTGATTATAAACTATCTATTCGGTGGTTGTTTTGAGTGATGTGAGACCTGAAATTAAGTTATTGAGGGAGCTAAGAGAGAAGGCCATGTTAGGTGGTGGTCCTGAAGCTATTAAGAAGCAGCATGCTAGAGGTAAATTAACTGCGAGGGAAAGGATTGAGTTACTTGCTGATCCGGGGTCCTTCGTTGAGTTTGATATGCTTGTTAAGCATAGGGCTACTGAATTCGGTATGGAGAAGAGGGTTGCTTTAGGTGATGCTGTTGTTACTGGCTTAGCTAAAGTTAATGGGCGTAATGTAGTCGTTATTGCCCAAGACTTCACCTTTATGGGCGGTAGCTTAGGTGAGATGCACGCAGCTAAGATAGTTAAGGCTATGCAGTTCGCCTTAAGCATAGGCGCACCTGTAATATTCCTGAATGATTCGGGAGGAGCTAGAATTCAGGAGGGTGTTGACTCACTTAAGGGTTATGGAGATATATTCTACATGAACGTAATGGCTAGTGGGGTCATACCTCAGATAGCCGCCATCATGGGTCCTTGTGCAGGTGGTGCTGTATACTCACCCGCACTTATGGACTTCATAATAATGACTAAGAAAACTTCATTCATGTTCATTACGGGTCCAAGAGTTGTTAAGGCAGCTATTGGTGAAGTTGTTAATGAGTTTCAGTTAGGTGGTGCTGAAGTACATGCCACTAAGTCAGGCATAGCTTCCTTAGTTGCTGAGGACGATAAGCACGCTATAGAACTAATCAAAAAGTTACTCTCATACTTACCTAGTAACAACATGGAGGACCCACCAGTAGTCCCTACAAGCGATGATCCTGAAAGAAGAGAGAGTGAGTTAGATAATATAGTCCCACCAGATCCCACAAAGCCTTACGACATGTATAAGGTAATTGAGTTAGTTGTTGATTTAGGCTCATTTTTCGAGATATTCCCACAGTGGGCTAGGACCGTAATAATAGGTTTCGCTAGACTCAATGGTAGGACCGTAGGTATAGTGGCTAACAACCCAGCAGCGTTTGCTGGTGTTCTAGATATAGACTCATCAGATAAGATAGCTAGGTTTGTTAGGTTCTGCGACGCCTTCAACATACCGATAATAACATTTGTTGACGTGCCCGGCTACATGCCTGGGACTAGGCAGGAGCATGGAGGTATAATTAGGCATGGAGCCAAGGTCCTATACGCCTATAGTGAAGCCACAGTACCTAAGATAACCGTAATTGTAAGGAAGGCTTACGGTGGTGCCTACATAGCTATGGGTAGTAAGCACTTAGGTGCCGACTTCGTTATGGCATGGCCAACCGCAGAGATAGCCGTTATGGGCCCTGAAGGTGCCGCTGAGATCATATGGAGAAAGGAGCTAGCAGCTGCTAAAACACCTGAGGAGAGGAAGCAACTGCTTGATAAGCTCGTTAAAGAGTATAGAGCCAAGTTAGCTAACCCATACGTAGCTGCTGCTAGAGGCTACATAGACTCCGTAATAGAGCCTAGCGAGACTAGACCTATGCTAATTAAGGTACTTGAGTACTTCCTAACTAAGAGGGACATAAAGGTTAGAGTACCGCCTAAGAAGCATGGCTTAATGCCTGTTTAAACCCTAAACATCATAAATTAGGTTATTTTATGAAGGGTAAGTAATTAATTCCTTTCCCCTACTATAAACAACCACCTCAATGAACTCCTCAAGACCGCTTGTCTTTATCTTAGGTGTTAAGACTCTCTCAATCTGGAATAACCCAGCTAAATCATCCATTTGAACGGTTATGCGTACGGGTCTTCCCTTACCTCTACTTATGTCTACGTACTTAATGCTTAATGCCGATACTGCATGCATATCCATCTTACCTAGCTTGTAAGGCATTCTAGCTCTGCCCTCAGCCATGTCAGTACCGTCAGCTATCTTAACGGTCCCTGCCTCCATTGTTAAACATTGGGCATCATAGCTTGTTGCGTATATCGCATGTAGCACCTCCTGCCTAATACCTATGAGCCTAGCTGACTTCTCACCAAGTATGTCGGGTAGTATCCTATCTAGTATGCTCTTAGACATTAACATACCTATTAACTCGTGGTTATCCCTATGAACCGCGTTACCTATGTCGTGAAGATACGAAGCCAGTAGTATTATCAGCATGGCCTCCTCATTATTCCTAGCAGTACCGTCTATGACTGTAGTAGGCTTAACACCGCTACCCACTAGTAAATTAAATATCTCTAAGGCAGAACCAGCCACGATCTTGGCATGTACGGGTCCATGATCATTATACTTAAGTCTATGTACCGCAAATACATTGGATAGCTTTAGTAACTCCATAACCTCATCATCACTTTCAAGCACTTCAACACCTCTCCTAATCAGTGGTACTTCCTCCATAAACTTGTCAAGGAGTTTCGGAGTTACTATGACCATACTATAGTACCCATAAAATAAGGTGTGAGGGGTTATTTACCTTATCGGCACCTCCTCAAAACCAAACCTAGTTACTTTAACTACCTTATTCGGGAATACCCTAATACCCTTACTAGTTATCTCAAACGGGTGCCTTCTCATGCTGTGGGCGGTACCTCTCATCTTCCAAACTATTAACGATCTCTTTAACTCACCCTCAATCTCATCCAGGTCAAGTCTTATGATGCCGTCAACAGCATGCTCAACACCTGGACCGCCGAAGCCCCTCTCAGTAACGCTTACCTGGCTAACAAGCAGAGATGTGCACCCTAAACCACTCAGTACTCTCTTTATCTGCATGAGGACTGAACGAGCTATTGAGGGCTTAGTTAAGTATAGAGTAGATACTGAATCAATAACCACTCTCTGAGCTCTAACGTCTCTTATAGCCTCCTTAATTATGTCTAGGAGTGAGGGAACGTCATCGACGTCCCTAACAACATACCTCTCCCTCTTAGCAGCCTCACCAATACCTCCGGTGAAGGCGTCGACTATAGCGAACATACCTCTCTCTTCATACCTCCTAATATCCCACCCGAAATCAGCCATATTTCTCCTAACCTGTACTGGATGCTCCTCAAGAGCTACGAGAACGCCAGGCTCACCCATCTGTAAACCTGCCCATAAGTACTGTTGCCCAAAAATTGACTTACCGGTCCCTGGGCCACCACTTAATAAGACTATATTCCTCCTGGGTATACCGCCCATTAGTATTTCATCCATTCCGGGAATTCCTGTCTTAACTCTCTCTATAGGCATGATACCACCAGATATTATACGTTTGTTAAGGTATTTAGTGTTTTTATGTCTTATACGTGCTTCATATTTATAGAGAACCTAGGGTTTATAGTGGCGCATCTTGTATATTATGTAAGGTAGTAATTTCATTGAGCGATATCAAAGAGTTAGAGAGGAAGGTACTTAAATTCCTGTTTAACCACCCGTGGGAATACGTACCGGGTAGAGTACTTCAGGGGCTCTTCGGCGTAGACCACAATACCCTCCAGAAAATCATTAATAGATTAAGGAGGAAGGGCTTCATAATATTTTCACATAGGCGTAAAGGCTACTTATTTAAGGTGCCTGACGACCTAAGTAGGGCTCAAGACTTCATGATATCCGCTTTAGTGGGTGGTTTTTGGTGGCATGCTGAATACTTCAGCCTTGTAACATCCACTAGGGATATGGCCAAGGAATATGCTGAAGACTGGGGTGTACCCAGCGGGTTCATGATCGTTGCTGAAGAAATGACTGATGCTAAAGGCAGGTTCGGTAAGAGATGGTATGCTCCTGAAGGTGGTTTATGGTTTACTATAGTCTTAAGACCTAAGAGATTTGACGTTTTAGCATTAATTCCTATAGCTATGACTGCAGCCATAGCTGACGCTATTAAACTCATTACCGACATAGCGGTTAAAATCAGATGGCCTAACGATATAATCCATAATAACAGAAAGTTAGGTATAATTGTTGTTGAGCCTAACATATATTACGATAGAATAAACTATGTTTTATTAAGTGTGTTTCTTAATGTCAACAATAAGATACCTAAAAACGTTAGTGACATAGGTATTAGCCTTAAGGAGTTATGGGGTAAGCCTGTACCTAGGGTAGTACTGTATAAGGTAATTATACATCACTTCGCCCAATATTACTACTACCTTAAGGTTAAGCTACATAACTTGGTACTTAATGCGTGGAGGAGGCATTCAGAAACCTTAGGTAGGTACGTACGTATAGAGACACCTGCTGAAGTTATTGAAGGTAGGGCTATAGATATATCTAGTGATAATGCCTTAGTAATTAAGTGCAAGGATGGTAGGGAGATACTTGTTTACCCTGATGAGGTAAGGAAACTTACTTACATAGAGGAATCAAGTTCTTAAATTCTTAAATACTTCATAAACTATCTGGAGTACTTGAATTAAGGGTTTAGTATTGATCTATGATATAGATGAGGTTAAGTTACCTGAAGTAATAAGGGATGGCTTAGTTAGTAGAGGTTATGTTAAGTTAACACCACCACAGTACGACGCTTTAAGGAGAGGTCTCCTTAACTTTAAGAACGTAGTTGTTATTGCTCCAACAGCTAGTGGTAAGACCTTAATTGCTGAAGTAGCCTTAGTTAATGCTTACTTAAACGGTGGTATGGGCATATATACTTCTCCACTTAAGGCACTTGCTTACGAGAAGTTCATTGAGCTTAAGTTTTGGGAGCATTACGGATTAAGGGTGGGTATCAGTACTGGTGATTTTGATGAGGTTGGTGAGTCTTTAGGTAGGTACGATATAGTGGTAACTACGTATGAGAGGCTTGACTCCCTCCTAAGGCATAAACCCTCATGGTTACGTAGGGTTAAGACATTAGTTATTGATGAGTTGCATTATGTTAATGATGTTGAGAGAGGTCCTATTATTGAGGTTATTGGTGCTAGAGCATTAATGCTAGGTATCCAGGTAGTTGGGTTAAGTGCTACTGTGGGATCACCTCAAAAGTTAAGTAAGTGGTTAAGGGCTGAGTTAGTACTTAGTGATTGGAGGCCTGTAAGGCTTATTGAGGGTTACTACGATAGGTCAAGCAATTCGTTAGTGTTTCTTAACGGCAGGGTAGAGCACGTATCTAGTAGGGATCCTATTGAACATATAGTTGTTAAGGCTATGAAGGAGAATTACCAAGTACTGATATTTAAGCAGTCAAGGAGGTTGACCGAGTCTTTAGCACGTAAGTTAGCTAAGGTTGTTTATAAGTACTTAAGCTTTAGTGATAGAGTTGAGTTAGGTAGGTTGGCTAGGAGGCTTTCTGAGGAGTCTAGCTCTAAGTTAGAGGTTGAGAGCCTTAAGCCACTAATAATGAATGGTGTCGCTTACCACCATGCTGGGCTCTCACTAGCTGCTAGGAGGGTTATTGAGGATGGCTTTAGAGCTAAGTTAATTAAGGTTGTCGCAGCCACACCTACACTAGCTGCAGGGATTAACGTACCCGCCAGGAGGGTCCTCATATACACCGCTAGGTACTCACGTAGTGGTTACGATAGAATAACGGTGACTGAGTATAAGCAGATGGCCGGTAGGGCTGGTAGGCCTCAGTACGACCCATATGGTGAAGCCATAATTATGGATTTAGATGAAGATGAAGTCAAGAGGTATTTAAGGGGTGATTTAGAGGAAGTAATCTCTAAGTTACGTATTGAGAGGGCCTTAAGAATCCATGTGTTAGCGACCATAGCTTCAGGCTATGCTAGGACGGTCGATGATGTAGCTAAGTTCTTTAGCAATACGTTGCTAGCCATAGACTACTCTGAAAGGTCTATAGTTAAGAATATACGTAACGTGGTTAAGACCCTTTACTCTATAGGGATGTTGAGGAGTATTGGTGATGAGATAGTACCTACCGAGTTAGGTGATGTTGTTTCTAAGCTATATATAGACCCCGTATCAGCTACTAGGGTAATTAACTTAATGTACGAGGTTTCTGAAGCTCCAACGATATATTACTTACATACACTGACCTTAACACCAGACTTTGCTAGGGTTAGGGTAGGTAGTGTTAGGAGGGGTTTAGAGGATGAGGCACTCATGCTTGCTGACGAGGGAAAGATACCCCCACCACCATATAGCGAGGTAGAGTATGAGTTATGGTTAAGGGGGTTTAAGGTAGCTAAAGTACTCCAAGAATGGATCTCTGAGGTTAGTGAGGACTCCATATATGAGAAGTACGGTATTGCGCCTGGAGACTTAATGAATATTGTTGAGACAGGCACATGGCTCGCTTACGCAGCCTCAAAGGTATGTCAAGTAGTTAACCTAGATAAGCACTCACGCATGTTCATGATATTAAGTAAGAGAATTGAGTATGGCGTTGAGGAAGACCTACTTGACCTTGTAAGGGTTAAGGGTATTGGTAGGGCTAGAGCACGTACCTTAGCTAATGCAGGGATAAGAACAGTTAAGGACCTACTCAAAACACCTAAGTATAAGCTAATTAACCTTAAGGGGTTTGGTGAGAAGCTCGTTGAGCAGATAATTGAGGAGGCTAAGAAGCTCTATGCACGTAGTTAAGGACTTAATTAAGGTTATTTACCTTAGGGAACACATTTACATGGTGGTTAGATGGTTTTAGTTAAGCTAAGTAAGTATGATGCATTAATAATTGTTGACATGCAGAACGACTTCATGCCTGGAGGTGCTCTACCCGTACCTAAGGCTGATGAAATCATACCAACACTTAATAAGTACATAGCCTTATTCGAATCTAAGAACCTTAAGGTAATAGCCACTAGAGACTGGCACCCACCAAACCACATATCATTCAAGACTAGGGGCGGCCCTTGGCCACCACACTGTATTCAAGGGACTAAAGGCGCTGAGTTTCATCCAGATCTTAAATTACCTAAGGACGTTGTAGTAATTTCCAAGGCTACAGAACCTGATAAGGAGGCTTATAGTGGTTTTGAAGCTACTAACCTAGATAAAGTCCTTAAGGAGTACGGCATTAAGAGACTATTCATCGGTGGTGTAGCTACGGATTACTGCGTCAAAGCTACGGTACTTGATGGTTTAAGACTAGGCTATACAGTACTCCTACTGCTTGACGGTATTAAGGGAGTTGATGTTAATCCAGGGGATGTTGAAAAAGCTATTAATGAGATGTTAAGTGAGGGGGCCATAGGGATAACTTTAGTTGAGTTATTAAAAAGTTATTGAGTTTTAAGACTCAATAATTACCTTAAGCCCTACCCCACCATCACCATATACATCTGGGTACGTGTTTTTCAAGTAGTTCCTTATGCAGTCACCACTACAGTGTAGTGGGTATATCTTCTTAACACCCAAACCAACTAACTCATCAGCTATTGATCTAACCCTACCGCTGTAAGCACCGGCTAAGTGGAAGCCTCCTATGACCATATAAACACTCTGGTTTAGATCTTCCATAGCTTTCTTAACCATATTAACTATTCCTGGGTGACTACAGCCGGTAACTATGATTAAGCCCTTACGTGTAGATATGGCTAAAAACATCTCTTGTGGGGGTCCGTAGAGGGGTCCTACTACATATGCGTGTGGCGCTATTTTCATGGTTTCATTAACTATGGCTATATTCATGTTGGGAAGTAAGCTCCTTGCTGTGGGGTACACCTCTAGAGGTACGTAAACAGTTACGTTCTTATTGCTTAAAGCCGTAGCGAATGATAACCCACCTATGTGGTCTCCGTGCACATGACTAATAACTACAGCGTCAATATCTGTTAAGTCAATGCCTAACTTAGCTGCGTTATATTCAAGAATTTGTTCTGAAGGCCCTGTATCGAAGAGTATTTTAAAGCCATCAACAACTAGATATATGCTTATACCCCAAGCAGTCATTAGGTCATTTCTGAACTGGTAGTTATCAACGACTACCACTATCTCAACGTGTTTAGCGTAAGTCAAGTTCCTTAGTATCCGTGTTTCTGTCTGTACTGTGGGTGTATAAGTAGGTATTTGGTGCTCTCTAAAATAGCTCCATATGTAGGGTATGGTTGTAGCTAATATTATAATTAAGAAAATAATTATTATTAATATCTTCATGTTCATCTCTCACTCAAGAATATTTTCGATATTCCTGATTATTTTTCTTGCTTCATTAAGGGCCTCAACACCCCTCTTAGTTGGCCTATATAGTGTTTCACCACCAACCCTTACAGTCTCTATGAGTCCTTCTCTACACATTTTATACAGTACTGCATAAACAGTAACCGTTGCTGGTTTGATGCCGTATAGGTCTAGAAGTCTTTTCTTAACGTCATAAGCCTTAAGCGGGTTTTCAAGTGTTAATATCTTAATTATATAAATCCAGAGATTCCCTATGGTTAATTTCTTCTTAAATCTCTCGACCGCCTTTATACGTGGCCTACGTTTAGGCATGGGTGGTTCCGCTCGTTTCCCCCAATTTCAATCTTTGGAGACTAAGCTTAAAAAGGTAAAGGGCTTTGGGGGTCTGATGAAAGCTTATATTTCTGAGTATAAATATTTACAGAGGTGAATATTGTGCCGGAGATCAGGGTAGGTATTATAGGTGTTGGTAATATTGCGGCGATGCTGGTGCAGAGTGTTGAGTATTATAGGAAGGTAGGACATAGGGATGGGTTAATACATAGGAGGATAGGTAAGTACGACATAACTGATTTTAGGTTTGTTTATGCTGTTGACATATCGAAGGAGAAAGTAGGTAAGGACTTATCTGAGGCGATATTTGCATACCCCAACCAAGTACCTAAATTTGTTGACCTACATAAGCTAGGTGTTGAGGTATCCATGGGTAAGGTACTTGATGGTGTAGCGCCCCATATGGTCAATGACTTTAGACCCGCTAAGCTAAGCGAGCCTACTGTAGATGAATTAGCTAGAGAGATTGGTGATGCTGGTGTTGATGTACTCATAAACTTACTACCTGTTGGTAGTGAGGAGGCCTCCAGGTTCTACGCTAAAGCCGCTGCTAAGGCTGGTGCTGCTTTAGTTAACGCCATACCTGTGTTCTTAGCTAGTGACAGTGCTGGCGGGTTTGATAGGTTATTTAGGGAGGGTGGTGCGCCTTTACTCGGTGATGATATTAAGGGTCAGTTAGGTGCTACGATAGTTCATAGGGCTTTAGCTAGCCTAATAAGGATGAGGGGTGCTAAGCTACTTGAATCTTACCAGCTAAACGTTGGTGGCAATACAGACTTTAAGAACATGCTCCTCATCGAGAGGTTAACCAGTAAGAAGATAAGTAAGACCATGTCAGTAGCAGCAACACAACCAAACCCTGAGGAGCTCGTGAAGAAGGGTAAGATACATGCAGGACCTAGCGGTTTCGTTGATTTCTTAGGGAATACTAAGGTAGCCTACATGTACATGAAGGTAGAGGCCTTTGCAGGGTCCGTGGTTGAGATTGACCTTAAGCTAAAGGTTGATGATAAGGCTATGGCAGCACCAGTACTCGTAGATACTGTCAGGCTTGCTAAGGTACTTAAGGATCACGGGATCTCAGGAAGTGTTGATTGGGCATCAGCATTCTACTTTAAGTACCCGCCATACATACCTAAGTCAGATTATGAAGCATTAAGAATGCTGTACAAGGGGCTTGAAGACCTAGGTGAGGAGATAGAGCCTAAACTACTAGACCTTTACTAAAAGTCCTACCTTAAACTTCTAATTAACTGAATTAACTAAACTATATTTTTCTAGTCAGCTTCATAACTAACTTAAGTATTAGTGGTGCCAATATAGTTAACGTTAGTGTTGTCGTTAGTATTATGTCGTAATATTCAGGTGTTATTAGGTTAGCTTTGAGGGCGAAGACTATTATTGCTGACTCAAGAGCGCCCCTACCAACCATGCCTGCACCAACAAATAGTGAGTCACTTAAGTTCTTCCTAACCACAAGTATAGGTAGCCCGCACCCTACGACCTTACCTATAGCCGCTAATGATATGAGCGCTACTAACATGGTTATGTGTTCACTACTTAATGTAGCATTGTAGAGTACACCAACATAAAGGAAGAAAAGCGGTGTTAAGAATGACTCAAGCATTACCTTAAGGTTCATAGATAAGCTCTCAATCCTTAATATGTTTACTAACATAGGGTCATGAATCTCCCTCAATCTACTTATGGCTAAACCACCTAGGTAAGCACCGATAACCTCATTAAGACCGGCTAACCTAGCCGCTAATGCTAGTGAGAAGGCAATTATTATCGATGTAGTGATCATGCGTGGTGGTGAAGAAAGTAGCTTATATATTAGGTTGGTAGCTTTAGTAACCACCAATTTAGATATATAGATAACGGCTAATATGAAAACAACTATTTTTAGTGAGGTCATTATCAAGACTTCAGGGGCTATCGTACCTTTAGTGAATACTCTAAGTAACGTTATTAGGTAGACGGCTAGTACGTCATCTATGAAGCTAGCACCAATAACTATCTGCTTAATCTCTGTATCAACACCCCTAGCCTTCTCCATAATAATTGCTGAAACCTCCGTAGCTGTGTTCGAGAGTGCTAAGGCTATGAATACCGATGCCCACAACCCTAAACCTAAACCCAAGCACGTAAGGAATATCAGTATGAATGTAACAGCGACCCCTGAGATTCCTGTAAGCACTATTAAACCCTTACGCTTAGCTAAGGTTCTAATATCGCTAGTTAGCCCTGTATAGAACATAAGGACTATAAGACCGAATGAGGCTAAGTACTCAATACCGCCCTCAGGACGTAGGAAACCAAGGAGGGTAGGTCCCAGTAATATACCTATAAGTATATCACCTACTATGGGGTGTATGTCCCCTTTCCTTAGTACTTCACCAAGTACCTTAGCAAGCAGTAGCGCAATAACTACCTGAAATATGAAGTCACTCAACTACCGCCTTACCACTCTATACTTAAGAATTAGTGGTTTCTTAAACATTACGTAAGTCTAAATATAGAACCTCAGAGTAGCCGAGGGATTCTTCACTGGTTCAGTAGTCACCCAACGGCTCTTCATCGGCTCCACTAACATATATTACTAGGTAACTTATATTAATGACTTAAGCCCTACCTAAATACACTACCTTACCATACCCCACATCATTCAATAAGTAGCTTACTGCGTCCACAATTAGTGGTTCACGACCTGATAACTTAATCAACTCACTAACTTTTAACCCACGATAGGCTGAGTGCCTGGTTAATACCACAACCACATCACTATCCTTAAGTACCTCACTTAAGTCATTGCTTAATTTAACACCTAACTCGCTTAACTTACGGTCATACTTAACTAGCGGGTCATGCACGACTATGTTCTTAAATCCCTCCTTAGTAAGTAACTCTATAATTTCATGAGCAGGGGATAATCTCGTATCTTCCACATCACCACGGAAAGCAAGTCCAAGAATAGCCAACTTACATCCCTTAACGTCGATACCGTACTTCTTAACACCCCTCATCACTAATGAGGTGACTACCCTAGGCATCTCTTCATTGATCCTACGTGCTAACCTAGTTAACTCCATGCGGAAGCCCTTACTACTTACCTTAACCATCATAAAGTACGGGTAGATAGGTATGCATGGACCACCAACGCCAGGCCCGGGTAGGTGTAGGTGGCAGTATGGTTGTGAGTTAGCTGCTTCCCTTACCTCATAGTAATCTATGCCTAACCTCATAGCCGCTAGGGCTAGCTCATTAGCTAGGGCTATATTTACATCCCTATAGATACCCTCAGCAAGCTTCTCAAACTCAGCTGCCTTAACAGTACTTAACTTAATAACACCTTTCTTAGCTATGCGCTCATAGAACTTACTTACGAGCTCTAGACTTCTAGGGCCGACACCACTAACTATCTTTGGGTAGTTCTCTTCAATATCCTTCACAGCCCTCCCAACATATATTCTTTCAGGGCTGTAAGCCAGGTAGAAATCTCTCTCAACAACTAACCCACTAACACCCTCAAGTATTGGCTTAACAACCTCCTCAGTAGTTCCTGGAGGGACACTAGACTCAATAATAACTAAGTCACCTTTCTTCAGTCCTAAAGCTATTTTCTTAGATACATCCTTAATAGCTTCGTAACTCACTTCCTTAGTTATCCAATCAATAAATACAGGGACAGTCACTACCTTGATCACTGACTCCTTAGATGCCTTAATGCCGTCAGTAGTCAATACTAACCTACCATCGCTTAACCCCTTAACTATAGCTTCCTTAATTTCCTTCTCACTAAATCTGAACTTGCCTTCGCGTATAGACCTTAACTTATTCTTATCTATATCAATACCTATGACTCTTAACCCATGCCTTAAGTAAACAGCTATAAGGCTTAATCCGACGTGACCAACACCATAAACAGAAACCCATCTTTCACTTGAAAACACTAGGTCTACAGGGTCGCTCATTCCTTAAGCACACCCAAACATACTTCACACGTAAGAATAAATACTATGTGAGTGAAGCATAACGTGATGGCTACGGTGAGCCCACCAAAAGGCTTATTAATGATATTTAATTAAGTTAGTGCTAGGTAGTTAGGCGATGAAGTGTATAGATAAGGGCTTCGTCATATGGTTTACTGGTCTCCCTGGTAGTGGTAAGACAACTATTGCTAAAGGTGTTTTAGAGAGGCTTAAGGGGATGGGGTACCGTGTTGAGTTTCTTGATGGTGATTGGGTAAGGAGGACCATTAACCCAGACGCTGGCTTCGCTAAGGAACAGAGGAGGATACACTTACTTAGGGTTGCATGGATCTCTAGGCTACTAGCTAGGAATGGTGTTATCGTGGTATGTAGCTTCGTATCCCCTTACAGAGACGTTAGGGCTGAGATAAGGAGGATCGTTGAAGAGGAAGGGCTTAAGTTTATTGAGGTATTTACTAAGTGTAGCCTTGAGGAATGCATTAGGAGAGACCCTAAAGGACTTTACAAGAAAGCCTTGAGGGGAGAGATAAAGCACTTCACAGGCATCAGCGACCCCTACGAAGAACCCGAAAACCCAGACATCGTAGTTGACACGGAATATGATCCTATAGAGGTGAATGTTGAGAAAGTAATCAATAAGCTAAAGGAACTTAAGCTAATTGAGTAACTTAAGGAGATATATAGGCTTAGCTTAATCCATTAATTCATTCACATGAATTACCTTTATCTCCTTCCCTAATTCTTTACATATAACCATTAACTGCTCGAAATGTTTGTCCTCATTCAGCACTAACACAGGGATATCTAAGGAGATAGCAACAGCTGTTGATGAAATATCCCCCCATGGTATATTATACCTACGTCTATATGCCTCAACCCTTAGTTTACCCATCCACATCATATATAATATGTTATTAACAACATGAAGTTTCTCTGAAATCAATTTAGCATACCTTAACGATGTTCCCGTCTCATACCCCAACCTATGCATCGCATAAATTAGCTCAGCTAAATTAAATAGACCAACATAAAGAGATACCTTACCCTCCTCATGCATAACTAAGAGCTTCCTAACTTTTCTCCAACCATGCTCACGCGTAAGTGGTAGTAGTAGGGGTACTGTATCAATAACTAGACTATTTGATAAGTTCATTAACTCTTTCATTTTCAAGTTTAATCTCCTCTTCCCTCTCCTTAAGAAATTCCTTAATACTTCCTTTCGGTTTTACACTATCAATAAATTCTATAAGAGACACGATTTTCCTTAACATAATACCATCATCTACAACAATAACTTCTAACTCATCCCCCTCCTTAATATTTAATTTCTCCCTAACCTCCTTAGGGATAGTTATTGTAAATCTTTTACCCACCCTAATTTTTAAGGGGATAGTCCCTGCATTACCCATGCCAACACCTATCTAAGATGTCTAGTAATTCTAACATTATAAGTATTGCTGATTTATCAGTCAGATAATACAGATAAATACTAAAGAATACTCTGTGCTTAATAGTATTCAAAGCATAATTGCCTCTTACCTTCCTGACAGAAGAACGTTTGGCTTAATAGTTATGGCTTAATTAGTGCCTATTTACTAATTATGTATTGCTTTAAATTCTCAGTCTTACTTATTAAGTACTTCCTTAATTTTATCTTAGGGGTTGCACCATGAGTAGTGATAAGGTGCCTGTGTATGTTAAGAAGGAGCTTTACGAGAAGGTAGAGAAGTTCATTAAGGATCAGGGTGGTTTCTCGAGTGTTGAGGAGTTCATTGAGTTTGTTATTAATGAGGTATTGAGTGAGGAGGTTACTGAGTATAAGATGTCTAAGGAGGAGGAAGAGAAGGTTAAGGAGAGGCTTAAGGCGTTAGGTTACTTCTAGGGTTGGGCCATGTCAGAGGAGGAGAGGAAGGGTAAGTATACTACGGTCTCTATACCTATAACGCTGTATAATAGAATTAAGGAGTTGATTAAGGATACGGGATTTACTTCAGTATCTCAATTCGTTACCTACATACTTAGGGAGGTTGTTGCCTCTATGGAGAGGGAGAAGTTAGAGAGTGAGGCCTTAACCCCCGAGGATAAGGAGAAGATTATTGAGAAACTTAAGAGGTTAGGCTATATATAGAGGTGTTGACCCATGGTTTCTAAGCCCCATGGTGGTAAGTTAGTTAACCGCGTTATTAAAGGGCGTAGGCGTGAACATCTTCTTGAGGAGGTTAGGGAGTTACCTAAGATTGCCCTTAATGAGAGTCTGGTGGCTGACTTAATGAATATAGCTCACGGTGTTTACAGTCCTCTAGAGGGTTTCCTTACCCGTGATGATTTTGAGCACGTACTTTATGATATGAGGTTAAGTAATGATGTTCCTTGGTCCATACCTATAGTCCTAGACGTTAGTAAAGAGGAGGCAGCGGGCTTAAAGGAGGGTGATGATGTAGCCTTAACCGACGGTAAGAAAGCGTTGGCAATCATGAAGATCGAGGAGATTTATGAATGGGATAAGAAGGAGTACTGTAGGTGGGTCTTTAAGACAGTAAGCCCTGAACACCCTGGCGTGGTTAAGACTATGAGTAGGAAGGAGTTACTTATTGGTGGGCCCATAGACTTACTTAATGAGTATGAAGAGCCCTTCGAGAAGTACCGACTTTGGCCTATAGAGACTAGGGTTCTCTTTGAGATGAAGAAATGGAGAACCATAGCTGGCTTCCAGACAAGGAACATACCTCACTTAGGTCATGAGTACGTGCAGAAGGCTGCATTAACGTTTGTTGATGGTCTCTTCATAAACCCGCTGGTTGGGTGGAAGAAGAAAGGTGATTTTAAAGATATAGTGATTGTTAAGGCTTATGAAGCATTAATAAACCATTACTACCCACGTGATTCAGTAGTGTTCTCGGTTCTAAGGATGGAAATGAGATATGCAGGACCTAGGGAGGCCATACACCACGCAATAGTTAGAAAGAACTTCGGGTGTTCTCACTTCATTGTTGGACGTGATCATGCTGGTGTAGGTAATTTCTATGGTCCTTACGATGCTTGGGAGATATTTAGTGAGTTCCCTGACTTAGGCATAACACCACTATTCATTAGGGAGTCTTTCTATTGCGTTAAGTGCGGCGGTATGGTTAATGAGAAAATATGCCCACATAGCAACGAGTTTAGAATAAGAATTAGCGGTACTAAGCTTAGGAAGATGATTATGGAAAAGAAGAAACCACCTGAATACATGTTAAGACCTGAAGTAGCTGAGGTTGTGTTAAGCTTTGAGAACCCATTTGTTGAGTAGCTGTAGGGAGCTAATCAGTAAGTTAAGTAAGTGCAAGCACATTGTTATCGTTCACCATTGGGATAGTGATGGAATCTCTTCAGCAGCTTTATTATCACGCATATTTAATGATCGCGAACTCTCATTCTTAGTCCCTAAGATAGGTCTTTATAGTGCTAACGCCATAGACCTAGGTAATTTAGCGCCTTCCAAGAACACTATAATTATTTTACTCGACTATGGATTACCTCCAGACGAAGTAATTAGGCTTAGGAGAATGGTGGATTCTGAGGTTGCTGTCATTGACCACCATGTTAATGAGGCTTTAGGAAGGTTATTCTGTAATCCTATTGCTTTAGGTTGCCCTGAGGATGATTACCCATCAACTACGTGGGTGCTGAAGGAAATACTTGATGTCTCAGGGCATGAGGATTTAGTCGCGTTAGGTGTTATTGGTGATGTAGGTAGGTTCATCAGGTCTTATGAGATTTCTTCATGGGTTAATGATGTCTGTAGTAAATACGGGTTAACTATTAATGACTTAATTAAGGCTTCAGGGATCATAGATACCTGCTATAGGCTAATTGACTATAAATGCATTGATTATGCTAGAGAGGTACTCACATCCAAGTCCGTGAGGGAGGTCTTAAGAAGCAGAAGGTTATTGGGTAAGTACTTAAGGTTAAGGGAGGAGATAGCTAAGGCATTAAATAACGCTGAAGTAACAGACGTTGATAGGGTTATTAAGCTATTTAGGGTTAATAGCGATAGCTACATAACTTCATGTATAGGTCGTGAGTTAGCACGTAAGTTTAAAGATAAAGTTATTGTTTTATGTCACGAAGTCAGGAAGTTAGGCATGAGCTATATCTACGTAAGGAGCCATAAATACATACTGAGGCATGTACTTCAAGGACTTAAGTCTAAAGGGTTAAAAGTAGGGGGTAAAGATAGAGTCCTAGTAATTACATGTCGCAACAACCGCTGTGATGAACTAGACACACTACTACGCACACTCAAACTCTACTTAGAGTAAATAACTGAAATTAAGTTAAGTCACTTGTACTAACTTACTCCTTCTTTTATATATCTCTAAGTATTCTTTAGTGATTACGTGTATTTCGAAGGGATCTCCTATGCCTACTTCCCATAGCCTACTAATTACTTCTTCAGGTTTTCTTACCGTAACCACTAGTACGTCTATATCACTAGATAGTAAGTACCTCCCTTCAGCAACACTACCAAATAAATATACCTCAGCATCCCTATCTAACTCCTTAACAATCTTAGCTATTAGCTTAAGATAACTCCATAAATTCCTAAAGATCTTAGCCCTTCTTTCAGCCTCCTCAACTAACAACCTCTCTGACAACTTTAATCACCTCATCAATAACTTCCTTAACTCTCCTAACTTCATCCTCGTTATAGACTCTCATTACATATCTAGAAGTTATGTACGCATCCTCGAGAAACCCAAGTTCCAAACTGTACCTCTTTAATAATTTAGCTATCTTCTCATTCTTAGAGATCTTATATATAAGCTCTAATAACTTCCTTATACTATGTGTTCTTGGGAAATCAACACCTAACTTTAGGAGTACTGCTTTAAGAAATAGTTGTAGTGATTGCTCAAAGCTGAAGACTGCCAAGTCATAGAAACCCCTATCAATCTGCATAAGGGCTGTTTCGTAAAACATTCTTGACCTCCTAAGAAGGAGCTCATACTCCTCAAGTTTAACCATATGTAAACAGCCATGGAAGTATCTTTCATCAACACTTAAAAACATTATTAGCATTCTTATCGTTTAAGCCCTACATTAATACCACAAATTTCTTACAACGTTTTAAGTTATTTAAGCCTTGTATTTTTAAGTGCATTAGGTTTTTAATGAGTGTACGTTACTAAGGTATAGGTGCTAATGTGAGGAAACTATTTATTCTGGGTCTTGATTCAGCGCCCCCTAGAATTCTTTATGAAGGTTACGGTGTTGAGTTGGGTGCTCTTAAAGAGGTTGTTGATGATGGGGCTAAGTACTTACTAAGGAGTTGTCATCCCCCAATAACTATACCTGCATGGCTCTGTATGTTTACGGGTAAGACACCGGGTGAATTAGGTATCTATGGGTTTAGGCATAGAAAACCTGGCGATGTTAGAGAAAGCTACATAATTAACTCAAGACATGTTAAGTACCCAACGCTATGGGAGGAGTTAAGTAGGAAGGGACTTAAGGTAGGTGTTATTGGGGTACCACCAACATACCCACCAAAACCCGTTAATGGCTTCCTAATAACAGACTTCACAACCCCAGGGCCTGAAAAGCCTTACACGTGGCCTCCATGGCTTAAGAGGGAGTTAGAGAGTTTATTTGGTTCTTACGTATTTGATATTGTTTATAGGAGCCATGAGAAGGATAAAGTAGCTAAGGAATTATTTAAGATGACTGAGCAACACCTTAAAATAGTTAAGTACTTAATAAAGAGAAAGGTCTGGGACTTACTTATTTATGTTGAGGTAGGGCTTGACAGGGCCCACCACGCCTTCTGGAAGTTCTTCGATAGGGAACACCCAAGGTATGTTGAACACCCTGCGTATAGTGAGGTTATACCTAAGTACTATAGGTTAATTGATAATTGGTTTGCCGAGGTTAAGAAGTTATTACCTAAGGACACAGTTATTGTCATTGCTTCAGACCACGGTATTAAGTCTATGAAGGGTGCTTTCGTAATGAATGAGTGGCTAGCTGAGCAAGGCTACCTTAAGTTTAAGGAAAAGCCTAAGAAGCCCGGTCAAGACCTAAGTAAAGGGATTATTGACTGGCAACATACTATTGCTTGGGCTTGGGGCGGTTATTACTCAAGGGTATTCATTAACCTTAAGGGTAGGGAACCTCAAGGCATTATAGAACCTAAGTATTATGAGGAGACAATTAAGCAATTAAAGAGGGATATAGAGAGAATTAGAGGACCGAACGGCGAGTTATGGGATAATAAGGTATATACACCATACGAGCTTTACCCTGAAGTACATGGAGACCCACCGGACCTAATGGTATACCTAGATAATCTTTCGTGGAGGCCTGCAGGAACTGTAGGTTGGGGGACTAAGTACTTACCTGAAAATGATAGAGGACCCGATGACGCTGTACATGACTGGATAGGTGTTCTCACGGTATTCGATCCTGAAGGCACTCTCTCAATCACTGAAGGATCAGATTTAATTGATATAGTCAAGGTTAAAGAAATCCTCACGAAGTTAATGGTGCGTTCTTAAACTTAGTTAGTTTGATTGACTGTGTAAAAACCTTATATGATTTAAGGCGATCACTATAATAATGCTTAAAGTTGGTGATAAGTATCCGTAGGTATCCTATATGGAAATGCATTAGGGACATTAAGCATGCTGTATAAAGACCGGTCACTATCCGGTAATAGTGATGGTTATGGCTAAATGCTTACTTAAGTACGAACATATTGAATTCTACTTATAGGTTACACCCAATAATATTGTCTTCATATCTTTATAGCAACCCCTAAGCTTACTCAACAGTTTGCCCTGAAGAAATAAACCTAGTAGATAACCTAAAGCCTAAACCATAGTTTTCTATTACGTAATTTAGAAGCATTTACGGTGAGTTAGTTCAAGGAACACTCTAAGAAAGCCCTAAGTATAGTTAAGGAGCTAAGTAACGGAAATGGTATGCCCTTCTGAATATTCCTCTTACTCATCCAGAGCTATCCATTACTGTCACACTCAATGACCATGGCATAGTCGTAAGTCCTCTTTATCGGTATTAACCCTATATAATTCCGTAACCTTGGGTAAGGTCGTATGTGTTCTCAAGGCCTTAGTAGGTGGTTCCTTTACCTCCTCATCACCTTCAACTATATTTTACTTCTTTAAAGGCATTAACTATGTTACTTAACTCATATTCACCTAACTCATAGATGACCTCAAATGGTATTTCTTAATGGTATCTATGGAGAGCTTACGGCCGCTATACCTAACCTCTATACTTGATTTACACCTAACTCCTTCACGCCACGTGGCTTCATAGTTATGAATTCACAGCAACTAAGTATGCTTCTCGTAGCCTAGGGTCTTTGATCTTTGACGCCCTCTATGATTCTCCTCTCTAGCTCAGTAGCTAAGGGACGGATTTCTTAAGTTCCTTCAGCCTCACGAATGCCTGCTTATTTATCAGGTCCGTAATTAGTAAGGCACTAATCTATCTAAGCGTAAGTATTAAGCTTCATACATCCGTTTATTTAGTAAGAACGCGGTCATGTAGGTAAATAACTTCAACGTACATAAATATTTAATGAGTGCGGTATGAGTTTTAGGGTATTTGATAAGTATGCGGAGAGGTATGATTCATGGTACTTTAGGAATCCTGTGATAGCCCATAATGAGGTTAAGGTACTTAAGTCATTTAGGCTTACTAAGCCTATACTTGATGTAGGGGTTGGTACAGGCTTCTTCTCAAGGCTATTAGATGCTGATTTAGGTGTTGATTTAGCGCTTAATGCCTTACGCATAGCTAGGTCTAGGGGGATTGAGGTTGTTCATGGAGATGCGTGCAGGTTGCCTTTAAGGGACTCCTCAGTCTCTTCAGTACTTATGGTGGTTACGTTATGTTTTCTTGATGAGCCTATAAAGGCTATTTCTGAGGTCTTGAGGGTACTTAGGCATGGCGGTAAGGTGATTGCATGTATAGTCCCTAGAGATAGTTCGTGGGGTAAGTACTACATGCGTAAGGGAGGGCCATTTTACTCTATAGCTAGGTTCTATACTGTTAATGAAGCCATTAAGCTATTCACTAATGAGGGCTTTAAGTACGTTAAAGCCTTAGGCACGCTTAGTTTTAAACCCTGGGAGGAACCTAAGGACGAGGAACCTAGAGACTGGTGTTTAGGACTTGACTTAGGTTTTGTATGTATTGAGTTAATTAAGTCTGGGGCCTCATCTTGATATGTAGTGCGATGTTTAATGCTATAGTTGCGGCAGTAATGATTGCTATGACCATGAACGCCTCACCATAGGTTATGTAGGTTGTTAGTAATCCCATCACTATAGGTCCTGAGGCTTGACCAACATCCTTAATAGTCTCCATATATAGCGGTAAGAAAGTCTCTATACTCTGCATGGCGAAGTATGTGAGTGCCATAACTGTGCTGGCAACAAGTATCCCTGGATTACTTAGTACCTTCAAAACTCTCATACTAACTTCCTTACTAGTATGGTAACTGCTTTTTGTTTCTGGGAACTTAATTAAAGTTATTAATGCTGCAGTACCGAATACCCCACAGGCTATGTAGGCCTCACGGAATGAGTATATAGTTATTAATGATCCGGCCATGAGTGGCGCTATTAACCTACCCACTAATGTGGCTGACGAAAAGTAACCCATGAATTCCCCTCTATGTTCCTTATACACATCAGCTATGGAGGCTATAGCTACTGGTGTGAATATGGCTGTTGCTACTCCGTGATAAACCCTAATAGCAATTAACTGCCATGGCTCGTTAACCAGTAAGTAAAGGAATGGTGCTGTAGAGAAGAAGAAACCCGATGTAAGTAGTAGCTTCCTCTACCATAAATATCTGATAGGGTACCTGCAGTTATATTAACCGCTATCCCTACAATGGTTGATGCTGCGGCAATAACCCCCTATTTCTCCAGGGCCTGCACCTAGGTATTCAGCGAAGAGGGTAGCGTAGGTGATTTAGATGCTGCTGAGCTCAGTATAGCTACGAAGCCAGCTATGGAGAGTAACGTAAGTATGCTTGACTTACCCTTACCTATACCTCACTCCCTCAAAACCTTCTTCAGAAATCTCAGCCTCTCTGTTCTAGTCATTGACTTAAGCACATCCTTATACCTCTCCTGAATATCCTTGAGTTTTAGGCTTGCGTATATGGTGTCCTAAATCTTCATACCTAACTCTAGAGTCTCGTAATCGTCCTTCGTTATGAATCTTAAGCCGTTAAACACTGCCTTAATACCCCTAGCTTCAAGCACCTTATCTATCTCGCCCTCAATATCTGCGGCATGAACTATTTCAGCTATCTTAAGTACGTAAGGGTCCTTAATCGAGTACTTCTCTACAATAACCTCGAAGGTACACTTATTGTCCTTATGACCTAACTCGACGCCCTTAATATCGAACGGTATGCCGTGCTCGGGCTTAAGCTCATCTTCAGGCCAGTTAATGAAGACGTACTCTGCATTAGGGTCTGCAAACCTCTTAATTAGCTAGGCAGAAGCTGTCCTATCTACGTGTGGGAATGCCCTAGTAACCCACTTCATAGGTACTACCTTTAATTACTTCAACTCAATAACTAAATATGGTTTGTTAAACGCTCTTGAAGAGATCATCCTTAGTGATGTAATGCTTTGTTTATGTGATGGGTTACGTCCTCAATTACTTCTGTGAGTTCATGTGGTTAGGGATTTATTCTTAGTTTACGTATTTGTTTTGGTGTTTAGCTTGATTAGTAGGGAAGAGGCTCTTGAGTTAGTTAAGAAGTATTTAAAGAATGATAAGATGGTTAAGCATGTACTTGCTGTTGAAGCTATTATGAGGGCTTTAGCTAGGGAGTTAGGTGAGGATGAGGAGGTTTGGGGGCTTACTGGGCTACTTCATGACCTTGACTACGAACTCGTCGGTAAGGACCTAAGTAAGCACGGTCTCATAACCCCCGAAATAATTAAGGGTAAGGTACCTGATGAAGTTATTGATGCTATCAAGGCACATAACGAGCTTACTGGCTACGTAAGTGAGAGTAGGCTTGCTTACGCGTTAAAGGCAGCAGACCAAATTTCTGGCTTAATCATAGCTACAGCGTTAGTCATGCCTAATAAGAAGTTAGCTGAGGTTAAGGTTAAGTCACTTAAGAAGAAATTCAAGCAAAAGGACTTTGCTAGGAATGTTAAAAGAGATAAGATACGTTACTGTGAGAAATTAGGGCTTACTTTAGAGAGGTTCTTTGAGATAAGCCTTAAGGCACTTCAAGAAATACATGATGTATTAGGGCTTTAAGTTTAGTCAAGGCCTAATGCCCTCCTTATAGCCCTATCAATCTCTGAACCTATCTCACTAGATCTTTTTGATGCTGCCTCAACAGTCTTCATTAACGCAGCCTTAACACCCTCAGACTCGAGAACCATGAGGCCCCTAATAGTGGTTCCTGCAGGTGTCGTGACTTCATCACGCATTTCCGCAGGGTGTATAGTTCTATTCTTAAGTAGTATAGCGGTACCTTCAAGAACGTCTAGTATAGCGTTATAAGCCAACTCCCTATACATACCTGAAGCGACTGCACCAAGTACTAAAGCATCTATAATCTCAGCAAGGAACGCGGGCCCGCTACCTATAAGTCCTGTCCAGACATCTAGGAACTCCTCAGGAACCCAATACACAGTCCCTAAGCACTTAAAGAGTGAGTCAACGACGCTCTTCTCCCTATCGTCAGCGTCCTCAACAATCGCTATAGCCGTAGTTGAGTGCCTTACTAACGCATTAATGTTGGGCATAGCCCTAAACACTTTAGCACCCTTAAGGGCATCCCTCAAGGTCTTTAACCTAATACCAGCCATAACAGAAACAACTATCTTACCTTCCCAAACGTCACGCCCTGCCTGATTAACTACTTGAGGGAAGTGGTGGGGCTTAACACTAAGTATGACTAGGTCAGCTGAGCTAACTGCCTTCCTATTATCCCTTAAAGCTATAGAGCCTAACGCGGCAGCAGACTTTAATGTCTCATCCCTACGCCCCGTAGCGTAAACAGTAATATCACTAAAGCAGCTCCTTATAGCTCTAATCATGGCAGAACCTATTTTACCAGCACCAATGACGGCAATAGATTTTATTCCTTGCAGCACGGTAAACACCAGAACTATTTACAAATAACATACACGAACCCACTTAAAAATATTTACCCATTAACATGTAGGTAAATAAAATATGATTTAATTACAATATTAATTATATCTAAGTGTGTAGAGTGACCGTTTTGAGAGATGTAAGAAGATAATTCCTAATAAAAATAATATTGTTTTATTTTACTTTGTTACTTTCTCTTACCTACGAAGTACCCTATTATTATACCTATGATTAGTAGTACTATGCCTATGCCTGCGGCAGCTGTGTAGTCTGGTGCTGTTACTGTTGTTGTGGTTGTTGATACTTGTGTTGTAGTTACTGTTGATGTGACCGTTGAGGTCTCTGTTGTGGTTATTGTTGAAGTCTCAGTAATTGTTGCTGTCTCCGTAACTGTCTGTACTTGGGTCTGTGTTACTGTCTCAGTTACGGTCTCCGTAACTGTCTGTGTTACTGTTACGAATGGTATCCTAGGTCCATAGAGCCCAACCGCCCATAGAACTACGTTCTTAACGAATTTAGGTCCATCTAATGGTACATCCTTATATACGGTCTCCCACATACCGTGGTAGTGATCGAATGGTGCCTCAACACTTAGGATAACTATGTTGTCATTAGGCATGAACTCAACGGCCATTAATGTGAAGCTACCTTCCTCACCTATTGTGTAAGCTGCTGGTAGTGGCTTAACGAACTCTGCGATAGCGCCCTTATCAGAAGTTATTGCTAGCCTATAGACGTTTGGTGCCGGCTTATCACCCTTACCATAGAATGGCTTCCACTCACCATTAATCTCTACAGCAACAACGCCAGGACCGTGGAATAATACTGGGCGCTCAACACCAGCGGCAAGGAACTCTAGACCTTTGTCAGGAGCTATTATGGCTGCAACTCTGTATGCAGCTCCACAATTGCTCTCCCTGTCAACAGCTTCTGCATGGTCGTTCCTTAGAATCGAGCCTACAGCCTTAAGTATCTTGTTAGTATTTGGTATCCTCTTGAAGTCGCCGCCCTTATAGTCGCTATCACCAGTAACCCATAGTGTCTTACCGCCCTGATCGAACCATCTCTTAATGGCTGCTACCTCATCATCAGTTATGTTTAGGTCAATATCTACCTGTACATAGATAATCATGTCAGCATCCTTAATTTCGTCGTAGGTTACTTCCTCAGTAATTACCTTCCAATCAACCTCAGTTATATTACCCTTCATGTACTGTAGCTGAACATCCTCTTCGAGAGCTCCATGAGCTATAACGACAACCAGTGGCTTCTCAGCTTTTACGGGTGTTATTAAGCCCGTAGCTAAGGCCATCAAAAGGAGGAGGGACAGTACTAACGCGGGAAGTACCTTTCTCATATATATACACCACAATAACGACTTTCACGTAATAAATACTAAGAAAAGAGTTTTAAGCTTTTCTTATTTAGCTTAAAGCGGTATGGTATCGTAAGTAATCATGAAGTATAAGTTAGGTGTTCTTAGAATCTATAAAAACCTTATAATGTCTTATCCAGTATTAATTATTGCGGGGGTAATTCATGCGTATTAGCCGCGTTAAGTCAGGCATTTCAAAAACCGTAGCTATCGGTATAGTTGTAGTAATCATAATAGCGTTAATAGCTGGTGCCTTAATACTATATAAGCCCCCAGCACCAACACCAACAACGACACCTACTCCAACGACTACGACTCCCTCACCAACATCAACAACACCAACAACAACCCCACCACCAACTACAACACCTACGACGACCCCGCCGACAACCACCACACCTACAACGACACCGACAACCCCACCAACAACACCTACAACTACACCAACAACCACAGTAACCACTCCGCCTACAACAACTCCTCCACCCACTACGACACCAACAACCACAACACCTGCCGAGAAGGGCATAGTACTTAAGGTAATCACTAGACACCCATATGACATCTTAGACGTAGCTAAGGAGAAGTTCCTTAAGAGTGAGTTAGCTAAGAAGTATAATATTGTTGATATTATATGGATGCCTGTAGATCCATCGCAGTGGATTGACACGATTAAGGCGTTAGCGCAGAAGCCTGGTAGGGAGGTCGATGTTGCTTGGGGCGGTGGACCAACACTATTCGACTACTTAGCCGCTGAGGGCTTACTAGCACCAATAACTAGTGAGGAGGTAATGAAGGTATTACCTGAAATACCTGAGGAGATAGCTGGCTCACCAATGATTAGGAAGGATAAGAACGGTAACATAATATGGATAGCCGCAGCAATAGCCTCATTCGGCTTCACCATAAACAAGCAGAAACTCACTGAGTTTGGCTTACCAACACCTCAGAAATGGACTGACCTAGCTAGCCCTGACTTCGCTGTAACCCTACCAACACCTAGTGTAGGTGTTGCTGACGCCATAAGAAGCACCAGCAACACGAGGATGTATGAGATCATCCTACAGATCTATGGCTGGGAGGAGGGCTGGAAGATAATTACGTTAATGGGAGCCAATGCAAGGATCTATGATGAATCAGGACTCGTTAGGGACGCTGTGATTAGGGGCGATATAGCTGTAGGTATCACGATAGATTTCTACGGATATACAGCACAGTTAGAGAATCCTGAGCAGTGTCAGTACGTACTACCTGCCGACGGCTCAATAGTTAATGGTGATCCAATAGCCTTAGTAGTAACAAGCAAACACCCTGAGGCAGCTCAAGCATTCATTGCCTGGGTATTAAGTGCTGAGGGCCAGACCATCTGGATGCACCCTAAGGTAAACAGAATGCCCGTTAACCCGAAGGTCTTCGAGACATCTGAGGGCCAAGCTAGACAGGACTTAAAGCAGGCTTATGAGAGGACATTAAGTGCTTCATCTATAGAGTTTAGTGATGAGTTAGCGCTAAGCTATGAGGAAGCTATGAGGTGGTTCTTCCACGCAACAATAACTAGACCTCATGACAAGCTACAGGAGGTTTGGAGAGAGTTAGCGCTTGCTTACCTAATGGGTAAGATAACTAAGGAGCAGTTCGAGGACTTCGTAAATAGGTTAACTAACCCAACACTACTGAAGTTCAAGGACCCAGAGACAGGTAAGGAACTCACATTCACTCAAGAGGTAGCCCAGATGGCTAATAAGAAGATAATGAAGAGCCCAGACTATAGGAACGCGTTAGTAAGGGCATGGAGCCAAGCTGCCGAGGAGAGATATACTGAAATACTCAATGAGTTGAAATCTTTAATAGGTTGAATACCCTAGTGGGTTATGGTAGCTGAGGGATATTAATGGGTAAATTAGAGGGTTTGAGGAGGGAGCTAAGGCTTAGGCATAACTTAAGGGTGTTAAAGAGAGAATTAGATAAACTAACTGTAATTCAACTTTTAATAGCTTTTTCAATATTAATACTGTTCCTCGTTATACCTATATTCTCTATGTTAGCACGTGCATTCTTTCATGAGGGTGCATTCACACTTAAGTACTTTGAGGAAACATTTACCGACCCCTCAATGGTTAGGTTCCCACCTGAGGGTAAGGTAATGGAGTTTATTGAGCGTTATAAGTTCGTTACCCTACCCAACGGAACCAGGATTCTCGTACCTCTCAAGACATTAGTTATAGGTAGTAAGGGGCCCGACTTCGGATACATACTCAACTCAATATTCGTTTCTTCGATGGTCACGCTCTTCGCCTCAATAATAGGCACTATAGCTGCCTTCATAATGGCCAGGTACAACTTCCCAGGCAAGAACGTATTTAGAGTACTCCTCATGATACCTTTACTGGCAACGCCATTCGTTAATGCCTATGTTATAGGTAAGGTATTAGGTCCTGGCGGGCTCCTTAATTACCTACTTAAGGATGTTCTTAAGATAATTGATTATACTATAGTTATAGTTGGCTTACCCGCAGTCATACTTGTTCAGACATTAAGCTTCTTCCCTATAGTCTATATTAACGTACTCTCAAGCCTCATCAATATAGATCCAGCACTTGAGGAGCAAGCAGAGAATATGGGTGCCCATGGATTTAAGCTATTTAGGACCGTGACGTTCCCACTATCACTGCCTGGGTTGGCTGCTGGTGCTACCTTAGTCTTCATATTCAGTATGGAGGACTTAGGTGCCCCTATAGGTCTTAGTGGCGCCTTTGGCGATGGGCTACATACCCACGTAATGTCCTTCTACGTATTTGATGAGTTCAAGAAGGCGCTAACCCTGCAGCAAGTACATTCATCTGCTTATGCCATAGCGGTGATAATGCTAGTCATAGCTGCTATTGCATTCTTACTTATTAAGAAGTACGTCTCACTAAGGCAGTACGCTATGTTGGCTAAGGGAGGTAGGTGGAGTCCTAGAGTTAGGAGGCCGGGGACTAAGGGCTTAGTAGCCATATATGTATTCTTAATACCCTTAGTCATTATCGCTAGCTTCCCGCAGATAGGTGTTGTTGTTTTAGCACTTACCGATTGGGCTACGAGTGGTGCGTTACCGACTAAGTTTACTTTAGAATACATATCTGAGCTACTCACTAAGTCAGCAGTTACTCAGGCAATAACCAATAGCTTAACGTACGCTGGCTTAGCCATAGTCGTCATAGTCCTTACGGGAACCAGTGCCGCATACATAGTTGCTCGTAGAAGAATACCCGGTAGGGAACTCCTTGACTTACTAGCAACTACGCCTATAGTCATACCGGGCATTATAGTGGCCGTAGGTTACTTAGTATTCTTCGGCACCGTATTCTCAAACACATTCATGGATCCATTCATTAACCCTGGAGCGCTACTGGTGTTTACCTACGCGGTTAGGAGGTTACCCTTCCTAGCTAGGTCTGTATTCGCGGGTCTTCAGCAGACCCACGTAAGTCTTGAGGAGGCTGCCCATAACTTAGGTGCTAGTAGGGCTAGGGCATTCTTTAATATAGTCATGCCGCTACTTGCAGCTAACATAATAGGTGGCTCCATACTAGCCTTTGTTTACTGCATGAGTGAGGTAAGTACTAGCGTCATATTAGGTAGCCGCAACCCGAATCAAGGACCCATAACATTCCTAATGAGCCAGGTAATATACGGTACCGCAGCCGTAGGCGCTGTAAGTGTGGCTGCTGCATTAGGTGTTTTACTGATGGTCCTTCAGATAACGGCTATTACCCTCTCAAACTATATTCTTAAGCAGAGAGTTGCTTTCTTAGGTGTGTAACCATGGTAAGCGTAAGGTTAGAGAACGTAACAAAGAGGTTCGGTGAGGTAGTAGCTGCTGATAGCATAACACTAACTATAGAGCATGGAGAGTTCTTCACGTTCCTAGGACCTTCAGGTTGCGGTAAAACAACTACACTAAGGATCATAGCGGGTCTCGAATATCCTGATGAAGGTAAGGTATTCTTTGATGATAAGGACGTTACTGATGAGCCTCCTTATAAGAGAAATACAGGCATGGTATTTCAGAACTATGCCTTATGGCCCCATATGACCGTATTCGATAATGTCGCTTATGGTTTAAAGATAAGGAGATTACCTAAGAACGAAATACGTAGGAGGGTTCATGAGGTTCTTGAATTAGTTAAGCTACGCGGTCTTGAGAATAGGTACCCAACCCAGCTCTCTGGAGGCCAGCAACAGAGAGTTGCTTTGGCTAGGGCTTTAGTTATTGAGCCAGCAGTACTTCTTCTTGATGAGCCTTTATCCAACCTTGATGCTAAGTTAAGGGTTGAGATGAGGGAGGAGATTAAGAGGATTCAAAGACAGTTAGGTATAACGACTATCTACGTAACCCATGATCAGGAGGAAGCCATGGTTATTTCAGATAGGATAGCCGTAATGAACTTCGGTAAGGTAATTCAGGTAGGTCCGCCGCAGGAGCTTTATAGAAATCCAAGAACATTATTCGTAGCTACCTTCTTAGGTAGATGCTCCATAGTTAAGGGTACCGTAAGGAAAGTGACTCCGGATGGCTATGTAACTATAGATGCTGGTGGGCTAAGCATAACTGGCGTGAAGCCGGCGAGGGATATTAAGTTATTCATAGGTGATGAGGCGGTAGCTATAATGAGACCCCACGACTTCACATTAACGAAGCCTAGGAAGGATCATAACGAGGTAGAGGGCGTTGTTGATTGGGTATCCTTCGTAGGTCCGTACGCTGAAGTGAGGATTAAGTCACATGGGAAGAGGTTCTTGGTAAGTATGGATCCAGACACACCAGTAAAGATAGGTGATAGACTTAAGGTATACATAACCTATGATGAGACCATAGTATTCCCATATAGTAAGTCAGAACTGCCTTACTTCGGGAAGATAGAGTAAGTCAGAAGTTATTGAGATAAAAACATTCAATTTAATTTATTTACTTAATCAAGATTACTTACGTCCTTCTCTTTAAGAATATAGCGGCTATAGCCGCTATTATAACTATCACAACTACACCTATGATCAATGGTGTGTAATCAGGCTTAGGTGGTGGGGTTGTTGTTGGTGTTGTTGATGTTGGTGAGGGAGTCGTAGTCGTTGGAGTAGGTGTTGTGGTGGTCTTAGTTGGTGGCGGTGTCGTTGTGGTTGGTGATGTAGTTACGGTAGTCGTGGGCGTTGTGGTTGGTGGCGTGGTTACTGTCGTACTGGTTGTTGGAGGTGTGGTAGTTGTTGGTGGGGTTGTTACGGTTGTTGTAGTTGTGGTTGGTGGGGTTGTCGGTGTTGTTGGTGTAGTGGTTACTGGCACTTCAAATCCTTTCTCAGGTGTGAATACGTACTCCTTAACGACCTTATGCATGGCAAAGTCAGTGACGACTACCTTGAAGTATGCTTTATCTGTAATCTCCTTACCAGATATCCAGAACTTATAGATTAATGTGCCGTTATCTAGTGCTTTAACGAAATCATATAGTGCTGGTTCCTTCCACTCTTCACCGTTGAGACTATAGTATATGGTCACATTATCAACACCCCAACCCTGGTCAGAAACTAATATCTGACCTACCCACCAGCCATGCTCACCTAAAGACATCGTTATGCTACCTATTGTTGGGTCATCAGTATCGTCTATAGCCGTTATGGTGAACTTAACCACGCTGTGGGCTGGTAAGTCAACATCCTTAAGGATTACGTAGTAGTAATTGTCGGTCTCTAATACCTCGTACTCCGGTGTTGTTGGTAGGAACTTGTACTCCTTTATAGGTTTATCTTTGGGTAACTTGAAGCATACATATATCTCACTAAAGTTCATGTCAAGGTCGTTCCATGCCTTAAAGGAGATCGCGTACTTGGTGCCGTCATTAGCTGGTGTGTAATAGTACTCTAGGTAGCCTAACCTATATGGATATACCTTCTCACCTGATTCTATTGGTATACTGTTCGGATAGTCTGAAAACGCTTTACCCATATATGTTAATGACTCCCTAACTATGGTACCATTAGCGTATATGTGTATTAGCCTAAAGCCCCTAACATCGAAGTCTCTAACATCATAAGGTACGCCGCTCATTGTTATAAAGTAGTACTCGGTTCCGTTATATATTACAACGTTATTTATGTCTGTATGGGTATGGGCGGACAGCACTAACCTAACACCGTAAGTAAGTATTATCCTAAATAATTCCTTAAGCTCCTCCTTATGCTCTGACCAGCTACCATAGAAGTATCCCTCATTAAATAGCCTCTCAAAGTCTGAATCGATGTCCTTAACCTCAACAACCTCAATCTTCTCATCCTTAATTTTATAACCAAATATTGGATGGTGCATTACAAGTATCTTTACCTTATTAGCATTCTTCTTAAGTAGGTTCTCAAGCCACTTCGCCTGATCCATGCTTATCCAGCCATCCATCCCTGTATCTAGGGCTATTAACAGGAACTTACCAATGGTTACTGAATAGTTTGTATAGCCCATTATCTTTGACCAAGTCTTATGTACGCCAGGGGCGTCGTACTCATGATTACCTATAACTCCGTAACCAGGTATTTTGAGTGCCAACCACCATTTAAGGTATTTCTCCCAAGCACTTCTATAGGGCCTATCTACTTGGTCACCATCAAATATCAAGAAGTCAGGGTGGATTAGGTTAGCCTCCTTAACCATTTCAGCCCAGTATGGCTCACCTGCAGGTGTCTTGGTGTCACCAACGAATATAAATACTAGCTCGTCGGGCCACTCCTCAAGAACCCATATGCTATTAGGCATGTCTATTTCATAACTCTTAGCCCCAGTAAACGTTAGTTTAAAGCTATAGAAGCCTGGCTTAACGTCGTTAGGTAGTTTGAAGTAGGCTATCCAGCTCTTCCAGTACTCACTATAGCTAACATTAATGAATTCTAAGTCATAGCTGTAGAACTCGTTATATATGCTCATACTGAAGTCCTTAAGTTCCTCATCGGGTGGTAGCTCTACCCTCACTTCAAGAGTTCCTCCAACAAGTACGGGTTCAGGAACACTTAATGTTGGGTACTTAACGTACTTAGCATAGTACTTAACGTACTTAGCCATAGGTGTGGGGGCTAGAGCGACTATCAATATTGTTAGTAAGGCTATTATGACTAACGTTTTTCTCTTCATACAAATCACCAACCAACTAAGTTCAAGTTTAAGCATTCAAAAAAGAAACTTTTATGCTTTTCCTTTATGTCCCTTGAATTATGATTGAGTAATTCAGGACAATGATTTAAATATTTATAGTTTCTGCCATAAATATGTTGCTTGATAAATATGTTTATCTGTAAATACCACTGTATATAAATGAACCATAAATAAATTTATGTGCGATAAGCAATTCTATATATAGTGAAGTGATTAGGAGCCCCGACAGGTTTAAATCGGTGAAGGTAGATTAATATCTTGTGGGTGTGTCTTATGGCAACTCAGAAAGCTACTATGATGTATGCTGTCCTACTTATCATCGGATTGATAATAGGTGTTGCTATAGGTTACGCCATTAAACCAGCTCCACCCGCTGCAGCACCGACAACAGTAACGCAGACAGTGACGTCAACGTCAGTAATAACCAAGACGGTAACAGCTGCTGCAGGTCCTCAGGAGATAGTCATTAGGGCTATGACCGTAGGTCCTGACGAGCCCAGCTACAACAGATTCGAGAACTTGAAGAGGGCTGCTGAGCTACTTAATAAGATGTTAGCTGATGCTGGAATACCAGTAACTGTTAAGGTCGAGGGTGAGTTCTGGACAGGTTCTTGGGAGGACTATAAGAATAAGTTACTAATGATGTTCCAGGCGGGTGAGGCGCCAGACATAATACTGTCAGGCCATGAGGATATAGCGCCATGGGCTGAAGCGGGCTATATACTACCTTTAGATGACTTCATAGCTAAGTATAAGGGTCTCTGGTTCTTTGATGACATGATACCATCACTATGGGACTCAGTTAAGTATAAGGGTAAGATATGGGGTATACCACAGGATACTGAGGCTAGACCGCTATACTTTAGGAAGGACCTACTGAAGGATATGGGCTGGTCAGATGAGGATATTGAGGAGTTCAAGAAAAAGGCTTGGAATGGTGAGATAACTCTATGGGATTTACTAGAGATATGTAAGGAGGCCATCGATAAGGGGGTTATTGAAGAGGGCTACTGTATATGGCATAGGCCTAAGAGAGGTGTTGACTACTACCAGATCTACTTAGCCTTTGGAGGCATACTACAGGATCCAGAGACAGGTAAGTTGGTACTTGACAAGAAGGCTATGTTGAATATGATGAAGTGGCTACATGATGCTGTACATAAGTATAAGGCATTAAGGAGCGATATGATAGGTCTTGACTGGAAGATCATCCATGAGAATTGGGTGGCCGGTAAGTTACTATTCTGGTTCGGCGGTACGTGGCAGAAGGCTGAGTGGATAAAGAAGTACAACATGCCTGAAGAGGAGTTCTGGGCTAACATCGACTTCATACCAGTACCGCCAGGCGAGAAAGGTGGTAAGCCAGTAACCCTATCACACCCGTTAGTCTACATGGTATCAAGCCAGAGTAAGCATCCAGACCTAGCCTTCCTAATAGTAGCACTAGCAACTAACCCACTATACAACGCCATACATGCCGTTGAGAGCGGTCACTTAGCTATCATGTACTCAGAGTTAAGCGCTAAGAAGTACCAAGAGGATAAATGGTTAGCCGTATCAGCATCACTACTAGAGTTCAGCAAGTTCCCACCAAACCACGCTAAGTTCGGTACTTACGATGAGATCGTATTTAAGGCTATGGGTGGTGTAGAAAGCGGTGAGCTATCACCTGAAGACGCGGTTTCCTACATAGTCGATCAGTTAAAGGCTCAGTTAGGCGATGAGATAGTAATCAAGGAGTGATTTAAACCCAAATAATTTCCCACAACCAAAAACAAAACGTTTTTTACTTCCATAAACTAATTAATTACAGATACCATCCCCTTCTTAATCATGGGTAAGGCTTTGGTGATTCGTGATATGCCTCTAAAGAGACTACTAACCATAAAGTCCGTAACTGTAATCCTCTTAATAGCGCCAGTACTTGTTTTTATAATCATCTTTTACTTCATGCCCGTATTCCTCACATTCGCTATGGCATTCACGGACATGGATTATAGGTTTCAGTGGAACTTTGTGGGTTTCGTTAACTTTCAACGTATGATTAGAGACCCGCTAATTACTAAGATACTCTTTAATACTTTATTTTACGTATTCACAACACTTCTTTGCTTTAACGTAGGTTATGGATTGCTCTTAGCTATCTTAACCTCGTTAATACCTCCTAGAGTCGGTAATGTCTTTAGGTTACTCTGGCTCTTACCTAGGTTAACGCCTCCTGTGGTTTATTACTTGCTATGGTTAGGTATAACCAGCCCGTATCCTTACGGATTAATTAATTTCTTCTTAGTTGATATATTAGGTCTTGAACAATACAAGGATGTTTACTGGATTTATGCGGCTCCGTGGGCTGTTGTTATCTTGGCTAATGGTTTCGTGGGGGCTAGTTTCGGTATGTTAATTATTGGTTCAGCCATTAAATCAATACCCATAGACGTCATTAGGGCAGCTAAGGTTGATGGGGCATCCCTATTTAGGTTGATTAAGGACATTATGCTACCCATACTTAAGTGGCCAATACTCTTCGTTACAGCATACCAAACACTATCGCTACTAACGAGCTTTGAATACATACTGCTACTCACTGATGGTGGTCCAGGCTTCTACACTACTGAGGTTTGGGCACTGCATGTCTACCATAAGGCGTTAAGCGCCTTCGGTGGTTGGGAGTTTGGCTATGGTGCTGCTCTATCTCTAGTGCTAGTGGTTCTAGGCTTGGCACTCAGTATACTTTACTTCAAGATCTTTAGGTTTAGGGAGTTAATATTTGAGCCCAAGGTTGAGGTGACTTAACATGACCGAAATAGAGTATGAGTTAATGCCTTCAAAAAAGAAACATAGAATGATCATATACATAGCGTTAATACTGCTTAGCCTACCAATAATAATTCCTTACGCTTGGCTCGTGATAGGTGCTTTCGCAACTGACCTAAGGGGTGTGATACCTACAGGGCTTACATTAAGTAACTGGAAGTTTCTTATCGAACCCATACAAGTGCCTGGAGCTGGTGTTAAGTATCCAGACATATGGTTAGTTACTTTCAATACCTTATTCATAGCTGCAGCAACAACCATACTAACAGTATTCCTATCGGCATTCGGTGGTTACGCATTATCTAGGGTTAAGTTCGCTGGTAGGGGTTTATTCCTAGCATTGACCATGGTTCTAAGGGCATTCCCAGGAATAGCCTTACTCGTCGCTTTATTCTACGTCATAAACATGTTTAGGCTTTACGGTAACCCATGGAGCGTCATACTATCTAAGACAGCACTGATGCTACCCCTAGGTCTCTGGGTAATGAAGGGGTTCTTCGACACTATCTCATGGGAAATAGAGATGGCTGCGTTAGTTGATGGGTTATCACGTATAAAGACATTCTTTAAGATAATGTTGCCATTAGTGAGGCCGGGGTTAGCTGCTTTAAGCATATTAGCGTTCATCTATGGCTGGTCTGAGTATATACTGGTTGTTGTTTTCTTACCTACGGAGAAGTCATGGACATTAACCATGTACTTACAGAGGCTTGCTTACCAAGCATTCGCTGGTGAGGTTTCCGTAGCTGGCATTACTAGACCAATGATCATAGCCGTAGGTTTATGGTACATGATACCGATTATACTCTTCTTCATTTTCGCTCAGAAATACCTACTTAGGGTTGCTGTAGGTGGTGTAAAGGGTGTTTAGTCATGGTTAGGGTAAAACTCGTAAACCTAAGTAAGTACTTCGGTAAGGTTAGAGCCGTCGATAACGTAAACATAAACATTAGTCATGGTGAGTTCATAGCTTTACTAGGACCTTCTGGTTGTGGTAAGACAACGACTCTACTCATGATTGCAGGTATTTATAAACCGACTAAAGGTAGGATATATTTCGATGATAAGGACGTAACGGACTTACCGCCTAAGGATAGGAACGTGGGTATGGTATTCCAAAGCTACGCACTATACCCACACATGAAGGTCTATGATAATATAGCGTTTCCATTAAAGATAAAGAAACTACCTAAGAATGAAATCGATAAGAAGGTTAAGGAGATAGCCAACCTACTCAAGATAGGTGAGCTACTTGATAGGTATCCTAGGCAGTTATCTGGTGGTCAGCAACAGAGAGTTGCTTTAGCTAGGGCATTAGTTAAGGAACCGGACGTACTACTCCTAGATGAGCCCTTATCTAATCTTGACGCCTTACTTAGGGTCTACATGAGGGCTGAGATTAAAAGACTACAGAAGGAGTTAGGCATAACTACCGTCTACGTAACCCACGACCAAGTTGAGGCTCTCTCAATGGCTGATAGAATAGTGGTTATGAATAAAGGTAAGATACAGCAGATAGGTACTTCAGAAGAGATATACCATAAGCCAGCTAACACATTTGTAGCTAGCTTCATAGGTACACCACCAATGAACCTAATAAGATGTGAGTTTAAGGAAGGTGAGGGTTATGCGATTAAGTGTGGAGGCTTCACCTATAAGCTAAGTAAGGAGTTAGGTGAGTTAGTCAAGAGTAAAATAACGTCTCCTGAGGTATACTTAGGCATAAGACCTGAGCACATATACTTAACTAAGGAGCCTAAGGAAGCTCACGCTAAGGCGTCAGTCATAGTTACTGAGCCCTTAGGTAGGGACTTAATAGTTACTGCCGACGTAGGTGAAGACCTAATAAAGATAATAGTACCACCAACAGCACCCATAGCCCCGGGACAGAAGATATACCTAAAATTTGATGAGAGATACTTACATGTATTCGATAGAAAAACAGGAGAAGCTGTATTTTAAATACCATAAGTAAGATTATTTAAAGCTATTACATTAAATAAGATGGATGTAGGTGTTGATATAAGTGAGTATACGTAGGGAGGTTTTATTATGGATAAGAGCGGCTAATGAGGATTTAGAGGATGCTTATGATGCGTTAAATAGGCGTAGATGGTTTAGGGCTGCGTTCTTTGCTCAACAGGCTGTTGAAAAAGCGCTTAAAGCTCTTTTCTTTATCGTTAGAAGGGAAGAACCCCCGCATATACATACCGTTACTGAGCTTTATATGATGCTTAAGGAGAAAGGATTTAAACTACCTAAAGATCTTGAGGATGCTCTCTATGTACTGAATAAGTATTATACAGTAACAAGGTACCCAGACGCAGCAAATGGATTACCGAGTGAGTCCGTAGATAGGTTTGAGGCTGAAAGAGCTTATGAAATAGCTTTGAAGGTGGTGAAGAATATTGAAGAATTCATTAGAGGAGGTCATGGAGGTCGTTAAGAAGTTTCTTAAGGAGGTATCGAAGAGGTTTAAGATTGAGAAAGCCTATGTGTTTGGTAGTTACGTTAAAGGTACGTGGTTAAAGGGTAGCGATATAGACCTAGTTATAGTATCGCCAGATTTCGGTGATATACCGTTTCTTAAGAGACTTGATGTACTTAATGAAATTCAGTGGAGGATGCGTATAAGACCTTTCATTGAGGTAATCCCCTTAACCCCAAGTGAGTTTAAGGAGAGAATTAGAAGTAGTGCTGTCTTAATGGATGCGTCAAAATATTGGATTGAAGTGCTTTTAGGGGATTAGCACCTTACCTTGTGTTTTTAAGGTCTTGAATATCTTAGGTAACTCTTTAAGGTCTTCAGGCTTAAGTATTCTTCTTGGAATGTACCCTAATACTATGAAGGATGTTCGTAATATAGGTAATGTGTCGACGTCCTTGAAGAATAACCACATAAGTGTAGCTAGCTCAGCTACTCCCCAGAAATATACGGACATAGTAATGAATTCATTGGGTTTCTTAGTTGTTGTGAATAGTCTATGTACCTCACCAGTAAGTACGTCGTAATCAGCGTGATAGCTTATTACATAACTTTCACCTTTAGCTCTAGGCTCAACTAAGACCCACTTATATCCCGTACGTAAAAATACCGTATATCTCCTATCAGTCTCCTCCACTAGGAACACGCCTTGATTACTCAATACTTTAGATGTCGATGTGAGTAACTTAACCATGTCCCAAGGGTTAAAGTGTGGTGTTGAGAAACCATACAGTAGGGCTATATCAAACTCCCTACCTAACCTATGAACTTCTCTAGCATCAATTACTTCAGTCTCTACATTAATGCCTAATACCTCACTACCCCACCTACGTGCTGTTGCTAAAGCCTCCTCACGTAAATCAGTTACCATTAATTCAACTGACTTACCTAAGTCCTTAATTACCTTAGCGAGAGCTACACTACCTATACCTGTACCACCACATAGCTCAAGGATCTTAATAACGTCCTTAGTATTGATTAATTTCTTGAGGTATTCATGCTCAACTAACTTCCTCATTTTCTCTATAGCTACCTTAAACCTCTCCTTACCAGCCTCACTGTAAGGGTCTTCAGGCCACTCAAATATGGAGTAAAACCTACTTAATTCCTTACTTAGTTCGTGGCTCAATCTTAATCACCTTAAGCTATATTTAACACTATTTTTACTAGTTACTTAAATAATTTATTTTGAGGTAAGTGCTTAAGTAGGGAGTTAGCGTAATGGCTAGGCATGTGGTGCTGCTGGCTAGTGGCGGCGGGCATACTGGACATGCTGTTGCTTTAGGGCAGAGGCTCAAGGGTAAGGCTGAGTTACTCTTCATAGTCCCTAAAGGCGATAGGTGGTCAGCTAGGAAGGTGTCTAAGTTAGGTAAGGTTATGGAGATTATTAAGGCTAGAGGACCTAAAGACCCTTACTACGTATTTCTACCTAGATTCATAGGCGCTTACTTCGAATCCATATTTAAGCTACTAACTAGGTGTGAGGGTTATGAGGTCATAGTTAGTGGGGGCAGTAACCATAGCATCCCACCCTCAATGGTCGGTAAGAAGATTATGGGCATGAAGTTAGTGAGTATCGAGAGTAGCGTTAGGTTTACTAGGCCCAGTGGTACTGCTAAACTACTCGAGAGGTATGCAGATATAACGGTACTTCAATGGCCTGAACAGAAGAGGATACTACCTAAGGGTGAGTACTTCGGGCCTTTAATTGAGTACCCTGAATACCCGATAAGGAATGAGGGTTACGTACTCGTTACTGGAGGTACCTACGGCCATAAGGAGCTATTTGAGGCCATCGCTGAGTTAGGTCTTAAGGACGTAGTACTCCAGACAGGACGTGTTGATCCAGAACCCTATAGGAGGAGGTTTCCTGGATGGGTTGTGTTTAGGTATGACCCAGACTTCGGTAGGTGGCTTGCTGGTGCTGACGTCGTTATTACTCACTTAGGTAAGACCGTTATCGATGCTGCATTAGCTTATAGGAAACCTACTATCATAGTGTATAACCCTGAATGGCGTAGGAGTAGCAGTGTTGGCGTTTCTGACGCTTTAGCGCTAGCTAAGAAACTCAATGCTATGTTGGTACTTAATCCTAAGCCTAAAATATTGATGAAGGCTATCGAGGAGGCTAGGCTTAGGAAACCACCTAAGTATCCCGATGGGGCTGAGAGACTAGCTAGAAAAATACTTAATGAATTATGAAGATCCTTCCTTCTTAGTTCTTCTCCTACGCTTCTTTAAGTACTCCTCAAGTAGTGATCTAATGTTCTTAAGTTCTTCAAGGATCTCCTCCTCAATAACCCTCCTCTCCTTCGTAGTTAGTATACCTACACGCCTCCTCAACTCCTCCTGAAGCCTTAAAGCCAACTCGTAATCCACCTGGAAGAAGGAGAGCTCGGGTCTTAAGGTACCCGTAGCTGGCGTAAATACATCGACATTAGCTAAACTTAGCTTCCTCTGTAGGGGTCCTTGATGGAGCCTAACCTCAGATACTAGATTATAAGGTACTCTCTTCTCCTTCTTCCACCAAACACCGAACTTAGAGTATACGTGATCGGTTTCAAGTGAATACGTTATTGAGTTATAGAACCTAGGTATCCATATAGCTAGTATAATGACTATAGCAGCTAAGATAATTAATGGTATTAAGGCAGCTGGCGGTGCTACAACAACCAGTAATAATGTGATGAAGGCTAGAATCACGATCGCTGGTAGGGCGTATAGCCAGTAGATGAATTTAAGCTTTGGGCTTGGCTTAAACTCCATATAATCACCAAGTAACTCATTTTAATTTGAGGGAATTAAGTGTTGTCTCACTAAGCACCCGTACTCCTTAAGCCTATCGATATATGTGTCTAGATACTTCGTAAACCTCTCTAAGGGCATCACCCCCTTAGGTATCTCATTAGTAAGTGCTATCTCTACGGTCTTCTCAAGTATTAATGCGGTGAAGAGGGTTGTTGCTGGGTACTCATCAGTGCCTTTGAGTACGGCTAAGAACCTGTAACTACCCTTTTTAGAGCCTACCTTAACCTCAAGTATAGCCCAATCCTTAGTCCTCCTCCTTAACGACTTTTCTAAAATCCTAGCAGTGAACCTCTTAGGCTTTATTGGTACATAATCCACGACTAATGGCTCATCACTCATGAAGCCTAAATCTCTAAGTACCTTCATAAACCCTAAATGGCCAGGCCACCTTAAGGTCACCTCAAACATTTCCTTAGCCTTCACGTTCCTGATTAAGGTTGTTAACCCATCGCTAAAGAAACCCTCAAATTTACCTACGCCCTCTATCTCTACATCAATAATCTTAGAAAGAGGGTCTTTCTCAACTACCTCACCATTAAGTACTATCTTAACTGGTCTGGTGTATTCCTCAAGAAGGTCTTCAGCACTCCATGTGATTTCATAGCCTATAGGTGGTACTGGCTTGATAGGTATACCACCAACATATATTCTTAGATAGTCTAGCTCACCAAGAACCTCGTAGGCATAACCAGCAACCACATTACTTAGCCCTGGAGCGAAGCCTGCGTGAGGTATGTAGAACACATTATTAGATTTCGTTATGTCCTGCAGACTGTAGGGGTCCTCCTTAATGTATGAGACATCAACTACGTTAATACCTGACTTAAGAAGCTCCTTAACCACATTGAAAGCTATACTTGAGGGTAGGGCCACTACAGCTATGTGTGAGTCCTTAGAGACGCTTACTAAGTCCTCCATAGCCATAGCTAAAACGAATTTAGCACCCACATCATCAGCTAAGCCCTTCCTCTCTGGGTTCACATCTATTGCTAAAACCTCATCAACCTTATTAATACCGAAGTGTTTAGCGAATAGCTTAAGCGCTAAACTACCAACCCTACCTAAACCTATGAAGGCTACCTTAACCATGCGCCTACACCACTAAGTAAGTTATTGGTGAAGAAGTATTAAGGTAGTGATGGGCATCACGCTTATAAGGATGGCTTATTCTGGTATACCTAGCTTAATAAGAAAGAGGCTGATGGAGTGAGAGATGCGGTTAAATATAAGGGAATTTCTATCTGGGTTTACGAGGAACTTCTGGATCATAGTGATTACGTGGGTCATATTTAGGGTTAGTTACTCACTAACATTCCCCTACTTATCTAACTACATTATCGCGTTAGGAGGTGATGAAGCTAGTATAGGTCTTGTTAGGGCTGTTGAGAGCTTCATGCTCGCACTCATAGTGATTCCTGGAGGTTACATAGCCGATATCTACGGGCGTAAGAAGATAGTCGTTAGGTTTACATGGCTTATAGTCCTAGCAACCCTACTCTATGTCATAGCACCCGCATGGTGGTTTATAGTATTAGCATTAGCTATAGAGGGTCTAGTAAGGATATATATACCCGCATTAAGGGCTCTATTTGCTGACAGCATTAAGCCTGGGTATAGGGGTAGGGCTAACATATTGAGCGAGATCCTACCTGAGGTTGTTGCCATACCCTTCCCACTAATAGCTGGTTACGTGATAGCTACCTACGGAGACTATAATCCACTAGGCTATAGGCTACTATTCCTAGCCTCATTCTTCATAAGTCTATTAGCGGCTATCTTAAGGCAGTTCTTCCTTACTGAGACTATTAGGGTTAAGGAGACTAGTTTCTTTAAGGCTTTAAGTGAAGGGTTTAGGCGTGGTTATACTGACATAGTCAATACTTTACCTAAGTTAACGAGGCATGTTAAGTTAATACTCGTGCTTGAGGTAGTGCTAGCATTAACTGTGGGACTTACTGAGCCTTACTTCATTAGGTATGCATTCCTTAACGGTTATGAGAGTAAGTCTTGGGGTGCTTTATTAACGGCGCTAAGCGCTGCCTACGTGGTTTGTTCTTTAATAATATTCCCATTCATAGATAGGATACCTCATAAGGAGTCACTAATAGGTACTGCAGCCCTATCATCAGTAGCTTTATTCATATTCTCATTAGGTGGTTGGAATTATGTAACTATAGGCTACTCACTATGGTGGGTTATTGGGGGTATACTATGGATAGCGTTCGCTAGAGTAGCTATTGATGTGACCCCAAGAGCTGTTAGGGGTAGGGTAAATGCCCTTCAAATGCTCATAAGTAATATACTGCACTCTGTAGGTAATTTAATCGCGGCAGCAATATATGTTAAGAATCCTCAAGCAGTGTTCATGTTAGCCTCGTTAATCTTACTTATGGCCATACCCGTAACTACAGCTATACCTAAGATAGAAAAAATAGAGGAGTGACGTTATTTGAGTTTCTTATAAAGCCTATATTCTAAGCTATGCTTCCTTAACTCCTCAAGTGCCTCCGGGTATTTCTTTATTAATTCATTAACTATGTGTAGGTACCTAGCAACCCTTATAGCGTCCGGTGATATTTCTCTTAGTTCCTTACCATCAACAACTACATAGTGCTTCTTAACCAACTTTTTCCCAAGAATGTACTCAGCCTCATTAGCCGATGCATGTAACGTAAAGCAGTGCGGGCTACCCTCAATAGTGTATATGTATATCTCCTTAGGCTCTGAGCTCCTGATAACGCTAGCTAACTTACCGTAATGTAGGGCTGGCTCTTTCTCGGGGCATGCGAAGAGTACTTCCTTATCCTTACTTATCTCCTTAAATAACTCTGGGTTTACGTATGGTAGGCAGGCAGCAACAATAGCTAACTTACAGTCCTTCAGCTTAGGTGCTTTAACCCAAGTACTTAGTAAGTAATTAACCACGACCAAACCACCAAAGTAAGTAGGATAGGTTAGCTTAAAAACACATAGTACAAATGTAAACAATTATAAACTGCTTAGCTTGTTTAAAATATTTATAAGTCTTTAATTAGATTTTAACATAACAGCTAAGTAGCAGTTTTGATGTCACGAGGTAAGTACATTGGGTAGTGGCTTGGGGTTTCATGAGTTACTTGATTTAGTTAAGAATCCCTGAACGTATCTATTCTGTCTTTACTTTCATCAGGTAAGTACCGTACTAAGGAGCTATCTAGGTTACTGAATAAGAGTGAGATTTCTAGATCACCTCACATCTAGTTAAGGAGTTAGGCATCTTTTTAACCGCCATGGGCGTAAAGGAACCCCCGAAATACTTTCAGATATTGGGAAGCCATCGACCTTGGCCTTAACTACGTAGAAGGCCTTAACATTACTCTAATTACCGACGGTATTTAGGGATTCTGATGCATGCCCGTAGCCCTTACCAGACATATCTAAAAGTACGACAACATCAACGTTACCTATAGATGCGTAAGCCTTCATTTCAGCTACGTTTTTAAGGGTAGCGAGCTCTAGGTCGTCATCACCATCCATATGGGTAAGAATAGACCACTCAGCACCCTGCGCTCGAAGCCATTAAAGGTATCGCTAATATCGGCGTGGATTATTAAATTAGCAAGGTTATGAGTAAAACCTAAACACGCTACCATACCTCATAATACCACACGCTACCAATCCTAACTAACATAGATAATAACCAGGTCTTACGTGCTGATCACAAAAACACAGATTCACGAACCTATTATGGAGTAACCTTAAGGGTTGAGTACTTAGAAAATACTACCCTATAACTATGAACACGAGGTTAAGTCCTTAACCTACGTGCCTTAATTCTTGGGTATTTAGCTGAGAGTACGTTCAGTACGTTCTGTAGCCTTTGTTTAGGTGTTGGTGATGATGGTAATATAATTACTTTATCCTTAAGTAGTTCCTTATGTATCTTAATTATCTCTTTATGTATTTTTAGCGCATAACTCCTCTCCTCCCACCTCTCAGCATCTTTCATGTAGTCACTATTTGGTTCAGTAATTAGTACTAAATCTATGTTTCTTGAATGCTTGATAATCTCATTAACTATTTCTGAAGGCATCTTAACTCCATCAGCTTTACAGTAAGCTATGGTAGCTATGGATCCCGAATCCTCAATGATTACATCAAACCTTGACTTTAATGCTTGTTTGAATTCATTTAAGTGTCTCCTAGCTACCTCAACCTCAAAACCGACCCTATCAGTCCATGGTAATGGGCCTCCATTCTCTTTACCCTCTTTACTTATCTTGATTAACTCTCTAGCCCAATCTCTAATGACGTAAACTCTAAAACCCTTCTCTCTTAAGGCATGACTAAGTAGGTTAGTAAGCGTCGTTTTACCTGTGCAGGGACCGCCAGCTATCAGTATGTAGAACACTGCCCACCAAAGAAATAGTTGCACCCCTAGATAAGACTTCCTCCCATGTCTTACAACATGAAAACTAATTAAGAGCGACTTTATAAAGGGCGTTAATCTCTAAACAACTTAATACGCTCCACTAATACTCCAGTGACGTATATCATTAGTAACGACGTTATTAGGTAATGAGGCAGTAGTAGAGGGTCTTGAGGTATATACATACTTAGCTTATATCCTACGAAGCTAATCACTAGGGCTATTATAGAGCCTATCACTCTTCCTTTAATGGTTAGTTTAGGTGGTTTCTCCTTACCCATATGTAGTAGTGCATGCCCTAAGTAGCTGCCTACCATGACACCTACGGTCATGTACTCAACATAAGTTAGCGTCTTAGCTAGGTAGGATAGCCCTAGTAGTATTAATGCGTAGATAATTGTAGTAACTACCTTAGCCTTAACACCCATTCTACTTACGTAAGCCCTCTTAATGGTTAAGGAGCCAGTAATCACTAAAAACCCGATAAATAAACCACCAATTACATCCACAGGATAGTGAACTCTAAGTATGAGTCTAGATACCGATATAAGGACTATCAACGTTATAGCTGTTGGTATTAATACCTTATAATATATAGAGAGGTAACCCCAGAATACTGAGGAGCCCAGTGCGTGTCCACTAGGGAATCCATAGCCTGACGCCTTAGTAAGCCATAACTGCTTAGGTGGTCTAGGCATTTTAAATATGTTCTTTAACGTACTCGCTAACCATATAGATGATGAGAATATAATTATTAACTCAATACCTAAAGCACGCGATACTCCATGGTAAATAATCGGCAGTAACGCTACGTAGAAAACCTCCTCACCTAAGAATGTAATCCCCCTCCAATAGTCAATCCAGAAATCAGCGACGTATGAGAGAGTAGCTATCACTATAAGTATTAGTGGCGGCATGTATGGTAAGTACTTACGTAGGTCGTTACTTGTACTCAATAAGTACACCTAAAAAATAGTTTAGGGGGTAGGTTACTAAGCGTTACTGCGTACCTACTTCTTCTCTTTCAAGACTTTCTTAGCCTGCTCCTGAAGTAGCATTAATGGGCAGTACTCACCACACATGGTGCAGCCCTTAGCTGGCGCCACACCGAACTGCTTAAACACTCTCTCAGCATCTTCAGGTATTAGTAGGTGAGGTATTGTCTTAGCTATATTGACTTCAGCACGTAACTTACTAACTAGGATATCTCTCTTCATAGCCCTAGGGCCGTACTTAACTATGTCACCTATGTGGGCAGCTATCTTAGTAGCTATAAGACCCTCCTTAACCTGCTCTAAAGTAGGTAACGATAGGTGCTCAGCAGGAGTTAAGTAGCAGAGTAAGTCAGCACCAGCCGCAGCAGCTATTGAGGCACCGGCTGCTGCGGCTATATGGTCATAAGGTGCCGCTATATCTGTGGGTAAGGGGCCTAATACGTAGTAGGGAACACCACCGCTTAACCTCTTCATTAACTTAACGTCTGTCTTAATCAGATGTAGGGGGACGTGTCCCGGGCCTTCAATCATTACCTGAACACCGTACTCTATGGCCCTCCTAGCTAGCCTAGCGTTATTTATTAACTCACCTATATGGAACTCATCTAAGGCGTCCGCAATACCTCCAGGCCTTAACGCATCGCCTAGGCTTATTGTTGCGTCATACTCAGCAAACATCTCTAGTAGGTAGTCGAAGTTCTTGTAGAACGGGTTTTCAGAATCGTTATAGAGCATCCACCCAAGTATCATGTCACCACCACGGCTAACTATCTTAATGACCCTCCCACTCCTGATTAGCTTAAGTCCTAAGTCCTTAGTTATACCTGCATGAATGGTCATGAAATCAACACCGTCCTTAAGGTGTCTCTCAACAACATTGAATAACTCATCCTCCGTGAAGTAAGCACCACCTTTCTTCTTCCTAAAAGCCTCAATGAAAGCCTGGTAAGTAGGTACTGTACCTAAGGGTAGTGGTCTAGTCTCTTTAATTACGGCTCTCCTAATAGTGTCTAAGTCACCGCCCGTTGATAGGTCCATTATTGAGTCAGCACCGTACTTCTTCGATATCCTAACCTTCTCTAACTCAAGGTCCAGGTCCTTAACGAGCTCGCTAGTACCTACGTTGACGTTTACCTTAGTGAATAACCCCTGCCCAACACCTAGTCCCTTAACACCGTCAGCCTTAACATTCCTAATAATTATAACCCTACCAGTAGCTATCCTAGACCTTAACTTATTAGGTGATATGCCTTCAGCCTCGGCCACCTCCTCAATTTCCGGCGTTACACTACCACTTCTAGCAATCCTAATTAACGTAGTCAGCCTACACACCCAAGGAAAGTATGTAACAACCCCTCTTAAATAACACGTTATTAAGTCATTAAACACAAAACCCCTTGAACCAACAATCAAAAAGTTAATACGATATAACACTTAACATAGAATTAGGTATCGCGTATGAAGTACCTGATTGACGTTAGCGAATATAGAAGATGGGTAAGTCAAGCTAAGCATACATTAAACTCCATGGAGGCAGACATAAACTTCGGTAGTTATGACTGGGCTTGCTTTAAGGCTCACCAAGCCGCGGAATACGCCTTAAAAGCTTTACTTAGAGCTGTAGGCAAACCAGCCTTCGGACATGACCTGAAAAGACTCAGTAAGGAAGTGAATGAGGTTTGTGGAGAGTTAAACGACGAGTTATTTGAATGTCTCCTATACCTTAATAAAATGTATATACCACCACGTTATCCAAACGCGTTTAGTGAAGGCGCTCCTCATGAATATTTCACAAGGAATGAGGCGCTAAGGTCTAAGGAGTGCGTTAAGAAAGTGATTTCATGGGTTGAGGAATGTGTCGGTAGGTTCATGGGAAGAAGTGATTAAGAAGCGTAAATCAATAGTTGATAAGGTAATAAAGGAAGCTACAGAGTTCTCTAACGTTATAAGGAAAGTAATAGGTAAAGTAACATTAATTATTTACGGAAGCTATGCTAGAGGGGATTTTAACTTATGGAGCGATGTTGACGTAATACTCATATCCGAATACTTCACCAACATAGACTTCCTTAAGAGGTATGACATCATTTCTAAGTTCATACCAGAGAATTTCGAGGTTAAAATCTGGACACTACAAGAAGCTAAGAGGAATTTATCAAAGCCTTGGTGGAAAGAAGCACTAAGAAATAGGATAGTTATAGTTGATGATTACGGTCTCTTCACATAGCCAGTTACTTATGGATATAGCCATCCACTAACACCTCTTTATAATGCTTTAACAATTAATAATTGGTGTTGTTCGTGAGAGGTGCACATGTCGTCGTGTTAATTACGTCATCTTCGGAAGCTGAGGCTGAGAAGATAGCTAAGGCGTTGCTAAATACTAGGTTAGCGGCTTGCGTAAATATCGTGAGGGACGTTAAGTCATTCTTTTGGTGGGAGGGTAGAATTGATGAGGCCAAGGAGGTACTGCTAATAGTGAAAACTAGAATTGACCTGCTTAATGAGTTAATTAATGTTGTGAAAGGTATCCATAGCTATTCAGTGCCTGAGATAATTGCCTTACCCATAATCGCTGGTTATGAGGACTACCTGAGCTGGGTTGATGAGAGCGTTAAATAATTACTTCATTAAGTCCTTAAGTAGCTTAACCATCTTGGCAGTCTCTAACCAGTAAGGTATGGTGACTATAGCCAGCACAATAACTAGATGTGCTGGTAGGTCAGTGAGTAATGCGTAAGTCACTACGAAAGTAGTCGTGAATGTCGCGTAGACTAGAGACCTAGGTAATATTAACTTCCTTATGACCATGTATGAGGCTAACTGAGGCGGTAGTTCCTTAACGATTACGTAATCGCCATTTTCATTTCTAAAGGCTAAGTTAGCCTTAACTAACCTCTCAAGAACCCTCTGAGTCTTCCCAGGGCTTCTATACCCTAGTAATCTCTGAGCCTCCCTAACACCTACGGGCTTACCGTACTTAAGTAGCTTTATATATACCTTAAGCGCCTCACTATCAATACCCCTCACAGAAGTCACCTACGTTACTTACCTACGCTTAATGCTTACCTAGACGCCTTAAATATAAGAGCTACAGCTACTGCGACTATTAACGCAATCATTAAAGCTATCGCTATGTGTAAGTAAGTACTTAACCATGGAGAAATGGTGACCGTCGTTACCGTCGTTTTTGATGATGTTGCATGAGCCGCTATCGTAGGCGTCTCGGTAGGCATGGGGGGTGTTTCTATAGCCGTATGTGTCTCAATTGTTGATGTAGGTACTGTAGTGTGTGGGTGTACGTAAGTGGTTGTCTCCTGAGGTATTAACGTAGTCATCACTGTCTCGGTAGGCTCTGGTGGTTCTTGAGGTATCTTCTCTGGTGGATACTCCCAACTGCAGCCCCCATAAACCTTGATTAATAAAGCGTCGCTGACCTTATAGTAAGGTATCCACTCACCTTCATAATAGACTAACCTACTATTCCACCCGGCATTACCTACTTCAGCCACTTCACCTATAGCCTTAATATCGCCCTCACTTAACCCATTAATAACGCCTACCCTAGTAAGCCATAAGAGTTCGTAGATCAGCGCCTCCCTAATCTTATTGGGATTAACCATAGGTTCGTATATAGTTTCAGTACTTTCCCTAACCTTTAGAGATTCCTCATTGTATAGGTCCTCGAGTACGTATTTAATGACCTCCTTAACCTCATTGATAATCTCCTCATACTTAACGCTCCCCACCTCCCCTCTTATGTAGGCATTAATGAATAACTTACCCCTAACTAAGCTAATGAATATAGAGACCTCAGTGCCCTCATAGTCCTTCCTAAGTACCGCCCTTACGTATCTATCTTCACCAGTTAGTTTATATCCTATCTTAACCTTCATTAGGTATAGTTCCTCAACTCTTTTAATTCTCTCAATAAATTCCTCAATATTAATACTAACATTACTGAGCTCTACTGAAACCATGGTTACTGGTACGTAGACCTCCTTAAGGGGGCTCTCAACTCTAATGGCTAAATAGTAGCCTGTGACTGGCGGAACTTCCTGGAGCGATACTATAACGACTAGGTGTCTATCTATGTGAGACCTATATAGGTATGCGTAATCACCACCCCTAAACCCTATATACTTAACCTTAACTACCTTCGGGTTTGACTCAAGCACACTTAAGTCATAGGCGACTCCAGGCTTATTCAGTACTACCTCTATAGACGCTACATCCTTAATATCGAAACACCCAGCAACGATCAGAGACGACCATGCAGTAATAGCCACTAAAACCAATAGAGCAACCCCAAGCTTACGACTCATGCCACCTACCATGCATAGATACGTGAATAAGGAATAAAACTAAAACCCATACAACGCTAACGTCCTACAAACGAGACATAAATCAAACCGTACGTTAATCATGTATCCCAACCGACAACCCAACTTAGGCTTATAAGCATTAAAAATATATGGTATCGAAACATGTCTTTAATTAAGCACCTAGAACCATAAGGGATGCTGTGTGGGGTATTCATGAGTGATTCTCTACTTAAGCATGGGTATAGGAGGTATTTAATGCTTAAGAATTGGCGTGAATTAGCTAAGAAAATAAAGGAAGTTGTGTTACGGATTATTCCTGATGCCGAAGTATATGTTTTTGGGAGTGTTGTTAGGGGTGAGTTCACGGCGGCAAGTGATTTAGATGTGTTAGTGGTTTCAGACAGCATACCTAAAGACCATAGGAAACGCATAGAGCTTAAGATCCTCATTGAGGATGCACTTAGTCTGGGCCCAAACCTCGTAGAACTTCATCCAGTTACTATTGAGGAGAGTAAATGGTTCTTCGAGAACTTAAGGATAAAGGCTATAAAGGTGTAATAATGAGCCATATCTCAAGAGTAAACACCCTAATAAAGAGGGCACTAGAATTTCTTAAGGAAGCTGAAAGAGATTTAGCTGAAGGACTATATAACTTAGCTATCTTTCATACTGAACAGTCTTTACAGCTATATTTGAAGGCAGTACTGCTGAAACTAACAGGATATTATCCTGAAGCACATGGTATTAGAACATTACTTTCTAAACTTCACAGTGTAATAGGTAAAGACGAGATAATAGACTTTATCAGGAAATATAGAAAACAACTCATTGAAATAGAGGAGGCGTACATCCAAGCACGATACGGTAGGAGTATAGCAAAAGCGATGTCGAAGAACTATTAGCTGTTGCTAAAGAATGCATTGAACTTATAAATAGGTTAATAAAGCATCCTTACTATTGAGAATACTTAATTCTTAAAGCGATTCACTCATTACTGTTGTATATACTTAAAGGGATATTTTTAGCTTTGATAATGTTGTGAAGGAACTAACTTTATTTATTGGTGTTGGTGTAGTGTTGTTTAGGTGTTTGTTGTATGTTGTTGAGGGGTGTTAGGGTTCTTGATTTAAGCCACGCGCTGGCGGGTCCTTTCGCTACTATGGTTCTTGCTGACTTAGGTGCTGATGTCATTAAGATTGAAGCCCCTCACGGTGATGAGACAAGGACTTGGGCACCCATAGTTAAGGGATTAAGTGCTTACTTTGCCTCAATAAATAGGGGTAAGAGGTCTATAGTTATAGACCTTAAGTCAAGTAAGGGTAGAGAAATTGTTTGGAAGCTTGCTAGTAGGTCTGATGTAGTTATTGAGAACTTCAGGCCTGGGGTACCTGAGAAGTTAGGTGTTGATTACGATACGCTCCTTAAATTTAACCCTAAACTCATTTACTGTAGCATTAAGGGTTTTGGGAGGGGGTCACCTTACGAGATGAAGCCTGCTTACGACATAATTATCCAGGCGTTAAGTGGTTTAATGATGTCTACAGGTGAAGAGGGGGCACCACCTGTTAGGGTTGCTTTCGCTCTCTTCGATATACTTACTGGTTACTCAGCGGTTATTCACGTATTGGCAGCGCTATACGCTAATAGGAGACCTACCTATATAGAGGTGGGTATGTATGATACCGCTGTTTTCTCTATGGTCTACATACCCATAATCTACTTAATGAGTGGTAAGGTACCTAAGAGGTTAGGCTCGGGACACCCCTCAATAGTTCCTTACCAAGCGTTTAAGGACTCTAGAGGTAAGTACTTCATTATTGCTGCAGCTAACGATAGGTTATGGAGGTCCTTATGTGATGCCTTAGGTCTTAAGGGGTTAGCTGAAGACCCTAGGTTTAGAACAAACCCTGATAGGGTTAGGAATAGGGAGGTACTTATCAAAATACTTAATGAGGTATTTAGCAAGAGGGGTAGGGAGGAGTGGGTTAAGCTACTTGAGAAATATGGGGTCCCTGTAGCTCCTGCCTACACCGTTGATGAGGTATTTAAAGATCCGCATATTAAGTCCTCAGGAATCTTAAGGTACTTAACCCATAAGAAATTCGGTAAGATACCCCAGCTCGCCGAGCCTGCTAAGGTTAATGGTGTTAGGTTAATGAGCGAGTTACCGCCACCGGATCTAGGTGAGCATACCTTAGAAATACTTAAGGAGTTAGGGTATAGTGATGAGGAGATTAAGGAGTTAATTAAGGAGGGTGTGGTTAAGGTAGCTAAAAATACTTAATGCCTACTCCATGACTTACGTTTCTTCACCTTAAATACTACAGCACCTATAGCGAGGCCTAAGACGAAGCCCGCCAATATATACATGGCATTTAGTGGGGTAATACCCTGGGTTGTGGGTGTTGTTGATGTACTTACCTTACTCACCCTTGCCCTAAGGGACTTACTTACCTTAGAAGATAGTAGTTCCGCTGCTTTCTTCTCGTATTGGGCACCCTCCTCGATATACTTAGCTGCCCTAATGACGTAGTTACTTACGTCTGTGTCGTTATAGTGGAGTATTGCGTAACCCAGTAATGAGTAGGCTAGCCCATACTCACTAGCCGCCATCCTAAAATACCATGAAACACCCCTTAACTCAGAAATATTTAGCACTGTTGATAACCCCGTGAAGAAAGATGCCACATCATCCCTATTCCTCCAGGCGATACCTAATATGTAGTCCTTCACAATAATTAAGTAATCCCTTGAGTAATTACCTCTTAAATCATTAGCTAGCTTAAGCCACGCATTAATTCCTTCATCCTCAGGGTATTCTAGGCCGTATAAGGTATTAGTGACCACCCTATCGAATATATCGACCCACTTAATCTTAGTTAAGTCAGTTACTGGATTAACAGGCTTAATAAGTACTGCCTCATAACCCCTATACCACCTCCATAACTCTTTCATCCTCTCGTAAGGTACCTTAACGAAGGCACCAAACCCTTCCCTCTTAGTTATTTCTTCAACATACCAACTGACATTTAATCCTAGAGCACGCCCTTCACTAAGGAACCCCCACGATGACATACCTCCTGATGGGTCATGTACGTATAGAGCGCCTTCCCCATCATCAAAGCCAACAGCTACTACCGAATGCCCCTTAATCTCTAAGAATACAGGGTCACCTCTTCTTAAGTTCTCTTTAACCCACGTAAGGGCATTATTAAAATCACTAAATGTTCTGTAGGTGGCGTTAAACCCTAGTTGCTTAGCCGTAAAGATAACCGCTAGCACGGGATAAGGTGAGCATCCAAACCCGAACCTATACTTACTTGAGTAATATATACCGAAACCCCAACCGCTAATTACCATGAGTAGGGTATGGCTGTAGTTATAGCCATAGTACGAAAATATCATTTGGAGAGCTGTTATGGCGCATGTAGGGTGATGCATAGGGTAATAAGGTATGTTACTCAAGATAACTCTCTCGGAATTGGCTATGTAAACGTTATGTATAAGTGATGACATAATTACCGTTATAAGGACTACTGTTAAGAAAAACCTTATTGGTTTACTAATCTTACCCACTATTGCTTATCACCCAACTAGCATCTTCTCAACGCTTCTCCTAAATATCAGCACACCTATAGCCGTTAGTACTAAGGTCACTACTACAGGTATCGGTAGGTACGTCATTACCTCAGTAATTGACTTACCGTAAATTACAAGGTCTCTAATACCGTCAATTATCTTTGTTAATGGGAAGTAATCAGCGATTACGTGGAGTGCTGGTGGAAGCATGAACTTAGGTATCCATATACCTGTAAGGAACATCAGTGGGAATGCTAAGCCATTAGCTATGGCCGCGGCACCCCTCACGCTCTTAGATACTAAAGATATCAGTATGCCTATAGATACTGTGAATAACGCTGCCAGTATGTATAGGGCCACTATCACTGCGAAGTCAAGGCCAGATATCCATGTGAATTTAGCCCCTAGGAGGAATATGCTCATGGTTAGAACTATAGCAGCCGTTATAGCTGTCGATATTAGTACGTCAAGTACTACGGTTATATAGATCTCGAAGTAAGTTATTGGTGCGGCAAAGAGCCTCCTTAAAGTACCGCCCTCCCTCTCACTTATTAAGGCTAGTGAACCACTATAAAACCCACTATACATTATCATGATACCTATCATACCTATAGCTAACCAACCGATTATGTGTCCTCTCTCATACATCCTCTCAGGGTATACGGTCTCATAAGTAACGTTTACGGGCTCTACAATACCCTCCATATACTTAATGAATATGTCTATGTAGTCCCTATACTCCTCAGGTACGTATTTCATCATGTACTTAACCATGATCTGGAACTTTATCTTAGACGTCCTTGAAGCAAATCCCTGTAGGAAACCCATGAGTTCTGCTTCAGCTACTTGCTTAGTCATCGGGTCAGCACTAAGTATGTATACCTTAAGGTGGGCCTTACTATACGTTAAGTTCACGGTAAATCCTGATGGGATCACTAGTAAGGCGTCTAAATCACCTTTCTTTAACGCCCTAAGACCTTCCTCAGTACTGTTGAATTCCTTTACTTTAAATAGCTTCTTATCGTCGATGGTTACGTTCTTAAGTATGTTCATAAAGTCCTGGGCAGTAAAATTAAACCCTGCTGGATTACCATCGTAATTAACTATACCTAGGTCTATAGTCATTATAGTCCTTTCAGGCGGTATGAATACGTAAGCTACTAGGAACATCATCATTATTGGGAATATTATCATCCAGAATAGCTCGTCCTTATGCCTAAACCCCCTCTTTATGTTACGTACGAGTAATGCGTATACTGCCCTCCAATTCATCTTACTCTAACCTCCTACCAGTTAGTTTAATAAATACATCCTCAAGGGTTGGTTCCTCAACACTTAACCTAACTATCTTTACACCCGAAGAGTATAGCTTACTAGTTATCTTAGGAACGGCTACGTCTGGGTTCCTTACTAAGACCCTACAAACATCCTCTCTACACGCTATACCCCCCTCAGCAAACTCCTTGAGTAACCCGCCAACGTGTTCGCCATCAATAGCCTTAAACTCTATGTTTATTGATGCGTAAGGACCTAAGCTCTTCTTTAAGTTCTCAGGTGTATCTAGGACCAGTATCTTACCTTTATCCATGATGGCTACCCTACTTGATAATACATCAGCCTCCTCCATGTAGTGTGTTGATAGGATTACTGTCTTCCCTTTCCTCCTTAAGTCATTTACATAACCCCAAAACTCCCTCCTCATGTTAGGGTCTAGACCCGTTGTTGGCTCGTCAAGAATGAGTATCTCAGGATCATGTATTAAGGCTGTAGCTAATGATAGCTTCCTCATCATACCACCAGAGTACTTACTCACTCTCTTCTTAGCGTCTTCCTCAAGACCAAATAGCTCAAGTAGCTCCCTAGCCCTCCTCTTAGCCTCATCCCTGGGTATGCCGTATATGCTTGCGTAAAGCACTAAATTCTCCTCCCCCGTTAACCATGGATATAGGGGGTTTTCTTGAGGTAAGAAACCTATTAACTTCTTGACCTTAAACGGCATTGAGACTACGTCAATACCCTTAATGGTTACCCTACCCTCATCTGGTCTTAAAACACCCACAATAACGTTGAGTAAGGTTGTTTTACCAGCACCGTTAGGTCCTAGTAGGCCAAATACCTCACTCTTGACTACATCAAAAGATACCCCGGCAACAGCCACTACATCACCGTATCTCTTAACTACATCCCTAACCTCGATCACTACTTCACTCATGGCTTTACGCCCCCACTAAACTCTAATCTAAGAATTTAAATACTGAGGTAACTCTCTCAGATTCAGAGTGTAGGCTTAGGTAAAACGCTTAATGAAGGAGGAGAACGTATATACCTACGCCTATTAGGAGTATCCCAGCAACAACGGATAGGGGTCTGTCATAGGTGACTATGAATTCTTGAACCCTTCTGTACTTCATAGTTGTAGTTATTATGAACATAATCACTACTAGTGGGAGTATGAAGAGTAGGTTATATAGTGCTAATAAGGTTAATGCTGTGACTAGGTTGAACCTAGATATAAGTCCGGCGAAGACAACGTAGGGGCCTGAAGAGCATGGGAGTAATGTGAAGGTTACTACGAATCCTAGTACGACCGACATTATTACTGAGGTCTTAGCCCTCCTAATTAAGTTTATTATAGAGCTCTTAGCAACGATCCTTGACTTCCTAAATATGCCTGTGATAATCACCCAAAGTCCGAAGCCTATAGCTATGGCGCTAAGCACCCATGTAGGTACGTAGGTAAGTACTGAAAGTAGACCAACACCTAACATGTAGTAGCCTACGTACACAGCACATATGAATGCGGTCCCTGTGGCCATTATTAACCCCTTACTACCCCTCTTAACAGCTACTAAGGCTGAAGCGACTAGTAGTAAGATATATACGTATGTAGCACACGGATTTATAGCATCACTAAGTGCTAAGCCAAACATAACAGCAACAACAGCCCATAAATCACCCTTAAACCCATTAGTAGTCTCAGTAACGTTACTTACCTTAACAACCTCAGGAGCGTACTTAGCAGCAAATACCTTAGAGTCAACACCCTCGATAAATCCCTTACCCATAGTGAATAGGTAGATAGGTATCTTACCACCGTAGTTCTTACTGAGTAGTCCAAGCCAGAAATCCTTATTATGCACGTCACCACCAACTATAGCTACTACCGAGTCATTAACTATGACCAACGTAAGCGGTGTTATGTCAGGGACTCCGTAACCCTCAACAAGTGATGAGAACCTAGTCGCGCAACTCATATTTTCAAAACTACAGAAGTAGTAGTTAAGTCCTTCATCCTTAAAGAAATTAACTAATGAAGCACAGGAACCACACTTTAAGCTACCGTAAATATAGAAAACATAGTTACTGCTTGCCGAGGCAGTAAGGGATGTTGTGAGCGTGAGTATGAGTAAGCTTATGATGGGTATCGAAGCACTTATTAAGCTCCTTATTCCGTACCTCACTTTAGCTCCAATACCTAAATTGCTTGGTTGAACCTTTTATAAGTGACTGTAGTACCTTCTAATAACTACCTTGAGGCACGTTGATTCAGTGTTTAGTCCTTGATTAAGGACTGGGTGTTCGAGTCTCTTTAGCTTCATGTTCTAATGTGTAGTTCTATATAGGGGGTTCACGATAGTTTCCACGGTGCTGGATGTGAGGTCAAGGAAGGCGTTAATGTCTGTGGTACTTGTTGTCACCCTAATAATCCTGGCTATAACTCTCAACATAGTTAAGATACCACCCGTGGGTGAGGGGGTTCCAGTAACAACCACGACACCTAAGCAACTAGTTGAGGTTAAGTCATTCAGTAGTTATGAGGAGTTAGTTAATTTCGTTAAGTCTAAGGAGTCAAGTCCTTACATATTCACAGCCGATATAGGTATTCCAGCGATAGTCTTTGGGGTTATTGGTGAGTATGCGGAATCCCGAGCATTAGCCTTAGTCACACCAACAGCAACCCCAAGACCAGCATCCATAGCGAAGGGCGAAGTAAGTTACTCAAAAACGAATGTTCAGGTAGCTGGTGTTGATGAAGCAGACATAGTTAAGACTGATGGTAAGTACATATATGTAGCTCCTGTAGGTCACGCTAAGGTATACATAGTTAAGGCGTATCCAGGCGAGGATTCTGAAGTAGTTAGTGAGATCGATTTACATAGGATGGTCTACGGGCTATACGTATATGGTGATAAACTAGTCATTATAGCTTCATCATATCGCGGACTTCTAGCAATACCTGAAGCTAGTAAGGGGATGGTGCCACCACCATACCGTAAGGTTTCAAACACGACTATATTGATATATGACATATCTGATAGGTGCGAGCCTAAGCTAATTAAGGATATAAACATTACAGGTCACTACATGACCTCAAGAATGATCGGTAAGTACCTATACTTAATTACCACAATGCCCGTAATATATGTTGAGAATGAGGTAGTACTACCAGTTATAAATGATGTTAAGGTAGACCCTACGGACATTAAGTATTTTGAGAAGGACTATGGTTACGTATTCACGATAATACTAGCCGTGGATGTAGACTCTGGTGATTACTCGTGGCAGGTATTCATGTTAGGTAACTCAGCTAATGTCTATGTATCACTAAGTAACCTATACATACTGTCAAGGTCTTGGGTAAGTCCTGAGGTCATATATGATGAGTTGGAGAAGGTGCTACTACAGCTAGTTCCTGAAGATATTAAGGAGGACATAATTAAGATTAAGTCACTAGATATCTCTGATAGACTTAAGCGTAAGTTGGTTATGGAGGTAATTAGCGATTGGTTTAACTCGCTAGACTTTAAGGAGAGGGAGAAGTTTATGAAGGAATTTATTAATAAGACAGCATACATATATGAGGAGTACTATCATGAGAAAACCGTAATATATAAGTTCAGCTTAAACGGCCTCGACATAGTCGCTGTAGCTAAGGGGTCTGTCCCTGGTTATGTACTTGACCAATTCTCAATGGATGAGTATAACGGCTACTTCAGGGTAGCAACAACTGTACATAAGTACTCCGTGAAGGAGGGAGGGGTTGTTGAGTTTAAGACATTAAATAATGTTTACGTACTTGACGAGAACTTAGAGATTGTAGGTGAGTTAGAGGGGTTAGCTCCTGGTGAGAGAATCTATGCTGCTAGGTATTTAGGTGATTTAATGTATTTAGTGACTTATAGGAGGGTTGACCCACTATTCGGTATTGACTTATCAGATCCTAAGAACCCGAAGGTACTTGGCTACCTAAAAATACCTGGTTACTCAGAGTATCTGCACCCCATTAACTTCGGTAAGAATAAGTACTTAATAGGTATTGGCTATGACACCTACGAAGACTCAGGTATCGTACGTGGCATTAAGGTATCTCTCTTCAACATAACTGACCCCACAAACATTACCGAGGTAGCTAAGATAGCTAAAGAAGGCGCTGTATGGTCACCACTATTTAGGGATCATAAGGCATTCATGATCAACTACGAGAAAGGCTACTTCACATTCCCGGTACGCCTCGGTAGTGGTGAGGGTGTTATGGTGATTAAGGTCGGTGACGGTAAGTTAGTGCTTAAGGGATTTGTTGAGCATAGGTTCGTTGAGAGAACTATATACATAGGCGAGTACCTATACCTAATAGGTGAGGAATCAATAAAGATAGTTACTGAGGACTTAAATTACGTTAAAACAATAGCGTTTAAACTCTAAACTAGTTAACAAATATAATGTTTTTCTATCTAAACTCAATATGTTAATGGATTTGTTTACATTCATAAATCATAATACTTATTAAGTGTAACTACTTACATTTACAGGGATTCTAATGAGGGTAAGCACCTCAGTACTAATGCTTACGGTTTTATTAGTGACCCTATTAGCGGCTTCTCTAACCTACATTAACATGGTCATTAAGGGGGAGTTAACGAATGTAGGTATGGCTGTTGAGTTTAACGATCATTCAGCGGCCGCTTGGGTTGCTTTAGATAAGGGGTGGTTTAAGGAGGAAGGTCTTAATGTCAGTAAGTTAGTGGTTTTTAGGACGGGTCTTGAGCTAGCTACAGCGATGGCTAAAGGAGATATACCTGTTGCTTGGGTGTGTACATCTCCAGCAATACTTATTTACTCTAGAGGAACCCCCATTAAGATCTTAGCCATGACGCATCTGCACGGTTACGCCATAGTCGCCCGCCCAGGAATAAGTGATGTACGTGAACTAAGTGGTAAGGTAGTGGCTTCCTCAGGTCCCGGGAGTCCTACGTGGTTACTGCTTAAGATGGTTATCGATATGTATAACTTAAGTGATGTAGAGATTAAGAAGATGCCTCCATTTATGTCCTTAAACGCCTTGCTGACTGGTCAGATAGATGCTGCATCACTACCTGAGCATTATGTCTCACTAGCTGAGTCTAAGGGTATGAGGGTACTTATAAGGAGTCAAGACATATGGCCCAACATGCCTGGCAGTGCTTTAGTCGTTAGGGAAGACTTCCTTAAGGGGCATCCAGATATAGTCTTAAAGCTTATTAAGGTGACTGTGAAGTCTACTAAGTACATTAATAAGAATCTTAATGAGTCAGCACGAATAGTTGCTAAGAGACTCAACGTGCCCTATGACGTTATGCTTAGATCCATGAAGAACTTAAGATATACCTACGTTATCGATAAGGATGAAATTCAGAAATTAATTAACCTACTGGTTAAGTATGGGGTTATTAATGAGGGTGTTAAGGCTGAAGACGTCGTTGATTTAACTTACCTCAAGAAGGTATTAGGTGAGGCCGATTAAGGGGGGTTTAGTAAGGGCCTTATTAGTTCTTATTACGGTTCTTGTAATTTGTGCTCTATGGGAGCTCGTTCCCTCCATCGGTGTTGTACCTACGTATCTCTTCCCACCACCATCTAAAGTAGGCATGACCTTAATTCACTTAATTGTATCCGGTGCCCTTATTAATGAGTATGTCAGGACCTTAGTTAGGGTTTTAATAGGTTTTACGTTAGGGACTTTAGTAGGTCTTTTTGTGGGGATTGCTCTATCGTTAAAGGACTTGGTTAGGGATGTGTTTTACCCGATACTAGCTTTCTTAGCTGTAACACCTACGGTTGCGTTAATACCTTTACTTATAGTGTGGGTCGGCATTAATGAGTTCTTACCTATAACGGCCGTTTTTATATGTTCCTCAATCCCCGTCATATATAACACCATTAGCGGTATGAGGTCTGTTGACCCTGAGATGATAGGTGTTGCTAAGACCTTAGGTGCCAGTACCTTCAAGGTCATATTCACAATTATGTTACCTCAAGCACTTCCATCCATATTTTCAGCATTAAAGATAGAGGCTGTTATGGCTTGGAAAACATGTTTCGTTGCTGAGATGCTGGTTATGTCTTCAGGTCTTGGGTACCTAATGATAGTTGCTCAAAGTACTTTAAGGGTTGATGTGCTTATTGCTGCGTTACTTGTGTTATCTGTCTCGACTTATCTCTTCCATTTACTTTTCGAGAAGTTAGAGCTTAGCGTATTAAGGAGGTGGGGGTTGAGGGGGTAATGCCTTCAATAGAGTTAAGGAATGTTAGGAACTTCGTCCTTAAGAACATTAACCTTAGGGTAAGTAATGGTGAGTTACTATGTGTTTTAGGCCCTAACGGTGCTGGTAAGACTACGCTACTTAAGGTTATTGCCGGCTTAGTTAAGTATGAAGGCAGTGTTCTTTTCGACGATGTGCCCGTAGACCACATACCGCCTGAGAGAAGAGGTGTTGGTTATGTGCCCCAAAACCTGGCTTTATTCCCACACATGACTGTTGAGGAAAACGTTGCTTACGGGCTTAGGGCCAGGGGGTTACCTAAGGACGCTATTGAGGAGAGAACCAATGAGGTACTTGAGTTACTTGAGCTTAATCACCTACGTAGAAGATACCCAAGAACTTTAAGTGGTGGTGAGAGGCAGAGGGTCGCTATCGCTAGGGCTTTAGCTATAAAACCAAAGATACTGCTTCTTGATGAACCATTCAGCAGTATCCAGTCAAGTATGAAGTACCAGTTAATATCTGAGATTAAGAAACTCCATAGTAAGTTACGTATAACTATGCTTTTCGTTACTCACGACATAAGTGAGGCTGAGGAACTTGGTTCAAAAATAGCCGTACTTAATAACGGCTCATTAATTGGTATAGGTAGATTAAGGGACGTCATCAACGTTATTTCTAAGGTACTTCATGAGTTAAACGTGTTTAGATGTGTTGTTGGTTCTTTAGGTCATGAGGGCTTAGTTAAGGTTAAGTGTAGAGGGTTATTACTTATGGCCCCTACTGAGGGGCCTCTTAAGGTAGGTGATGAGGTACTCGTGGTCATACCCCCAAATAAAGTTGTTCTATCTAAGGAACCACCATACACTAAGGTGAACACGTTTAAGGCTTTAGTGATTAAGTCATGTACAGAACATAACGAGGTTTTGGTATCATTAAATGGCCTAGAGTTGAAGGTGTACACTCCAGAGTCTTTAAGCTTAAGGAGTGGTGATTTAGTTTACGTTAAGCTACCTATTAGGTATTTAAGGATCGTGGTGTAGGTCTATGTATGATGAGTACTTACTTAATTCGTTTAAGGAGTTACTAGTTAAGAGGGACTTACTTAGAAAGTCAATTATCTGTAGGTCTAGGTTAGGTAAGGAGCTTAACTTACCGTCGGACGAGTATGCCTTAATTAGGGGTCCTGAAGTACTCATTGAGTGTGAAATTAATGGTTTTAAAGGTCATGCATTCACTCCTTACCCACTAAGTTACAAGAGTACTTTAAGTAGGTTAGTTAATGACCTTGACCTAGGTAATATCGGGTGGAGAGGCATATTTTTTGCTACCCTTAACGCGTTACTAACTATGTTAGGTATTATAGATGGGGGCACACATTGTAAAGGTAAGGAACCTGAGTTATGTGGTGTGGAATTAGCTGATTACTTACTAAGAAGTTACGGTAGTAACGTAAGTATTCTTCACATAGGCTACCACCCAGGTCACGTTAAGGCATTAGTAAGTAGGTTCCGTAACGTGTACGTTACTGATTTGAATAAAGACGTTATTGGTAAAGTAAAGTATGGGGTAAGGATTATTGACGGCTTCAAGAATAATGAGTTAATTAAATATGTTGACATTATATTGATAACAGGTAGTGCTATAGTCAATAAAACCATTTACGGCATCATTAATGAAGTATTTAAAGAAGGTAAGGTAGGGGTGATATATGGTGTTTCAGCTAAAGGTGCTTATACCATCCTTAAGAGAGCGTTTAAGGAATTCTTAAACATCGGGTACTTCTGCCCATACTCAGTAACTCAATGGCCTTCCTCACGTACAAGGAAAGCGTAAGCCCTTAACTGCTTTCTTAACTTAATTAACTCCTTAAGCGCCTCAAAACCCATAAATTCACGGTCACCCAGCAAGAGGTAAAGAGATATAGTCCTTGAAGAATAATTTACTAAAATTCTAGACGTTACATCATCATCTTTAATTAGTACATATATGGTTTTATTGGGGTATCTCTCATTAAGCATCCTAAGATAGTCTATTATTAGCTCAGAATTTAGTGTTGAGGTTTCAAGTAGTGATGATGAAAGCAGTATTCTTGATACATAAACAGGGTCTTCTAGCTCCTTACTTAGTGAGAAGTTCCTAATGAACCTATCATCAGGTGCGCTTAAGCTCCCACTAATTACCTCTCTACGTACCTTAGGTACCCCAGTTGGTTTAGTTACTGGGAGGATCATTATAGGGTACTCCTCAGGTAACTTAGAGTCAGGTAATTCACTTAAGTTTACGGCTAACTCACTTTCAGTTAATTCGTAAATCTCTATGATCCCTTCATCAATATCGAGTATGTTGCTCTTAATGACTTTATCCCAGCATTCCTTACCTAAGAATACATTACCTATATTATCCCTACATGCGCAGGCAACTATAGCGTCTTTACTCATGAGTAACTCATATAGGTAACCTCTAGTTACGTCATGAAAGGATACCTTAAAATTACTATTTAACCTCATTAAATACCTTAAAACTTCCCCTAAGGCCTCATGCCTTGCATCAGTAATCTTAAATACTCTACCTCTCGCTAGGAACATAGCGATTCCCTAGCCCCTATTAATGCTTTTCTTTGCTTAATTTTAACTTAATAGCTACGGATGCCCTTTACCACATCCTGTACTGGGTTTTATAGAAATATATACCTAGCCCTATTAAAGCAATTGAAATCACTCCAGGAAGTATTAATATGCTTGCTGCCCTCTCAAGAAGACCTAATCCGTAAGCTATGATTAAGTCAGCAATGAATGTACCTGCACCTATGCCTCCAAAGAGCGCTAGCGGGGCGTAACTCTTCTTAACTAAGGTTCCTTCATGAGTTACTAATTTACCGCAATTGGGGCATTCCCTAGCATCTATAGATACCTTACAGAACGGACATACGCGGGCTATGAGGGGTATTGACTTACCGCATCTGGGGCATTTAATTGGTTGAAGCGTTAGGTTAAATCCACAGTTAGAGCACTTTACTACCTTATTGTTAATTACTTGATCAACAACGCTGTTTATTAAGCCCATTAACCCATAATCACAGTTCACTATGAGCATAGTCCTAGGATCTACGATCCTAGCGTAGAGTGATATGCCATCCCTATTAATTACTACGTAATTAACCTTACCTATATGTGAGTACTTACTTAACCTAACTAACTCCTCAGAAATTATTGCTGATAACGCCTCAGCCTCGCTAGTATCCATATTAAGTATTTTTAATGGTAACCCTTCATACGTGAGAACTGCTGAATCCACGCCATCTAGCCTCTTAAGTAGGTCTAAAACCTCCATAAGCTTAGATACCAAATCCTCTTTAACCGCCATTCTGGTTACCTCAAAAACCTAATTGATATGCAACGTTATTGATGTTAAAGGAATATTATGTCGAAACCGCAGAAGCTATATCCAGTACCCCAGCAGTGGGTTTCCTTAGCTCTGCACTTACCTACTAACTTAGAAAGGACCCCAGCCAGTAACCCACCTTCAAAGAAGCATGCTACTCTACCTATATTAGGTATCCCTGAACATGTTATGCATTCATATACGTGTATCCTAGTCTTATTACTGCTTTCCTTAATTACATCAACTAAGCCTATCCTCTGGTTAATTACGAAGTTTATGAGGTCATCAACACTCTTAATAAGCCCTTTCTCAACGGCTAACTCACCTAAGCTCTTACCTGCGTTATACCATAAAGTATTGCTAGCACCTAAACCAACAATCCTCTCTAACTCACTCCACCTAACTAACCTGAAGTTAATTACGTATTTAGTATCGTCAGCACTCTGCTTACTCATGAACGGTCTTTGCGGGTTTAGGAAGTTAATGGTCGTGTATTCCTTAACCCTCTCTCTTAAGGGCTTCTCACCCCTCATTTCCTTCTCAGCAATCTCTCTGTACTTACGTGTCATCTCCTCTAAACTAACTTCCTCAACCATGCGTAACCACCCATCACCATGCTTAAGACTTTATGTTCGCCTTAAAGCGCGGCCCTTACCCTATCCTTCTGCCTCTTCATTTCATACCTAATTCTCCCGAGTAATGCCGCCCTCTCAGCAATAACGGTAAAGACAACATCACCTAGATCCTCAATAAGTACGTAGTTATTCATGAACTCAATGGTTACTAACTCAGTACTACCCATCTTCAACTCCTCACCCATCCTAGCGGCAGTACCGAATAGCGTGACTATCATGGCTGCTAATGCATCAGGATCTATGCCACCAACAGGCATTACGGACTCAACCATGAAGCCATCCTTACTTATAATGCAAGCACCTCTAACGCCTTCAATACGAGTGAAGTCTGAGAGTACTGTCTTAAGCGCTGAAGACATGCCCTCACCAAGAAACATGATTCCAGAACTCAATTAAGGTTTGCTTAGTATGATTTCAGATTTTTAACTCAAACGTATTAAAGGCTATTATTCTTACTTAGTCAGATTTAGGTTATTAATTACTGATTCATAAAACCTCGCTTCATCCTGAAACCCTAACCTCCTTAAATTTTTAATTAGGAACTCAAGTATTAACACTAAATCAGTCTTAAAGTACATAAGGTCTTTATACCCATCACGTATGAGCTTAAGCCCTTCACTACTCAATCCATTAGTTAGCTTAATAGTCCCTAAAACTATCTTAGCATACCCAACCATATAGTACTTGACCTTTTTACCTAACTCTATAGCCTCTAAACTGTCGGCCTCAGCTTCTTTCATCTTACCCAACTCAAAATATATTAATGACCGAAGAGCTAATGCCTCAAGAACCCATGCACCTGCATATAATTTCCTTAAAGTGTCCAAAGACTTATTCACATGTCTTAAGGCCTTCTCTAACTTCCTTAGCTTTAAGTATATGTAAGTAAGTACTAAGTGACTTAACCCAACGTAATAGTTAGACCCTATTAACTTGAACATCTCTAACGACTTCTTAGTATACCTCTCAGCCTCTATGAGTTCATTACGTATTTCCAATACGTTACCTAAGTGAAATAATGTTGTTGCATAATACATTAAATCATCTATCTTCTCAGCTATCTCTAACTCCTTAAGCACAACCTCCTTAGCCTTATCTAAGTCACCTACATAGGACCATAACTTAGCTAAGTTTGCATATAGGCCCCACTCGATAAGCATCTTACTTTCTTCATCAACTTCCTTAATAAGTCTAATACCTTCATTAAGGCACTTTAATGCATTATCGTAGTCTTTAACGTCGGTTAATGCCCTACCCAAAGTCGATAAAGTTTCGGAGACCTCTAACTTAAACCCTAACTTCTTGAATATTTTTAAAGCATCATAAAGTAACGGTATGGCCTTCTCAACGTCGCCTTTAGCTAACGCTATTAGGCTTTTCTCGTACTTTATGTAAGCTTCAGCTACCTCATAATGAGGTGGCACTATAGCCTCTAAGTCATGTATTAATTTAGCATAGAAGTCAAGAAAGTCTAGATATGAATACTTCTGTAACCTGACTCTATCTCGAAGTATATTAATGGCGGCATCAACATCACCTGCTTTAATGAAGTATTTTAAGGCCTTTAACTCATTAATAACTCCGCCTTTCTCATATAAAGCCCTACCTAACCTACCATAATACTCATTAATCTCTTGGGTAGACACGTTTAGGTTAGGCATTATTGACTTAATGACATCGTGAAGGACGTAGGTATCTTCTTGATGCTCGACTATGCCTTTATCAATGAGTGAATAAAGGATGAGTTGTAAGGCTTTTCTAGGTATTAGTTCTTGAAGTTCATCAAGTGTTAGTGGATCTTTAATTACTGCTAAGACCCTAATAACAGATTTCTCTATATCACTTAACTTCTCATATATTTCACGCCAGAAGAAGCTAGGTAAGTCCTCATTAATTAAGTGCTTAAATACCTCTTCAGGATTATCCCTACGTAAGGCGTCTATAAGTATGACTAAGAGTAATGGATGCCCCTTCGTAATCATATAGGACCTAATAATGTATTCATTCCTTAACGCTATACCTTTAGCCTTAAACAACTCATAGGTCTCCTTAATATTAAATCCTTTGAGGGTCAAGTTCAGTATTTTCTCTTTATTAAAGGGCGTTAATTTAGGTCTATCTCTTGAGATGAGAATTAATTTAGCGCTACTTAAATTATCTATTAAGTACCTAATGAATTCAAGAATTCTCTTATCCTTACATTTATGTATATCATCAAAGACAATAACACATGATAAACCGTCTATGATGTTGAGTAATAAGTTTATCTTAACCCCTAAATCAACATTACTTAACTTAAGGCATTCAAGAGGTTCATTAAATCCTAGCCCATTTAGGAAGGCAGCTAATCTCCAGAGGATTAATTCTAACGTATCGAATTCACTTATCTTATGCCAGAATACGGGATCTTTTACGTAGTTTCTTACGTAGTAAGCTACTAACGTTGTTTTACCTATGCCTGGCATACCTGTGATTAATATGATGTTCTTACCACTTTCGTTTATTTGCCTTAACTCTTTCCTTCTATTTATGAACTTAGGGACTTCAGGTATCTTAACGCGTAATACCTTACTTAAAAGTATATATATGTGCTTTGTTGTTACGTTATCCTCGGTGCGTAGTTCGACCTTTAAGCCGCTACTAGAAATACTTATCCTTATCTCATCAATGTTAAGCTTATATATTTTAACATTCCTATTCCCTAGCCTAACCCATCTACTAGTGACTAACCCTACCCTCTCAAGCTGTTTTAACTTCCTAGAAATATCGGTTTCATCCCTCTTTAAAACACGGGCTATCTGCCTAGGATTGAGGCTACCTGTCTTTAATACGGTGAGTATCTGTATATTAACTTCATTCATTAACACTTTCAATATATTTGTGAGCTCATTACTTCTCTCCAAAGCTAACACACATACATACTCGTATACTTAGGTTTTCTAACTATTAAGCATATATGTTAGCCTTACGTTAATAAGGTCTCCAGCTTAAGTAGGTAATAATCTTCCTGCGCCTCCAATATCTTAATTATAGTTTCCTTATCAATACCTGTTACTCTATGAATGTACTCTACCAAGGACTTAAACTCGTAATCTCTCTCCTTCAAGGACACCAATTTAGGTCATTATATGCTTCATACTTAATTATATAAGGTTTAAGTTTGATGTCGCGCTATCAATCCCTACCAACATCAGTTACTCCTTAAGAATGACCTACCTACGTATGCTTAAGTTTTTAAGCTACCTATACTTTACTGTTTCTTGACACGAAATGAGGACATTTATACCTCCCCCGCCTGTATATGAGGTCGATAACCCCATGTATATAGTCCCGTACGTACCCACCCCTAAGAAGGTTATTGATAAGGTCATGGAGTTAGCTGAAATTAAGCCTAACATGGTTTTTTGTGATTTGGGTTGTGGTGATGGTAGGATACTTATTGAGGCAGCTAGGAGGGGTGCTTTAGCTATAGGTGTTGAGATTAATGAGGATTTAGTTAAGGAGGCCAGGGCTAAGGTTAAGGAGGTAGGTCTTGACGGTAAGGTAATAATAACTCATGGCGATTTATTCAAGTATAAGTACGTTAGTTACGCAGACGTCATATACATGTTCCTAGACTCTAAAGGTGTTTCCCTAGTTAAGGAGCTTCTTGAGAAGTACGCTAAGCCCGGTGCTAAAGTCATATCACTCACATACCCAATACCTGGTTGGGAGCCCGAGAAAGTGGTCACTGTTAAGATGCTCCTTGAGGATAGAACACTCTACATATACAGGGTTAAGGGAGGCGTAAGTGAGGTTAAGGAAGCTCTAAGGACAACTAGTGAGTATGTAGGTGGAAGTACTAGTGAGGTTCGTGAATCTATAGAGACCGAAGAGGTAATAGTTACTAAGCCATCTAAACCTAAGAGTTTGGGTGAGGAGATTAGAGACATACTAAAGTCCTTATGCGGTAGGTATGGCGTTGAGTTTAGTGATGACTTAACATTAAGGGAAATCCTACATGCTCTAGAACCTCACTTAGAGCGTAAGCATTACGAACTAATTAACACCTTAATAAGTAGTTACGAAAGGTATCTGTACGCACGCAGAGGTTACGGTGAGAATGAATTAAGAGAACTTATTAAGGAGATTAAACGTAAGTTAAAACTTCATTAATTATTCCAACCATTAAGTATATGGGCTAGAATGGGTTTAGGTGAATATACAGCCTTAATAATTAAATTAGTAATTAGGAGGGGCTTACTTACATCAATATTAGCCTCATTCTTCATACTAGCATCGATACTCACGGTGGTTTACTTACTAATTAATTACGTAACCTACGAGAGCGAAGCCCTAGCCAGTAACTTAGCTTTTAAGGAGGATTATGAGGTCAAGGTATGTAAGGTTATTGACCAATGCTCTAAGACCCTAAGTAGATTAAAGGGTTTAGGTGTGGGGTATTTAGTGCTAGGTATAGCTTACGGGATTGTATCGCTTGATAATGATACTGAGGTACATACATTAATAACATACCTCAACGGTACGTCAGGGATTAAACACCCATTAACTAAGTTACTAAAATTCAGTACTAATACGCTATCTATAGGTAAGGAACTAGCTAAGGAACTTGACTTAAGTATCAATGAATCCTTAAGAATAGGTCAAACAATTTACTTAATCAGCAATATACATAAGTTTAATAATTTCCTGGATTCGTCCATTACCATAGTTCTTAATGAATTGCCGAGAGATTGTGATTACTATGTAATTATTTATGAATATGGCGCGTTAGGTAAATCCGTCGAGGACACAGTAATTACTAAGTCTGGCTTGTTTAGTAAAATGATCTCCTCACTAAATAGGGATATTTTAAATATAGCTAAGGTATGGCTGTACCTATTCCTAATATTGTACTTAATCATTTCTGCCTTAGTTACTCATAAGTTAATCAATGAGTTAATGCCTTATCTAAAGACTGTAGCTACGTTCACAGACATTAATCCTTACGTGACCATACCTACAGCCATACTCATACTGGGTTGTGTAGGAGTTCTTTTCGGTATTTCATTGGGGGTCTTGTTAGTCGATACTTCATTATGGTTAAGTAGGTTTGTTGGGCTTACATTCATTTTAAGACCTACCTTACCCATTCATGACCTAATAGAACTTACTTTACTACCGATGCCTATAGTCTTTACTTCCTCACTATTAACGGTCAAGGCCTTAGGTGTAGCTAAGTATGGGTCTTAACCTAATCACTTACTTAGTAAAGGTCTTAGGTAAGCATACATTGATTTACGTATCCGTAATAATAGTGCTTACTTCATCATTCACTTACTTTGTTTCCTCATTAACTAATAGTAGTTACGAAGTAATGCTTCACGGCTTAAGTCCTGAAGGTATTAATACATTAGTAATCTATAGTGGGTCCGCATCAACACCATTTACGGGACTTATTGATTATAGGCTTAAAGATAAGTTAATCAACGTTAGCGGGGTTAAGATCACGTGGGCTGAGATACTAACCCCGGTATTAGTTAATGGTAATCACTTAGTCATCCTTAGGGGTGTGGAGACCGAGGGGCTAAAGTACTTAAACATAAACATCAATAGCTCCGATTACTTTGCGGTGTTAGCTGGGTGTAGGTTAGTTAAGGACTACGGGCTGAGTGTTGGGGATAAAGTGATTATTTACTCATTATTTTCTAATATACCTATTGAGTTACGTATAGTTGGTGTAGTATGTAAAGACCCTTATAGTAATGAATTAGTGACTACATTAGATGTGGCCCGTTATGTAAGAGGTGTACCTGCTAGTGAGGTAACGTTAATTAGGGTTATTTACGATCCCAAAGAACTTAATACTGATATGCTTATGAAGTTACTTAATATCGAAAAGCCGCCCACCAAGCCAGCACCACTACCTACATATCTGCTTGAGCATGCCGCTATAGTACTTACTAAGGCTAAAGGGGGTGCTTACGTAGCTACACCTCAAGAACTTACAGACATATACTTAAACAGGTTCGGACTTTCTAGGGATATGTTCTTTATCTCCTCAATACTTATAGTGGCTCTATTGTCCTACATAATGTATGTTTGTGGTTCTACGGTTATGGCTTTAAGGAAGGGTGAGCTAGCCATACTTAACTCTATAGGTATCTCCACAGTTAAGGTGAAGGCATCACTACTTACGCTATTTATCCCATTAGCTACCGCCTCAATACTATTAGGTATTTACTTAGCTCCGTTCATGGGGAGGTTATGGTACTTAACCATAGTAGGGTATGAGTTAAGTATTAAGCTAGATGCCACATTAATAATTGCGCAGGTAGTTACTCAGTCCTTAGCATTTACTTTAGGTATACTTAACTATAGGGTAGGTGATTAGTCAGTAATGCTTAGTAAGAGAACTAGCTTACTACTCATCGCCATCACTACAGTGTTCCTAATTAAGTTAATGCCGACAATACTGACTCAAGAGCCGTTTTCAATAGATGCATGGCCATTAATAAGTCAGGTGGTTAAGTTACTTAATAACCCATCAACACCCATATTTAATGATTTAGTCTTCGATAAATACAATAATCATTGGCCCGGCTCCATCCTACTCAGCGCTATGACCTCATTAGTGCTGGGTATTGAGCCTATTAAGTTAATGTCCTTTTTATCACCTATTGTTAATGGTCTAGGTTTATTGATACTTGCGGTACTGATTAAGAAGTTCGTTAAGGATTCATCAATACCTTACTTTGCAGTACTACTTACAGGTTTAACACCTTCATTAGTTATATTTACTTCAGGGGTTACTAAGGAGACATTCACACACCCATTACTTTTTACGGCTATATACGTATCGTTCGTAAGTAATTCATTATTATTACTCACGTTAACCCTCATTAGTCTCACAATATATCATCACTTAACATCGTTAATTTACCTACTTATAGCCTCATCAGTTATTGCGCACGGCAAGTTAGTTCATTTTATTTTAGGTAGGCCTAGCGGTATTAAGGTAACCCCATACCCTGTAATAATAATGGTTACATGCTTAGCTACATATTACTTAACTCTATGGTCACCTATACTTAAGCTAGATGTAGGTGTGGGTGATGTGGTTAAGTTGGCTATGTATGTATTCCTACTTAATCTAATAATGTTTTTAATAGCTTTCAAGAGGGATGTTAGGGTTTCACCGTTAGGTATCTCAGTTTCGTTACTCGTATCATTAGGGGTCTCGTTACTTATGTATAAGGGTATTAATGAGTCCTTAGCCTCCAGTATACCTCCATTAGGTAATAGTGCGGTACTTTACTTTACGCCTTTAATGGCGGCCCCACTAATATGTTACATATCTCTTAAGTACTTAGCTAGGGAGCTACCTACAAGTATGTTACCCTTACTCACTGGTTGGTTAGGTGGTGTTGCTGGATTCCTTATCTACGCGTTATTAGGTGGCCACCCATTAGGTCCATCAATAGTTCATAGGGTTCTTAACTTCTTACTTATACCTACGTCAGTACTTTACTGCTTTATAGCCTTAGCTAAGCACAGATTAACTAAGTTAGTGGTTGTGTTTACGTTATTAGTTAGTTTAGTATCTAGTTCCTTATGCTTACTTAATATAGTTAATGGGTCTGATACCGTGTCTTGGTATTGGAAAAACTCCGTAAATGAGTTCTTAGGCTATGAGTTCTTAGGTAGATATGCCCACGGTTGTGTCGTTGGCGATTTAAAGGTTAAGTACTTTATGGAGTACTTCGATGTATCCGTAAATACCTACATGGTTAAAGACTTCATCATTAATGGTAAGACAGTATGTAATTGCAGTTACGTAATTACTAATGAGAACCTTAATAAAGGGTTCTTAATAGGGTTAAGCACCGTAATTAAGTTATTAAGCAATGAGGGCATCCACGGTAAGAGCTTAATATATATGTCTCCAGTACTTAAAGTTATCTATGGGTGATGGGGCCTCTTTGACTAACGCAGTACTTGAGTTAAGGGGTGTTTGGTGTAGGTATGGTGGTGAGTACGTGCTTAAGAATGTAGGGCTTGAGGTACGTAGTGGTGAATTCGTATGTGTTAGGGGTAGGAGCGGTGTTGGTAAGACAACATTAGCTAAGGTCGCTGCACTCATCTTACGCCCTGAGAGAGGTAAGGTCTTTTTTAAAGGTATCGATGCTACTGACTTAAGCGATAGAGTTAGGTCAGGGCTTAGGCTAAAGGGTATAGGTTACATTCCCCAGAGCCTTGACCTCATAGATCAGTTAACGGTCATTGAGAATATCGAGCTACCCATGGCTGCTTTAGGAGTCCCTAAGAAAGTTAGGAGGGCTAAGGTCCTTAAGCTTATGGAGTTACTAGGTCTTTCAGGTCTTGAGTATAGGTACCCTAATGAGTTAAGTGGTGGTCAGCAGCAGAGGGTAGCTATAGCTAGGGCGTTAGTTAATGACCCTGTATTAATAGTTGCTGACGAACCTTTCTCAAACCTCGATGAATCAACCACGGCCAAGGTGCTTTCACTACTTAGAACATATTTAAGTAAGGGTACGGCCATCGTCATGACAACAACGGAATTAAGTACCCCGTACCCATGTAATAAAGACTACATATTGGAGAATGGTGATTTAAGGTTAAAAACTACTTAGTTTGTATTCGGTTAAGCCTTAAACTCTCTCTTCAATACTAACGTAATTATTACTGCGGCTACTGTGATCAGGACCACCAGGGCTACATACTCTTCAGGTATTGGTGTTGGGTTCTGATTTAGTAGGAATACTGTACCTGCGTA
>Ga0190367_1000013_pt1 | contig 151741 bp, 139 predicted proteins | sample 4872181011_MG_FD_171838 | JGI IMG/M metagenome (GOLD analysis project Ga0190367, IMG submission 171838) | Hydrothermal vent microbial mat bacterial communities from Southern Trench, Guaymas Basin, Mexico - 4872-18-10-11_MG | ecosystem: Environmental > Aquatic > Marine > Hydrothermal vents >...
GGCCGGTTGGGTGGGGCTGTTGTGGTTTCTTTATAGGGCTATGTATTATTTCAAAAGCTCGCCAGTTTTGGGCTTGTGGAAGCGGCTTACAAGCAATAAACACAACTACTAACGCAAGAACACTTTCGAACAGTGATTAAATATATCTATATTTTATAAGAGACCCAATATTCTATCGGAATCTTGTAGAAATCTATAAACATGATACGGAACAAAGAGACTTGACAGAAACTAAGGAGTTGTATAGGAACTATAATAAAACGAAAAACTAAAAATGCAAAACTAGCTGCGAACCTAAAATAGCTCACAGGACAAAATATTACACTTAAAAAGCTCTATTATCATATCATTCATAGGATAAGAAGTTATTAGACACTCTTATAAACTCTGGAGGGGTGGAGTAGCGGTAGCTCGCAGGCATGGCAACGTTATCCATAAAGCCTGAGGCCGCGGGTTCGAGTCCCGCCCCCTCCACCATTTGTTGTTGGTTTGAGGATTTCTATGCTTGCTTTTGGTGGTTGAGGGTTTTATTTTGGTTGTTTTTCTGTATATCATGTTATAAGTGATGAATTTTATAGTAGTTATCTTATCTGGGTTATGTTTTTGGTTGCCGTGTTTTGGTGATGAGGAGAAGTACCTCCGAGCTGTTGCGATGAGGATTTGGTCCTTCTCTGATGCTGTGGTAGAGTGGAGGTTTTGTGTTATGACGACTAGGGATGTGAGTCTTGATTTGGATCTTGCTGGGGTGCCGACGGTTCCTTTTTGGCGTCCTGATAGTGTTGCTATTCTCAATGATAGGGATGCGCTTATGCGTTTTAATCGTTATTGGCGTATATTGTCAAGAAGAGCTCTGGCTAAGTATTTGATTGCGAAGAGGTTTCCTGTGGATGAGTATGATCTGAATGATATGGATTCTATGTGGCGAATTCATCGGGATTCTTTGGAGGAGTTCCATGAGTTTTTGGATTCAAATGATGATAGTGATGTTATGAGTTGGTATAGGGGTAGGGATACTCCTCGTTGGAATTTGCTTAGACTTAAGAGAGATTTGGCGTGGGCTGTAGTTAGGAGCTGTAAGTTTTGTGAGTTTAAATGTGGTGTGAATCGATTGGAGGGTAAGATCGGAGTTTGTAGGGTCGATGCGAGGGCTCGGGTAGCTTCGATATTTGTGCATATAGGTGAGGAGCCTGAGCTTGTGCCTTCATACACGATATTCTTCTCTGGATGTAATTTTAGGTGTGTGTATTGTCAGAATTGGGATATTTCGCAGAGGATAACGGGTGTTCATATAGCGCCGATTGAGGTTGCTGTTCGGATAGATGAACATTGGCGGGCCAATGAGATTAGGAATGTTAATTGGGTTGGTGGTGATCCTACGCCTAACATACATTTTATTTTGGATGTTTTGATGAGTATGGATGCCAATGTGCCGCAGGTCTGGAATTCGAATTTCTATAATAGTATTGAGGCTCTTCAAATACTTGATGGGGTTATAGATCTCTGGTTGCCGGACTTTAAGTATGGGAATAATGAGTGTGCTTTGAGGCTTTCTGGTGTTCCAAGATACTTTGATGTTGTGACTAGGAATTTTAGAATAGTTAGTAGCCGTGGAGATGAGATCCTTATAAGACATTTGGTTCTGCCTAATCATATTGAGTGTTGTACAAAGCCTATTCTGCGCTGGATAAAGGATAATCTTGATCTTTCAAAGATACGTGTAAATGTTATGTCTCAGTATAGGCCTGAGTATAAAGCGCATAAGTATAAGGATATTTCGAGGAGGCTGACTTCAGATGAGTTTTCTGAGGCTATATCGTACGCTCAGGAGCTGGGGATTCCTCTTACCCGTTAGTTGTCCAAGCGTTGGAAATCCTAGACTCGGAATTGTTCTAGCTTTTTAGGTATTCTTGCCATTATTTCTTTTTGGATATGATATCTTTCTTGACTTAGCATTGTTGGGGATTGGCTTTGATTAGCTATACATCCAAGAGCGCTCGGAATGTATTGAGGATAATACTCGATAGACTGAAGATTAATGTGACCCCTAACGCACTGAGCATCCTTACTGTGATTTATGATACCTTTCCTAGGAGCTTTTTTGAAAGTGTTATCAAGCAGTTAGATAGACGAATAAGGGTTCGTAAGCTCATAGTTATTGATGGGAACGATGTTAGAGACGTTGTTAGAATGATAATAAGCTCGCAGATACAGCCCTCCCGTACAAAAGCGAAGGTAAAAGCACCAACAGTAGATATAAGGGATTTACTGCTCAAACAAAAATCTAGGAAACTAGGAGGACACGGAGAAGCAGAGAAGCAAATAATGCCCACAGAACCATCAGCAGTAACATCAAAACCAGTAAAACGGAGCATGTTGGTGTCGCACCAAGAAGCAGAGAAAGAAATTGGTGCGAAGAAAGAAGTAGAAAAGCGGATAGCTGAGGAAATTCCTGCCGTAGGAAAGAGTGAATCCAAGCAAAAAACTGCTGGTAGGAGATTGGAAGCATCCTCCACGGTCCTTGAGAAGCCAACTAAGGAGGAATTCGTTAAAAAAACGCGAGCTTCCACGATAACACGGGAAATACCAGTAGAGGAGCCCACAGCAAAAGCCATCCCAGTTGTCGAAGAAAAAACGAAGCCTACTGCTGTTGAAAGGCTAGAGAGTCTAAAAGCGTCGATAGTTGCTATAAAGACGATACCATGGTATCTTCTCAGCGACTCTCCGGAGACTTTCAAAATGTATTTTTTGAGCCGATATGAAAAACTTCGAGCAATTCTGGAGAAGCGAATAACTGGTGGACTTCTTAGTGGTGCAGATCTACGGCCAGGCGAGTATGGGGACTCGTACATAATAATCATGGTTGACTCAAAGGAACTAGCCAAGAATCATAGGGGAGGAATAATTATAGGTGATGATCCCTACTCTAGATTTAGGGTGTATATACCATTTGACGTCGATCCAGATCTGAGGAGAAAATTTGATAGAGTAATGTTGGATACTGTGATAGCACTTAAGGTAAGAGCCGTAAGATCCGAGAAATTTGTCATAGCGACAGACATAATATTTCCAGACCTACCACGCATAAGAACACGTAATAGAGCAAATAAACCGACAAAAATAGTTGTAGCGGGGGATATACACCTTGGCAGCAAACAATTTATGAGGGAGAAATTTGAGTGGTTCATCAAGTTTCTGCGTGGCGAAACAAAAAACAACAAACTTAACGAACTAGCAGAGGAAATAGAATATATAATATTCATAGGGGACTTAGTGGATGGGGTGGGTGTATATCCGCAACAAAAAGATGAGTTAGCAATATTCAACCAGAAAAAACAATATGAGTTGTTAGCGGAATACCTGAGCAAGATTCCCGATGATAAACTTATAATCGCGATACCTGGTAACCACGACGCATCAACACGACTCGTGCCCCAGCCTCCAATAAGCGAGAAATTAGCGAAGCCGCTCTATGAACTCCCAACAATACAGATTCTATCAAACCCTTCGATGATAGATTTGAGAGGAGTAAAAATCCTTCTATATCACGGACAGGGCTTCGAGAGATTAGCAGGGATCCTAGGAATAAAACTCGAAAACATACATAGCGTGACCATAGAAACCTTAAGATGGCGCCATCTATGTCCACAATGGGGGCTTATTCCACAAGCACCAACATATGAAGACCATCTAGTCATAGAAGAGGAACCCGATGTCGTGGTAACGGGTCACTTACATATCTGTGACTCAGGACGATACCGCGGGACAGCAATACTCTCAGTGGGATCTTTTGAAGGACTCACAACATGGCAAAGGGACATAGGAATCTCACCAACTGTTGGATACTTCCAGGTCCTTGATATCCAAACATACAATCTCACAACGTTAAGAGCAACGGAAAGACACATAGAAGTACTCAAACAGATAAGAATTTAGTAAAAGACCACAGTGATTTCATCTGAAAAAAGATATGACCAAATCTCATAGTCGTTTTTAATACTATTGGAATACCAATCGTTTCAGACTATTCCCTTATCGAATTTCTTTAGAAGATCAGCAGCCATGTCAGCGTTTGGGACTTTTTCACCTTTTATCATTTTCTGTAGGATTATTTTTGCTCCTTTCTGGTTCAGTGGCTTATTATTATTTCCGCAGTGATAGGAAAACACACATTTATTAAGTGGTTCCTTTGCAAGACAAATTTGTGAAGACAGTATTCTATATGCCATTTTCACAGCATCCTCAAATCTATCAAATAGAAGTGCTGATATCCCATTCCCCCCTGGAAGAGCCTCATGAATAACTATAAGACCCGATGTTCCGAATGATATCCCACCAAGATCGTATTCTGAGCCACCCGAAATAACATATGTGCCTTCTATCAAAATATGCTCTGTGGCGTGGTAAGCCCCTGCGACAGTATCTTCGTCCTCCTCAGCATATGGAGGAGCTAAAAAGAAGAGACCATAGGTATTATAGGTGTATTGTATCGGCTCATCTAAAAGTTTTTGAGCGATTGGTTCTTTCTGGCCCTCCCTGAAAATCAGATACCCCCAAATACTCATCCTCATTCTGAGAAGCCCATGAAATACTTTCGTCCCACAGATCTCTCTTTTGTCTAGGTTCCCTATCGGTATCGCACTATAGCTGTAGAGGGGCTTCGTATAATAATGTTGGTATTCTGGGGGCACCAATTCTACTTCCGCTTTGAGTTTGGGGATGCTTAGAGATTTGACAATATATTTTGTACCTCTGTTAAGGTATATCGCCCCTGGATACAGTTCTTTTAGTGCTACTAAAATTTCTCTTCGATCTATTCGCCTACCCCTATAATATACGTCTATCTGTATGTCCACCCCCCGTATGTTTCGGCTGAAATATTTGCCAAATACAGCGCCATTAGCGACCCAACAATCTCTGATTTTAAATAATGCATGTTCCTTTTCAAGCTCGATTATAACGTCCCAAGGCAACTTATATTTACTTATCTCCTCTTTGCTGAGAGGTTTTTCATATGCCATCAAATATACGTGTCGCTTGGCAATCAGCATATTCCTTGGTTCAAGATATCTACCAGATATATCTCTGAAGTACTCTGATGGGTTCATAGCATAGTACTCCGAGATGGGGTCGTCAGCCCTCAATAGTAATATCGCCGCACCTTTTTCTCCTCTTCTACCAGCGCGCCCACTTCGCTGTATAAACCTATCTGCGGGGGTCATTTCTGATACTACAGCCATCACATTCCCTATATCTATCCCAAGCTCCAGTGTCGGGGTACATATTATTCCGAGGATTCTATCATTTTTGAAGTCTCGTTCGATCTTAGTCCTAATTTTTGGTGGGATCCCTGCACGGTGAATATTTATTTTTTGAAGGATCTCGGGGAGCTTTAGTCTTTTAATAATATTGTAGGCATGTTCAGCAGCTGACCTTGTATTGCAGAAAACGAGAGTTTTTATACCTTTTCTTACAAAATCTGCTACTATTTTGGCGCTTGCAAGAAATGTAGGGATCTGAGTGTGTAAGAATAGAACACCGAGAGAAACTCTACGTCCGTGTCCAATGATTACTTTGACATTGTCACCAATGAGTTTTTTTGAGAATTCCTCAGGGTTTAGTATTGTTGCTGATGCTAAGACTATCTGGAGTTTTGTTCCATTGGATTCTATTAATCTTCGTAGCCGCTTTATAATGTAGTGCACATGGCTCCCAAAGGCACCAGCATACACATGTACCTCATCTAATATCAACAATCTGGCTGAGAGAAAGAGCCTTGGTATCCCGCTACTCTTGGTTATCCGGGGGAGCCAATAGTGGATCATATCAAAATTTGTGATAAGTATGTTGGGAGGGTTCGCAATTATTTTTTGGCGTTCACGTATTGGCGTGTCGCCATCAAGCACAGATACCCTTAAGCCTAATGGCTCTGCATAGTATCTTACTTTGTCTAGCTGGTCTCTCGCAAGTGCTTTTGTTGGATACACTATAAGAACTGTTGGCCTTTTCTTACTCCTGTATGCGAAATCTAGAGCGGGTAGGAGAAAAGCTTCTGTCTTCCCCATTGCGGTTTGTGCAACTATAACAGTATTATGTCCCTCACATATCGTACGGATAGCATCCTCTTGGAATTTATAAAGTTTCTTTATTCCTCTAGATCGCAAGCTATCACATATTTTATCAGCAATATATTTTAGCCCCAATAAGCGAAGAGTCTCCTCGTTGACATCGACTCCTAATTCTGGGGGGTCTGTGTATAGGTCACTATAAAAAACTGGTGTGTATTCTAAGAAATTGTTCTCCTTAGCTTTATCCATGACTATTCTAATGGGTTTAGGAGCATTAGGAGGGATACTCTGTAGTGGCATTATTGTCGCTATATCTCCTCTTTGTGATACTATTTTCTCATGGTTACTTCTTATTCGGGCTATTACTTCTTTGTAATATCCGCAGTTTAGGCAGAACATTATTACTTTTATTGTTTGGCTATCTACTTTTCTTTTCTGAATTGTTAATTCTTTTTCGCATTTTGGGCATTTTAGATCTAACATTTTGGGTCGTTATAGATCTATTCCCAAAAAAAGCAGGAACATAATTTATTGGTTTTCTATGCTACTTTGGAGATAACATTAATTAGCGATGAGGGGATTCGTTCTGTGAATGTAAGTATCAATAATCCTTTGTCTCCATTCAGTATCATTATACTCGCATACAAACCGTAAATTATAATAACTCTATGTTTGCCTATAGCTTCATTTATGGTTTTGCTGAGAGTTAAAATTTTTTCTAGTAACTCTATCTGCTTTTTAGATAGATTCTTTTGATCGGAATACGCAACCTCAATTTTTCGATTAGTACTTATGAGTATAAAGCATGATGAGACCCCTCTAATTTTTTGCTGAAGATTTCTTGCTAGTCCAATAAGTGCCTTCTGTTTAGTCATTTCTAAACTTATGTCTAATGCCACATGTTTACCTGGTACCGCTAAGGAAGTCTCTTGCTCGCTACTTCTCAGACTTGCTAGTATTGAACATATCTCCCTAATTATGTCATTTGAAGTTTGGATGATCAAAAGCTTCTTACCCAGTATTATAGCGTAAAGTTTTTCACTTATAATAAGCATAGCCTTAGGTCTTTCGGTAATAGTCTCAGATACCGAAACAGCATCTAATAGCCCCAATAAGAGTTTTTCCTCATCCTTACCTAGTTCTCTTTTTCTGTTATCGTATGCTACCAGCAGTTTATCTGGCTTTACATCAACAACATATATCTTCGAGAACGGTCCTATCCGACTATACAAAGAGTTTGCTAATGCCCAATCAAAATCTGTTTCACATAGCTCTATAAGTCTATGTGGAGCTTCTGGAGGAGGAACCCCCTTGCCGATAAGGCTCTCTCTAGGAGTTATTTCGATTTCCACATGTTCCTCGGTATGCGGCGGTGCTTCCATTTTCTCGATCTTGGAAGCCTCAGCTTTTATTTCTGCCTCTTTAAGTACTTGAGGAGTCTCTTCGAGGGGAATTTCGACAGGTGGCTCGGGGATCTGCTCCTCAGGTGGAATTTCCATCCGCAGTTTCTCAAGTTGTTTTTCGGCTCCCTCGGGCAACTTAGGAAGTGGTGGTATGGGGATTTCTCCTTCCTTTGTTTCTTCGGTGGGAGCTTCTGGTGGGGTTTCTATTGCGGTTATTTGTTGTTCTTCGATTTTTTGCTCTATAATTTTGGGAGGAACAGGCTTTTCTATAGGTGGTTTCTCAAGATACTTCTCCATTTTTCTTTTAAGCTTGGAGATTAAGTCTTCGGGCAGTTTAAGCTCGAAGTTTATTCTTTCGATACACAGAAAAGCCAGATTTACATCCTCTGAGTCTAAGCAAGAAATTAGAAAATGAGGCACCTCATAGCCATAGAGGGATGATGTCTTCTTTGAGAGATGTTTTGCTATTTCTTCTCCGATCTTCACAGCCCCTGGGTCTGGACCCAAATCACTTTTGGTACCAACAACTATCATCGCAATAGCAGATTTCAGCATACGTTCCTTCTCAAGCTCCTCTCTAATCATCCTCTGGAGATTCTCTGCCGACGTTGGATCCGTCGCATCATAGAAAAATATCCATGCCACAATTTTTGTTAAAGATTTTGTTCTCTGCTCTTTAAATTCTTCTCTCCCAGGGACATCTACTAGAGTAAGTTTGTATTTCGTTACGGTTTCATACGTACCCATAACAGTCCTCCGCTTATAGTCTCTGAGAATCTCAATGATGCGAGCAGACTCTGTTGGTTCTATTTTACTAATTTCATGCTGGGTAAGCATGTTGCAAAATGTGGTTTTGCCTGTATTTGATGGACCGAAAAGTGCTACACGCACACGCGGTATTTCTCGCGGGATGAATTCATCTGTCATAAAAACCCCCAAATTCCCAACTAAATATTAGAGAGAATGCATACTTATATTGGCTATGTGAAAAGTAGTGCTACACGATGAGAGAGGAACAAAAAGGCAATCCATTCAAGAAAGCTACTTTGATAAATCCGATAGAGCTTTTTGATAGAGCTATTCGAAAATCCTTAAAACTTTCATTGCCCAAAATGAGGGCCGAAAGATTCCAGAAGGAAAAAATCTTAATATTAAATAAAATCAGATACATTAGACAGGTCCTAGTCACAAACTTACGTAACTACCTTCAATCTATACCTAATATCAATTCTATACATGAATTCTATAGGACTATAATAGATGTCTATTCAAGCACAGATGAGTTTAAGAGAGCATTAGGCCGTATTGCTGGCGCAGTAAGAGTCATTGAGAAACTCTCCGATGAATACTTGAGAAGTGTGCGGGGGATAAAAAAGAATCCATACCTCCCTGAGAAAGTCTTCATCAACCACCTTCATAGACTTTGGAAACAATACTTAGCAAGGATGAATTCATTTATACGGGAAATCAGTGATGCTTTCATCTATCTAAATACGATTATTAAAAAGCTTAGGGCTCTTCCAGATTATAATCCTGAACTCAGAACAATAGTCGTTTGCGGGCCTCCTAATAGTGGTAAGAGTAGCCTTGTAGGCCGACTTTCCAAAGCGAAGGTTCAAATCGCAGAATATCCGTTTACAACAAAAAACCTTGTATTTGGTCATATTGAAATAAGATCTAATCCACGCGAAGTAGTTCAGATTGTTGACACACCGGGGCTTTTTGACAGGCCAATTTCGAGAAAAAAGAAGGAAGAAATTTTAGCTCTCCAAGCAATAAGAACAATCGCTGATGGGATTATCTTTCTTTTTGATTGCGGTGTTGAAAGAACGTTAGATGCTGAGCAACAGATTCGGATTTACAAGGAGGTTACGGAGTTTCTTCGTACCAAGCAAATTGTTGTTGGTTTGAATAAGATTGATATTGTTGATCGCGAGACGTATGATAGAATATTTAGATTTGTTGTGAATACGCTTAAACTTAAACCTATACCTCTTAGCGTCAAATATGGTATTGGACTTAACCATATTCTGAAGGAAATAAGACGGTTATTTGGGTGATGAATATTGGAAACATTCTCCGAAGGAGAATTTGTGATGATATTTGAGCCAAAAAAGAGAAAGAAACTAGTTGTGAAGCTTGTCCCAAATAAGAGAATACACACACAATGGGGTTACATAGAACCAAGCAGTATAATAGGAAAAAAACCAGGAAGCATCATTGAGACCCATCTAGGTAAGAAACTTATCATTTTCCGACCGCTTCTTTATGAGAAGATAGAGCACTCAAAAATTTTTAAGTATGCAACACAGATCGTACGGCCGAGGGATTGGGGTCTGATTATCAGTTTTGCTGATATAGGCCCCGGAAAAATTGTTGTTGAGATTGGGACTGGAAGTGGTGGTTTTACAGCATTTCTTAGTCATTTAGTCGCACCGAATGGACGTGTATATTCATATGAGATAGACAGTAAACGCGCTAGTATAGCTGTGGAAAATCTGAAAAATTTAGGTGTTCCCCCAACATACATAATAAAGGTTCGGGACGTTATCAAGGAGGGTATTGATGAAAGCAATGTAGATGCCGTATTTGTGGATATCCCTGAGCCATGGCTTGTTGTTGATCATGCTTATAGAGCTCTAAAGCCTGGAGGCGTTCTCATATGTTATGTCCCTACTTTTAACCAGATTCAAAGACTGCTAGAAAGCCTAGAAGGAAAATTCAGCGACGTGAGGATAATAGATCATTTTTATAGAGAACTTCAATCCATTCCTACAGCAATAAGACCTCTGTTAGAAAGCTATGTGTTTTCAGCATTTATTTTGTTTGGACGAAAACTTGTCTAAATCAAAGATATTTGTTTGAGTTTTTTTCATTTTATATGGACTTAGAGAGTTAATTGTTAGAGTTAAGAATATTATTCTAATCTAACTGAATTGAGAAGTGTTATTTGAGCATAAATTAAGTGTCCCTGTTCGCTGTTAGGTGATAAATTTGAGTATTAGCATTAGCAAACTCAATCAAAGAGCGCAGAATAGTCGTGTAGCTCTGTTTATTGATGCGAATAGTGCTAGAGATTTTCAAACAATACTTAAAGCATATGAATACGCACAGAATTATGGGCGGATTGTCTATGCATCATTATACGCCGAGGAGAAAGATTTAACATTAATCGGTACGATGAGTAGTGAATTGTCTAAGAAGGGCATAGATATTAAGGTTGCGATAGGGCCCAACGAGATAAGTATAGCTCTGGATGCTATGGAATTCGCCTACGAGAAGAAAGCTGATTGTATAGTTATATGTACACGCCGAGAAAGTCTTGTTCCGGTATTTAAGGAGATAAAGAAGTTGGATATTAAGACAATCTTACTTGCACCCATGTCAATACCCGCGGGATTAAGTGATATTGCTGATGAAACTCATATTTTATAGTCTTAGCACCGCATCTTTGTTGAGATTATCATGGAAGTTTTAGCTACCAGAATAATTCCAGCAAATCATACGTAACAGACTATAATATAAGCTCAATTTGTACTATTTTCCGCTAGAGGAAAGACAGACAATTATCTTAGCAACTTCTAAATTCGCACTATTAGGTTTTAGGTGGGATGGATGTCAAGCCCTACAAATAGAAGGCCGCTCTACATGAATAGAATAATCAACATAACTTCGAAAAAATACAGCTATTCTCCTGCCATAGTGGCGAGATTAGCTTTTTGGTATTCGTATAGCAGAGCACTCACACTTATAGAAACTCTCCGTCGACCACCTCGAAATATTGTAGTGTGCGTGAACACGCTTAGAAGCAATATCCGCTATGTTATCGATGAATTGAAGAGGGCAGGTCTATTAGCGACTCCAAGCAAGCTTTTTAGAGACGTCATTTTGATACCTATAGAGGGGCCCTTCCATCTAGATGTAGCTAACAAAAGAAAAATTATTGTTAAAGTACAAGCAGCAGAGGATATCATGATGGGAGCACCACGATTATACCATCCTGGAGTTATAGAGATAGAGGATGGTATTCGCCCAGGAGATACCATTGCTATAGCAACAAAATATGGCGACGTCGTCGCTATAGGTAAAAGTCTTGTCGCATCTGGCGAGAAGCCTTCGGGACCCGTCGCGGATATTACTCAGAGCCTTTATCGCAGACCAAATCTAAGAGCATTGAAAGTCTTTATAAGAGGCTTTGCTTACGAATCGGATTTAGCATCAATACAGGCTCTTGAAATGTGGGGATTAAGGCCAGACTCAAAAATTTTTATGATCTCCCCCAAGCTTTCTGATCTTGTTTGGGCATTAAATAGAACTCGAGGAAGAGCTGATATTATTGTAATCTCAAAGACAACGCCAGAGGAAAATAAGCTTCAGGATGGACTAAGAGGCCTAAAAATGGAGCAATATATTGACAGAATTGAATGGCTCTCTGGGAATCTAAAGAAAATTGATGTAAGTGATGAGGCTTTTGATTATGTCTATATACGTCCGTGGAGCACAAAAATAGGATTAAGACCAAGACTGGCCGCACTCCTAAAGGAGAGGGATTTCATCAAATGTTTTCGTGATGCTCTCTTTCTGATAAGAAAATTCTCACGTGGACTTAAAAGAGGAGGACGATTATTATATATCACCGAGTCACTAGATCCTATTGAAGGAGAATACATTTTGGAGGTCCTTATAAAGAAACTTAATTTCAAGCCCATAAGCCAGCCTATCCGTTTCGGTGAACCGGGTTTGCCTGGTTTTCATGGCTCAGAATACGCATTAAGAGTATACCCAGACAAACACGATGATGTTGGCCTTTTCGCTGCCGTGGCTACCCGTTAGATTTTTGAGATTGTTATATTATCGATTTCATTTAATATTCCCTACATATTCGCCCATTTTATCTAAGAATATACCGTCTTCGTAGACTAGTTTTCCTCTTAGAAACGTAGCGATAACCTTACCCTTAACAACAAAGTTGTTATATGGTGTTAGTGATGCCTTAGAAAAAAAGGTATCTGGATCTATTGTTCCTTTGTATCTTGGATCAAATATAGCAAAATCTGCATAATATCCAACTTTTATTTTTCCTCTCTTAGAAACTCTAAAGATACGAGCAGGATTCTCTGAGACCGTCTTTATAAGTAGATCAAAATCAATATGCATTCTCTTCGATATGCTATACAGGAGAGGTAGGAGAAACTGTATACTAGCTATTCCAGGGGGCGCTTCGCTGAAACTGCAACTTTTTTCATCGGGAGAATGTGGGGCATGATCTGAGGCTATAATGTCTATAAGCCCCCTTGCTAAAGCCCTCAATAACCTATGATTCACTTCTTTTTCTCTTATTGGAGGAAGAACTTTGTAAAGAGGTGATTTAGGATTTATTTTTTCTAGGAAGAATATTAGGTGGTGAGGAGCCACATCACAAGTTATTTTTAACCCTCTTCTGCGGGCTTCCACGATTTTTGCTACGGCTTCTGGCGATGTTACATGAGTTATGTGTACATGGCACCTATTTCTCATCGCAAACTTAATTGCAATATCAATACCTTCTAACTCGGCTTTTATTGGTCGCAACTTATTAAGCTCGTATGCGTCGCTAGCTTTTCTATGATCCGCTATTAGATCTGGATGCTCTGCGTGGAACACATATATAGGCTCGCTGGGCAGATCCCTTCTAATGAGAGCTTCTAGTGTCTTTTTATTATATAGATAGACTTTAACGGGAATATGACCGAACTTTTCAAATATCTTAGATAATTCTTCTGGCTCGTCTAACATAGCATAGAGAAAAAAATCGGTATATGCACGCTTAGAGACAACATGCAGTTTTTCCTCAAAACTTTCTAGGGTGGTTATGGGACGCAAATTATTCGGCATATCACCTACTATGGTTATCCCAGAGGCCAAAGCGGCCTTAGTCCCCGAGACGAAATCCTCCTTGTATTCTTCTCCAGGCTCCCGGAAGTGAACATGAATATCAATAAGTCCTGGAATAATTAAATACTCTTTCGCGTCATAGATCATGTCTATTTGAGAAAATAAGTATCTGTTCGTATAATGCGATCTCCAGATCTTCACAATATATCCTTTGTCCGAAATGGCTATGTTTACTCTACGCCAAGATTCTTTTATGAATGCCAAGCCTTTGATAAGAAACACTACTACTCACTTGCAGAGATTATCTCCTAGCAACGCCGTATTTCCCCTTTAGTGGGACAAATCTGACAAATTCTAATTCTCTCGTGATATATTCTTTCTCACCAATTCTCCTAACCTTCACAAGAATTTGCCAGTCATATCCATGTTCAATAGGCATTACTAGTACGCCTCCAATCCTCAGTTGGGCTTTTAGGGGCTCAGGAATAAATTTTCCTGCTGCCGTAACAATAATCGCATCGAATTTTCTCTCCTTCTCAACCCAACCTTGAGTTCCATCGCCAAGTCTAGTGTCAACAACTCTCAGATAATTAAGCTTTGCGAGATTGGATTTTCCAAATTCATATATGTCTGGATCTATTTCCATAGAACAAACCGGTTTTGGTTCAATAACTCTGATCTCGCCACCCGTAATTATCTCTGCACAAAGAGCTGCTTGATAGCCAGATCCCGTGCCGACTTCGAAGACTGTTTTTCCAGGCTTAAGCTCAGCATACTGGCACATCAGCAGACACATAGATATTGCAGATATCGTAGCATCTTTAATTATGGGAAGGGGTGTGTCCACATATGCATATTTGATATATTCTGGAAGAACAAAATACTCACGGGGCACCCTTAAAAAAGCCTCTAGATATATGTTGTCAACCAGACGATACTTCTTGAACATATTATAAAGTTTTCTCTTCTCTGCCTCCAGCTTCTTCTTAAGTTTATGGCTAATACTAAGATTTGGAGACAACTAAAAAACACCACAATCTCTATAGAGGCTCATTAAGAACCTTATCATACAGTCCTTTTTGTTTTAGGAGCTCCTCCAATTTAGCTAGAGCCTCCTTGGGGGAGAGCCCCTCAACTTTTACTCCCATCGAAACACAGGTGCCTAATACCTGCTTTATACATGCTAGAAAGTTCTTTGCAACCATATCCTTTTTCTTAATCCTAGCGATTTCAATCACATCTTCGAGCCTTAGATTCCCTACGAACTCGTGGCCTGCTTTGCCAGATCCCTTCTCAATTTTAGCATATTTCATAATTAGAGCAGAAGTGTAGGGTGTTCCAACAACAACTTCGTATTCTCGTGTTTCGGGGTCATATATTATCTTTACTGGGACACGCATACCCTTATATTCTGCCGTTAGCCGATTTATATCGTTAATAACTTTGCCGACGGGGAGCCCTGCCTGGCCCAAAGCTGGTCCTAGTGGAGGCCCAGGGCTTGCCTGTCCGCCCCTTACAAGGAAAGATAGTTCCTCTTTTTTAGGCATTTATTTCACCACTAGTATTAGCTTATCTTTCCACATATCAATTATCACTCATAATGTTTCTGAATAATGTTCGCCGTGATTCTGTCTGTATGATACCAAGTAAAGTAAAATTATTGATAGTTTTAATCCGAAATATTTTTGCTCTTCGAGAATCTGAGCTCCATCATGATCTCAATAATAACCTCGATGCGTTTTCTTGATATTATGTTGTGTTATAAACACTGGTTGATATTCCCACTCTGGTGATTCGTTTTGAAGCTTACATTAAGCTACCGGGCTTTTTCTGTGCTTAGGCGACTTGGCATTCAAGGATTAAGCATTGTTGAATTTGATGAAAATATTGGACCAGTACCAAAATTTATACACTCACAACATGCAAAGCTTGTACGGAAAATTCTTAGGGATCGTATTTTCTCAGCCAAAATTTCAATTCTCGCCAAGTACGCATCTGAAGCAAAACTTATTGATGATTCAAGAATAGTTATAGAGACTTTCAGAAGTATCGGTGAGCGAACGAGAGTACATTATGTGATTGCTCAGATTTCAGACGACGCTGACTATACGCGTGTAAGAGCATTTCTAAGGGATATCTGCAGAAGACTATGCACAATAACCGAGTTTGATAAGGAGGCGATAGAGAGGCTTATATGCGAATCATTATAATTTATCCCGAATTTTCTTTATTGTTTCGAACATCCGTATATAATCTTCGGGTTTAAGCCTGACTTTTTTACCTTTGATTATATTATCCCAAATCCCTACTATTGTTCCCAGCTCCTCGAGCTCCTTAGCTAGGTCTTGTCTTCTCTGTCGAAGTAGCTCTAATATTTCACTCCAATCAGTCTTTGTTATTCCAGTCTTCAACTGGATTGCCCGCTTGAAGTCACTCATAATAATTTTGAATGCTTCTTTGTACCCACCTCTATACATATACCATACATATCTTCCATAATATGGGGGCACACCTTCCTTTTTCCTTGTAATCTTGAAAATCCTTATTTCTTTTCTGAATTGACGAGGAATGTAAGCGATGAAGAAAATGACGAATATTATTGGTATTAATGGAGCCACGATCCAGTATCTCGTAAAAAATGTGACTACTTTCATTGATACTGCTATTCCGAATAGGGGGTTCTCTGGAGTTATTGCTTTTCTTGACTCATCAAATACTACTATTCTTCGTTTTCCATCACTTAGCCAGCTAAATATATCGTGAATAAGCTGCTCGTTATCGAACCCATTTTTCCAGGCAAGTTCTATAGCCTCGTTCGTAAATATGTCTGGGTCTGTTATTATTAATACTTTACTTTCCCCGATCCTAAACGCTAATCCAAGAGCAAAAACCATCCCCCCATATTCTGTGGGATCTGGTTTGGCTGTGCCTTCGATTATGCTTTTTATATCTGTCTCTAACCAGCTATATGGGGATGTTCGCATTACTCCTAATTCTCCTGGGAGGGGGACTCTAAATCTCTTCTTGCTACCATTTATATAGTTAAGTGCTAGGTCAACGAAGAATGAAGATGCAAATCGTGCGAGAACTTGACGAGTATGTGATGAGAAGATTCCTAGACGTGTATCAAAATCTCTTATTATTATATTTGCGGGGTTTTTCCAATAGCTACTAGCATCAAGAACAACAGCTGATGTGTTAACATAAACACTAAATCTGGTTATATTAGCATCAGCAGGTTTAAACCCAAATAATGCCTGAAACATAATATTCGGATTTAGTAGGCTAAAGAATGTGTTTAGTATTGAATTTATTCTCCCAAAATCATCGACGATTAGCAGACTGGATCCATTTTGAAGCAAGGAGGCTAATGTTATTATCGCTTGGAGATCGTAATCCAGTGTTGGGCCAAATATTGCATATATGATAGGCTCTTCTAAACTTACAACTGATTCTGGGTCGCTAACGATAATTTTGATATCGAACCCCTCCCTCTCAAGTATATTTCTCATATTGGAGAGCCCGTTTTTTGCTGATGACGTTACGGAATATGGTGTTGCTATATAATCCACATTTGTTGCTACTACCGCCAAAATTATGGACGTACTCATTAGCAAAATAAAGGCCCATAAGCTGAATTTTGCGAGTGTTCCAAGTCTGCTAGACATCCTATTTACCCCACTTAGAGACAAATTCTTCTTTTATTTTCTCTAAAAGATGCTTCCAAACATCATAATCTAAGGTATTCATAAGAATAGATCTGGCATAGGGGCCTCCAAAGAGTTGGATTTCATAGAGGGAAATCATGTTTTTCAGAATATTGTATACTTCCTCGGACAAGTATTCCTTTATCATCAGCAATTTTTCTTGAAGAGTCATACTTGCTCGTGGAATTCTACCAAAGTATTTGCAAAGGGCATCTAATAGGCTTCCCGTCAACATTATAAAATTAAATTCTCTTCTCGATACTTTGGTTATTATCTCATCGAGAATTTCGAGCCATGTTGTGACTGGTCTTGCTCTATGTGCGTGTTTTGACAGCTTCATGAGAGTCATCGTGGCTCCAGAGAACATCATAATTAGAAGTATAATTGCGACAGACATCCCTAGCAAAGAGTTTGTATTGTTTTGTTGAGGCTCCTTGATTATTGCTCTGTAGTAGGCTCTTACTGGTTCGTAGCCCTTGAGGATATCTCCTGGGTAGTATACTGTTAATATAACTTCTCCTGCTGGGAATCTATTATCCACGCTTACCACAAAAACGAAAATACCGTTTTCATCAGTCTTATTTTCCCCCAGGAAAAGCCAAGTTCCATCCGAGAAATTCGCATATAACTCCACAAAAACACCAGCTATAGGTACTCTCTCATTATTCTCCATAACCAAAAGTTGTCCCTGGATACGTATCTTATCTCTTCCCTTTACAAATTCTCCAAGATAAGTCTCACTCTGAAGAACAAAAAAGTTTTCAGCACAGTAGCATTGTAGTGGAAGCATAATTATTGTCCAAAGAATTATTAGACCCCACCTAATTTTCGTTGCCATTTTTCATCCAGATAATATTCACTGTTTGTTAGTAAAGATTAAAGAAAATTTCGCCCAAACTTCCACATGAAATCTTAGTGGAGTAGTAATTATAGTAAGCCTTGATAGATTACCTGAGTGCCAGTAATTTTGATGATACCAGTCTTCGCTAGTGTTTGGAGCTCCCTTAAGAGAACATGACGGGGCATTCCAAGGGCTCGTGCCAGTAAATCTATAGATGCCCGTCTAAGAGCCCTTATTTGCAAATATATCTGTCCGATTGGTATTTCTGATAATATTGCTTTTAGCTCATCTGGTTCGCGTCTGAGAATTTCCACTTTTTGAGAGAGCTCTTTGTATCTCTCTTCTAGTATTCTAAGTTGCTCTTTCAGCGTCACATTTTCTTTCTTAAGCTTATTAAGTTCTTCATCAGAAGCGACGACGCCTCTCTTGTACTCAGAAAGCTGTTCCTGCAGTAGTTTTATCTGATCTTCGTAAATCTTCACTTTAGCCTCTAATTCAGCGATTTTCTTTTGGCGATCACTTAGTTGTCTTCGAAGTTCCAAGAGCTCATTCTTGAGATCCTCTAGAACTCTCCTATATTCCTCAAGCGATATTTCTGGTGCGGCTTCTTCGGTCTTACCCATGGCTTCTCTGATACCTTCAAGTTCTTTCCTTAGACTTTCAAGTGTTGCGAGAGATGCCTGAAGTTCCATTATTCGTTTCTTTAGAGATTCTATTTCTTTATCTTTCTCTGCTAATTTTTGCTCATATATACTGCGCACTTCCTCAAAACTCTTGAACTCTGCAAGTTTTCTGTTTAATTCTTCGATTTGTTTGTTAAGCTTAAGTATCTCCTCGTTTTTCTTTGTCAACTCACTCTCTAGGATCTTTATTTTTTCAGTGGCTGATACGTATTGAGTTTTAAGCTCCTGGTACTTCTTGGCGAGCTCAGATTCGCTTTCTAAGTATGAAATTCTAGCTTTAAGATCCTGAATGATTCTCTCCTTTTCTGCAAGTTTTGCTTCATACATAGCTTTCAATCGGTCTAAGCTTTCAAGCTCAAGAAGTTTTGCTTTGAGTTTCGATATTTCTTCTTTTAGTCTGTTGTTTTCCCCTCTTAGGCTTTCTAACTCATTTTTGAGGAGCTTATTTTCTTCAGACAGACTTATGTATTTCGAGTATATATCCTTATATTTTTCAACAATTTCTCTTGACCCCACACGTTCCTCTAATTCCTTTCTAAGCTGTTCTATAAGTTTATCCTTCTCGTTTAAACGCTGTTCGTAAATTTTCTTAAGTTCATCTATATCTGGGATCTCGATAAGTTTTTCTTCTAGCTCTTTTACCTTACCAAGCATTCTTCTCAATTCTTTCTCTTTTTTAGCAAGTTGCTGCTGAAGATTTTTCACCTCCTCGACATATTTTGCAAGCTTCTTTTCATACTCCTCTCTCAGTTTCTCTACTTCTGATACTTCTATAGCTGCAGTTTCTGCGGTCTCTAATTTTCTTCTTAGTTCCCTATTTTCCTCGATAATCTCAGCCATTCTTTTCTCGAGATCTTCCAATGGAGCATTCAAGATTTTCTGAATCTTCTCAAGTTTTTCTTCTAATTCCCTAATTTTTTCCTTAAGTTCCAGATTTTCTAGTTTTTGTCCTTCCAGATTCTGCTCCAACTCAGAGATCTGCTCTTTTAGACGTCTGTTCTCCCGGAGAAGAGATTCAATTTCACTCATTTCACCCTCTTCTTCTGAGAAGTCCCGGAGAATTGTGCCATACTCCATCAGCCACTTTTCGTATGTTTCTCTTAGCCCCAAGATATGTTCCGAGAGTTCATTAAGGTGCTTAACAAACTCTTTGAAGAATGGTTCGAGAGGGGAGAGAGTATCTCTAATAATTTGATTTTCTTTTGCTTTTAGTTCCCGCTCGACTATATCGCGGTATGTTGCTTGGAACTTTCTTCTTAGATGTGATGCCCCGATCCTAGAAACAAAGGCCAGTGCGATCATATTACCTAGTTCTTTTATATGTTTTCGGATGGCCAAATATTGTTTCTTTATAGCCTCAGAGAGACTTTCTTTCGATGCTCTTATGAGCTCATTCATCTTGTTTATAGTCTCATTTATCTGTTCCCGCATAATTTTTGCTGGAGAAATACGTTCTACGGGAACTTCCTCCAACATTTTTTGGACATCTTCGGGTATTTCGACTCTCTCGGCTATTATTTCTTCAATTCCTCCTTCAACTTCCCTTGCCCTTATATCGGCTCGTACACTTCCTAAATATTTTCGCATGACTTCTTCTGCTATTTTCTCAAGTTCTTGGTCGAGTTCCTCTTTTTCTTCATTTTCCATATCATTAGTTTCTTCTTTATCACTCAAAATATTACACCTTAGAGTCCCGATTCTGTGAACAAAATATAAACATCTAATAAGAGTTAGTCATAACTAAATATTCAAGAGAATGGATAAAAAATGATTAAATAACATACATTTTCCTTCTGATTCTAAGATGGGGAGTTATTAAGGATATAATTTATCCGCTATGTGAATAAGATATATCCAGGTCTCTTCTCATAGAGTTCGCCCCTCATTTTCTCTTTTTGTATCACTTGCATCACAAACTCTCTCGGTATTCCTTTTGCCTCACACCTTTTGACAACTTCACTTATAGGAACACCTTCGCTATACTCGTTCTGAAGCCTCCTTATGATATCTAATACAATCATATATCTGGATCGCTGTGTGAAAGTTTCTCCCGTGTATATTGAGCTTACATCTATTACTTCGGACTCCACGTCGTATGCTACCTGTCGAAGGCTCTCTGCCATAAGCTGTATCGCAAACTCCGCATCCCTTTCATCAGCAACTTCTTTTAGCAACATCCTTGCATGAGCCTCAGTTAATCTGACAAGCGCCTCGAGATGTCTTGGGGTTATTGGTATAGGATGCATTTCTAGGCTGTCCGTTTGATACCTTCCAGCACTCCTCCTCATCTCTAAATAGAATTCTTTGAGTTTTTCTATCGCCTTTTTAGATAGCCGAGGGGTTACATGCTCCCTCGCATATAAAACCAATTTTTTGAAGAGATCTGGTGGTATTGAAGGAACAGGGTTTCGATACTTACTGTGCATACTAAGAACATGTTCTGCTAGTTCCCGGTCTCTGTCTCCGCTCGGAACGTCCTTAATTATAAATATTAGATCAAACCTTGAAAGTATTGGTGGCGGTAGATCGATATTATCTTTGAGCCCCCTATTAGGGTAGTATCTACCATACTTTGGATTAGCAGCAGCCAATACACTGGTCCTCGCATTTAAAGTGGCCACTATCCCCGCTTTAGCAATAGATACTGTCTGTTGCTCCAATGCCTCATGGATAGCTCTGCGATCGTCCTCCCTCATCTTATCAAATTCATCTATGCATGCTATTCCCTTGTCAGCTAGTACAAGAACTCCTGCTTCTAAAGCCCAGCCATCCTCAGTTCTAATAACAGCGGCGGTGAGACCAGCAGCAGATGCTCCCTTACCAGAAGTATAAATAGCTCTTGGCGCTAGATTTGCCACGTATTTTAGTAGCTGAGATTTAGCTGTACCAGGATCGCCTATTAAAAGTATATGTATATCTCCTCTAACACGTGTGCCATCGGGATAGATCTTAGGAACCCCACCAAAAAGTTGCGCTGCTATCGCCCTTTTTATTGTATCTAACCCGTATATCGATGGGGCTATGCTCTCATATATTTTTCGCTCTAAGTCTGGGTCATTTTTGAGAGAAAGTATCCTCTGTATTTCTTCTTCTGATAGTTTAAGTTCTTCTTCCTCAGTTTCAGCTTTATCGATATATATGGCTTCGACGTAAGTTCTATATAGAGGTCTTCTTCCCTCAATTAGCTTTCGCTCGGGTTCAGTAAGCACGATTCCTGTAATCTTCACTCTATCGCCTGGACGAACCTTATCTACTAGGTCACCATACACTATTACGGCACAAGATTCTGGAAGTTTTCCTGCTGGTAATTCTTCTGGGAGCTCTTGAACAACAAGTTCTTGGTATTCCTCAAATTCTTGTCCCTCCGAGAGAAGCCTTATCTTTCCTGGACTCGTATTGCTACAATCAGGGTATGGACATGTTCGTGGTTTTACATAGAATTCTTGTGATTCGAATGGAAAAATTCTGCCACAAACATCACATACATAAAGGGCTCTTCTAAGGAATTGTTTAACCTGAGTTGTTCTAACTATAAGTGCTCTAAACTCAACGATTTTACCTACGTAGTCACTAAGAAAGAGATTTCGAATAGGAACTTCTCCACCAATATCCTTTATTCGAACCCTATATCGCCTTAAAATATTTTCGGGTATCTCTGGGTGAAGATCTTTAATTGTCTCCTGCAAGGCAGTTGCAAAAATCTTTAGAACTTCCCGGGGATTATCTAGTAGAAGTTTTGCTAGTCGAGGATTATAGAGGGCAAGATCAGGGTATGATATACTAATACTTCTGATACGCCTATCAAACATCGCTTCAAGTATGTTTAGATATGGAAAGTAAGGCTTTCCTTTTTCGTCAGTAGTAGAGAAATTAAGCAGGAAATTCTTGAACTCATTTTTTATTTCTTCGTCTGATAATGCTAATCCAGGTTCGATTATTTGTGAAACCATAACCAATCACTGCTTCCATTTTCTACTTATCCTATTCATTGAAACACAATACGCTGAGAATTCAGACATATTACTAAAAATATTTTTCGATGACTATTATTTTATGTAAAGGAGTATATGGAAAGAAAAAGTGGGATTTATCCGAATTTCTTTCTGGCGATGATTCCCCCCAAGATGTAAAATATAGCAACAATTAGCGAGAATACTATTAGTGCAAATGCAGGCGTACGGACTTCTACCAATTCGGGATATAGTCTCCCTAAAATCCCAACTAAAGCGAAAGCCAATAATGTTAGAAGAATTGATAACGGGAGCTTTATAAGTAAACCCATGACTATTGACAACATAGTAGTTGTAAAACGTGGGATTGATCTCAATCCTAAAACAGCTTCGATAATTTCGGCGTTTTGTTCGCCCTCAGACCTTAGAAGTCCAACGACCTTGCTAAGCACCTCTTCACTCGTTTCCTCCAACGCATAAACGCCACCGTAGCCCCTAAGCATAAGTGTGGCTAGGGGGCCAAATCTAAGCTTCGATGCCGATCGGATTTCTTCTTCTCTTTCCCTTATAGTATTCTCCGATGAAACTTTTCCTAGAAGAATCTCATGGAGACCTTTGCCGAGTCTATCGATTTTTTTGGTGTACCCGTCTATTATTGTTGATGCATAAGCGAGATTACCACAGACTTCGATCACAATGAAGGTTAATATTGCTAGGATTACCATAGAGTTCGATAGAAATCCACCTATAGTTGTTGGAGGCCATTCCGAAACAGCAATATTCGCGTACCCCATTGCCTCTAAGCCAACCAATGCCAGCAATATGAGTGCCAGTGACCACATAAAATGAGAAACTCTTCCTTTAGCAATAAAACTTATGTTGAATAGGACTGAAAGCCAAAGCATAAAACCTAGGAGCATTAACAAAAGCTCATTTATACTCAAAATAAAAGTTCCAGCCAATAGGTTGTCCAAAGCTGCTACATCTATCCTAAAAAAAGAATTAATTATCGTCATGGATGCTAGATAGATAGCATTATAATCATATACATTCGACGAAAAAGCGGCGATCAGTGTGAGTGAATACACTACTGAAAAAACCACAGCGATAAATCCAAGTTTTATGAAGGATAATACAGCAAGTCCTTTAAGCCATACAATAGAATTTATTATCCCATTTATGTAGAGATAGTATGCTGCGAGTGCTGTTATTAGAAATATCTTGAATAGCATGTATTTTATAAGGAGCATTCTTTTTCTCCTCTTCAATAAACTCAAGTAAACACGCATTTCAGATTGCACCTATCATTCTTTGTTTAGCACGAACGTAGGCTTCTAATACAACGGAAATTATATTTTGGGGAGAAGCTGGCATCACTCTAACGCCAAACCGAGCTATTTTCGTTGAAATAGCATTTAGGCGTCTCATATACTCAATCATCACGGCTTCTCTGAATATTTGCTTAAGGGATGTTCTCGGCGGGGGTATCTCAAAAAGAGGGGACATAGGAACTATTATTGTCGGTCTAAATTTATGTGCTAATGCTATTTTAATGCCTTCCACAATAGCATTTACGTCACTTTCCAGATCGGAGATTATCACTAAAAAACAGCTCCGCGGTTCGTAGTCAATAAGATATCTAATCGCTCCTGGAAGATTTGCTACACCTTCGGGTTCTGCCTCTGCCAATATAGACAGGACATGCATAAAATGGCCCCGCCCCCTCCCAGCCTTGACAAAATTATGAACAATCGAGGAGAATAACATGACACCAAAGAAATCTTGAAGTTTTTGGGCTAAATATGCTACCAAAGCTCCCGCTCTTGTGGCGAAGTCAAGTTTTGTAAATCTTCTATATCCATAGCCCATGGTATAGCTTGTATCGATAACTATATATATCTTAATCACTCTCTCACCATGGTATTCCCTGACCATTAGTTTTCCCAGACGAGCTGATGCTTTCCAATCTATAAGTTTTAGTGGATCAGAATGATAGAATTGTCTCAGCTGATGGAAATCATAGCCAGATCCTTTTATTTTAAACATCGTATGTTGCCCAGGCAGAAACCCTCCCATCATCTTCTGTGTCATTTCTAATCGTTTAATATCACGGTATGATGGAAACACTCTAATCTCAGATAACACGGGCATCTCTACCGTCGCCGCAAAGAAGTATGATTTATCAATTAACATTATGTTTACGGGGCCTATCATATGTACGCCTCTAGCAGCGGCTCTAAGTATATAAGCGAGTTCAATTTCCCCGCCAGCGGGAATATTGACTTCAATATGATTTTCACCAAAGACTATATCAAACGTATCTGGAACCATATCGGTTAAAATGACTCTATCTAAATCGAAAAGTGTTGGATTGTATATGCGAACTCTAACTGAGGTCAGCTCGCCTTGAAATATCTTACTATTCGAAATCGTACGCGTTATCTCAAGTCTTGGAAGAGTAACACGAACCTGCATGCTAAATCTCAGATATGAAAGAACAAAAGCAAACAAAAGTATTCCAGAAAAAATGAGAAGCCAAGGGGCAAACGACACTATATCCAAGGCCCTCGGAAACAAAAAACGCACATCTATACCAGAAGCCATTAGGAATGACAATAGGTATTTAAGCTGATAAAGTGAAAGAGCGAAAAAAAATCCGAAGAATGTTATTAGCAGATACACACCTGCCACATTGGTTATTCGTATTTTCAAAACCTAACACCAAAATGATAGCATTCAACATCAAATTACTAAATATTGATGTTTTGTACTGCTGGGGAAAACAAAAGTTACTACGATAATTATTTTATCACTTAATACCTATAAAATTGTAAGTCGATTTCAAACTCAGCAAAAATATTAGCTCCTTTGTTCAAGAAAGACAACGTGCTGTTTTGCGTACATTGTAGCTCCATCGGGAATATTATTAAATACTAAGGTACCTGGACCTATCTTAACGTTATTTCCTATTAGAACCCCTGGCATTGTTCCAGAGTGAATACCCACCTCAACATTAGATCCCATTATCACACCGAGCTTCTTAAGCCCAGTGTCGATTTTTCTTTCGAACCACCTTACTTTTATCTCCCTGCGATCTAAACGCACATTAGCAGTTATGAAGCCCGCGCCTACATGGACATTCTCAGAGAAAATACTATCGCCAATATAACCAGAATGCGTCTCTGAAAATCTTCCTAACCAAGATCGCGCTACCTCCATATTGGCTCCAATTATGGAGTTAGCCTCAATAACACTTTCTCTTATTAGGGCATTATTTCCGATAATCACTCCACGACCTATGTAGCAGGGGCCTTTTATTGTAGCGTTCTCAAGGATTTTCACCCCAGCTTCTATATAACAGGGGCCGATAATGTTAGCACTACTTGATATTTGAGCCTCTGAACTTATGAGAGAACCACTCATTTTTAGACGTAGTATTCGTTGTATTAGCGGCAAAAAATCCCAGGGATATAAAGTGTAGTTTTCCAAGGAACGTTCGACCAAAATTACACTAGGTTTTTCTTGAGAACTGCGAATGAGTAATCTTAGACCAATTATTCTGTCTGTTGATGTATCTATGTAGATCGCATTCTCTAGGGATCCCCCTAGAATATTATCTATTAGTAGTATTCCTAGGTCGCATGCCGAGAAGACCAGTAATGGTTTCCCCGCGTATGAATTTTTGATGCTTTCAACAATCTCGGATTTTTCTTTCTGTTTACCAATTTTTTCGGCCTCTAGTTCCTTAGAAATCGCGATGTTATCAAAAATGCTGTTATCGATGTCTCCGAAATGGATTATTTTGAGTCGTCGTATACCTACTAGACGATGGATATGTTCCAGAACATGCATAAAGATAGGTTTTCCCATAAGTGGTCTGATACCAATGTTGTAGCTATCTAAAGGCCAGAAATTTTCCTTAGGCAAAAAAACTGCTACCACATCTACTTCAGCCACATAATCTCACTTCCTTAACCGATCTTAATACTACGCTGTTGCTTTCTTTAAATTCAACTAATAATTCTATGTAAGTGTAATAATCGGATTCAGCTTGGAGCCATTGTGCGATATTATGAAGAAGAAAAAGAAAATCATAAGTCTTGAGAAATTTCTTATGCAGGAAAACGAGACGGATAACATGGCAAAACCTCGATCTCAGAGCAAAAAGCTGGATACAAATCTTACTGATACCGGTGTCGATGAAAGTTCTGATAGTATGTATCAGCATATGAAATTTGGCAATCGTGAAAATACAATATTATCGTTATTCGACGAGAAACAAACGGATATCAGGAATATAGATTTGAATGAAGCTATTAGACTTTTTTTACGCAATATCCGTTTACCAGAAATAAAATCTCCTCCCATGCCACGATATGTGTTAGAAAAAATAGTTAGGCCCCAATCGAGGATTCTTGTCGTTACTGAGAAACAAAAAGTGGCCCAGGCGCTTGCTAAGGCCCTAGCTGGGAAAAACTATAAGGTGATTCGTAGGAATAATATACCAGTATATTCTTTACGGTATAGATCTTTTTTTGTCACAATAGTCCCTCTCAAAGGTCACCTTCTTGAATACGACACAGCTAAGCAATATAGATCTTGGAGTTCAATAGATCCAGTAGAAATCATTAAGAATGAAAGGATTCTAACTATTAAGCCTCGTTTTCCACGATTGGTCGCATTACTAAGGGAGCTCGCAAGAAAACATGATGTTCTCATCATAGCAACGGATGCCGACGAGGAAGGAGAAAACATTGGGTGGGAAGCATCTGAAATTATAAGTCAAGTCAAAAAGATGCCAGTATACCGCATGTGGTTCCTTTCAACTCAGACAAGTGAGCTTCTTAAAGCATTTAATAGTCCAACAACTCCCATAATCAGTTGGGCACTAGCACCTGAGGCACGAAAAATAATTGATGCTTTTAGCGGTTTTTCATCCACACGCGAGTTAACACTCGCAGGTCGAAGCGCTGGAGGCGCATTAAGCCTCCTTTTGAGGAATAGTATATTGTCTCTAGGACGTGTTCAGAGCCCTACGCTGTATCTGCTCTATCTGCGAGAAAGATACATAAGAAATTTCAAACCGAAACCTTACTGGTCAATAAGTGCGATATTTGTTAGAGATGGCTATAAGTTCCAGGCAACACATAAAGACTCACCATTCTATGACGAGAATAAGGCAAAATCCGTCTATGAAAAAACACAAGAAGAAAAAACTGCGAGGATTCTTCGAGTAGAGCAAAATAAGGAGAAAAAATTCCCGCCCCCACCTCTCGATACCAATAAGGCGCTAATAATGCTTAATAAGATTCTATCGCTACCCTCTAACAAAGCTATGCAAATTTTAGAGGACCTTTACTTGGAGGGATTAATAACATATCCTCGTACCGACACAGACAAATATCCATCCAACTACGACCACACAAAAAATCTGAAGACACTTATAAAACACCCAAAACTTGGGTCAATAGCAAGAAAAATTTTGTCTCAGGGTGCGAAGCTTAGAAGAAATGGACGTAAGCTTGTGGGAGACCATCTACCGATAACACCCATAGACGTTCCACGCCCTAATACCAAACTATCACAACTACATCTTAAGGTTTATGAACTAATTGTTAGAAGATACTTGGCCTTATTTATGGAAACTGCAGAGTTGAACCATATAAAAGCAATTATTGATGTTAATGGAGAAATTTTCCAAGCCACCAGCACCACCATTCTGAGAAAAGGATTCTGGCAAGTCTACCCGTTTGGTAGGCCTAAGGAAAAACCGTTAAATCTCAGAGAAGGTGATATCTTGGATATCGATAGAATTAACATAGAAAAGAAAATGACAAAGCCACCATCTAGATTAACTGAAGCTGAACTACTTAAACTTATGGAAAAGCTTGGCTTAGGAACAAAAGCTACCCGGCCGGAACATATACAAAAACTTATTGCCAGAGGCTATGTGGTAAGAAGAGGGAAGAAATTATTTGTAACTGAGTTAGGTTATAGGATCGCGGAATTCCTAGAGAAGCTATGGCCAGAATTCTTACAGCCTTACTTTTGCGCATATATACTATCACTACTAAGACAAATAATGAACCAGGAAATCGATCATAAGGAGGCTATCAAGAAAGCCCGTATAAAGTTCCTAGAACTATTTTTACGGTTGCGAAGAGCGCGTAAAGATTTAAAGAAGGTTCTCGCTAATATTGCTGAGATTGAGATACCACAAACCATAAGAAAGAAGAGAAGAAGTAAGGGAAGAAAAAAACGATAATGCAATAAAACTTTGTCAAATCGATACGATGCTAAGTGCTATATGACATTATGAAAATTGAGAAAAAGCTATAATAGACAAATAATCTTATTAATTAGTTCCAATGAATAATCCTATGATGAAGAGGTGATCCTCCGATAAGATGACGATAAGGAAATCTCTGAGGTGGGTACATGTGGCGCAAGAGATAAGAAGAATAATTGAGGAACTAAATGAAGAGGAAAAAAAGATTGCGCGTTTTCCGAAAACCACATTTCTTAGAATTCGCTGTTCTGAATGTGGACATGAGCTCATAACATTCTCACATGCATCCACAAAAGTTTCATGCCCCAGTTGCGGTAAGTTACTAGTGGAGCCAACAGGCGGAAAAGCTAAGATTCACGGCGAGATTATTGAAGAATATTATTATTAATATCTACTACATCATCTAATAGGCTATCCATACACTTTAGTGCTATTCTATAAACGCTGTTAGTTGGAGATATTGTGGATGTGATTTGGAATGAGGTCCCGAAGGCATATCTTTCTCCTCATATCCATGATATTATTTGCAAACATCGTCGCAGTAAAACCATCGCCACAAATTTCAGAAAGGATAATCATTGTCATTGATTCGTATCATGACCCAGTACTACTTAACTTTACTGTTGCCATACAAGCACTGAATGTGAGCTTGAATGGGCTAGTGGACTTTTTCTATAGTAATAACACAATAAACAGTTCAACACTTTCTGGTGTTACGGCACTTATAATACCACCATTCAACAAAACATTCACAGACTATGAGTTAGAAGTTCTTAAGCGATATGTTTTCAACGGCGGTATACTTATCTTAATGGCGTTAGATTACGACTATAATCGCAGATTCAATATGAATCCAGTTCTGTTTAATGATCTGCTCTCCGCGATTCCACTTAAAGAGAACCCTAGGCTTAATTATACTATGGGCGGTATAGGACTACGTTGCATAGATCCTCTCTCTAATGATAGCTTTATACACATAGACTCATCAGAATACTTTACTGAGCCTTTAAAATCAAACTATCTGCAAAATAAGGAATATAGCCTCATTTTGGAGCCAACGATTATAACTGTCGATACAAGCGATATAAACGAAATTCCTGCTATAATCCCCCCAGCATGGACATACTGTATAAGCGGGAATGGTACGATTTTGTATTTCGAAAGTGGTGCAACGCTATTTGTTATTGGAAAATATGGTCATGGTTATGTTGTTGTGTTTGGATTCGCTATAAGTCTAAGCGATCTCGAGAATCCAATTTATAAAAAACCCTGGATTGAGCTTGGTAATAACAAAGAATTCTGGATTGACGTGCTATCATCAATAATAGAAAAGCCTGAAGAAAAAAACAGTATTATCCAACCAACTTACATTGTTATGACACTCATAGGTATTGGGATTCTGCTTATCGCCATAGCAACTATAGTTTCAAGCAAACGAAAACCTCCAGAGAAAAGAAGAGAGATCAGTATATCGGAGGCATTGAAGAAAATCCGTAAAAAGAGGTAAGATAGAAATAGGAATTCTTCTATTTCTTGGTAATTTTTCTCTCAAATTCCCTTATACGTGATTTATATTTGCGAGCATACGGGTATAAAACTAAGCCTAGGACGATACTGGTAGCTATCATCCCCACAGTTATGATAATTACCGGATGGAATTCAACAAACGTCACTTTGTGCTTTACGATTTCGAATCGAAGAGCCTTACTCCAGAAGAAACCATAGTAATCATTGAATACTACAAGACGCAGAAATACTACTACTGAGCGATTATAAAGTTCTCTAATATTTATTGTCACGTTGACAACATATTTGAAAGTATTAGTAATATTGTCATATGTTGAGTTCACTATTTCTGGCTCAACAATGTGCACCAGTCTCCCTAAATGTTCTAATCCTGCCAATAAACTGAGATTATAATAATTTGATATCAAATCTTGTTTCTGGTAGATATCATAGGGTACGTCCTTCATAATGACATTAAAACATGCATTGATAAACTGATCTTTATCGAGATACACAATACCACTCTGTGGAGAGTAATCTATTACATCTATCTCGATTTGTTCAAGCTTCTTGGCGAGCCAAAGAAGAACTTGCTCCATAAACTCCTCATTGTCGTATTGTGGTAATCTTACATAATTATCCGAAAGTATATGAGGCGAAGACAAAATTAGGACGCGGCTACCCGACCAAAACTTCAGCGTGATTCCTAAGGTTACATTGGTTCCGTATAAATACCTACCTTTATATTCGGCTGTTGTATTATTGCCGCCCCATATAAGAGGAGATGCATATACTAGTGGGACACTCTTATTCTCTGTAACGTTCATTGTCTTTGTCAAATTAAACATAGCTAGTAGTTCAAGACTATTTGTTAGATTTAGTGCTGAGGCGTTTGCCACAACTATTGTTTGGACATCAAGAAATATTTTGGATCTGTTATCCCAAGTTCCATTTAAAACCACCGTCTCCTCGCTTTTATAGTATGATGCGTCATCATAAACATTTCCTAACACTTCTAAGCCAAAAAGTCTGAGAAAATCTTTAACACTATCAGTTATTTCCGTAGGAACAAGATATAGGATTGATCCCCCGCACAGCATTATGTATCTTGCTATTGTCTGAATGTCCTCTTCGCTGAATTCTTTTTGTCCAAGTAGTAGCAAGGTACTGGTATTCTCTAAATCGACAAAGGATAATTCCGTCACATTTTTCCTGCTAAACCCGATACCATCAATCTTCGCTAATAAGTCCGAGTAGTTTCCTAAAGATAGCTCAGGGCTCCCACCCGTATATATTGCAAACATTGTTATTTGTCCATCTCTTATTGTAACCCTCAACTTTAAGTCGGGTCTTAATTGTGATATTGGATTATAGCAGAGACGAATCAACAATGTTGCGGTTATTAGTAGTATCAGTATCATTCTGATGTATGGTTTTAAGCCTTCCATATTGAGCACCAACTTAAGCTTCACAAATAAAGTTTTAATATTACTGATAAACCTATTAAGCGAGGTGACATATTTTGGTCAGGACATTCATTGCTGTTGATATTGATTCAGATGAAATAATATCAAAATTAGTAGAAATCCAAAGACGAATTGCGGCTTCTGGAGCATTAATGAAGCTTGTCGAACCAGAAAACATACACATAACGCTATACTTCTTAGGAGAAGTTCCAGAGGAACGAATTACCCTCATAAGAAACATTGTCGAGAATTGTAGCGAGAACATAAACGAGTTTGAAATTCACATAGCAAGGCTAGGAGCTTTTCCAAAGCCAACAAAACCCCGGGTTATCTGGGCAGGGATTGGTTCGGGAGGCGAAATTTTGACTCAAATAGCTAATTGTCTGCGTGATAAATTACCCAGGCATGGTTTTCGAAGGGAAGATAAGGAATTTCATCCTCATATAACATTAGCGAGAGTAAAGAGGTATAACTCAAGACTCGTACATGAGATCAAAAATTTATCTATGGTAGATATAGGCAGGTTCCTTGTCAAGACAATAAAGGTTAAGAAAAGCACATTAACATCTCGCGGGCCGATTTATGAGGATTTACATGTGATTGAACTTAAGTAGCCTCCATGAGGCTCTTTACCAAACGGGTTGATTCCTCCAAGATGGATGAACGAAATTCTTCGAATAATTTGAATAACAGTTTTATGAACATTTGTTCAAAGAGATCTAAGCCTTCCAATCTTCGGGTGTAGACCCTATGTAGCATTTTCATTGTACGCATATCAACCAACGTCTCCAAATATGTTTTCAAGTCCTTAATCCTCTCTGCACTTAGTGTTGATAAGATTTCAGCAAGTCTTAGAAAGAAGCCTCTGTCTACAGTCTGTATTTGTGGTTGGGCACTTTGTTGGCTTAATCTTATTAGGTTGCTTATTATAACGCCACGCGGAGGCTCTCCAATGATTTTTACAATTCCTTTTTCTTCTAATATTCTTGCTATAAACCGAGGGAGTTTCTTCTCTTCTCCAACCATTAGGGTTATTTCGGATCCCAGAATATTCAAAGTATAATCCTTCCTTGGAAGGACATCAACTTCCTCTATTAGATAGCGAATATATGCTCTCATTAGGTTTCTTTTGATGTCTATGAAGTACATAATAGACCACCTGGTGGGGTTGCTTGACAGTAGTATCACTAAAGCAAGTTATTATTGTTAGAAGAGACTTAAAGACACTTGGTTTATCTGTTGGTAAATTGGCTGCGCATGTAGCTCACGCAGCTATAGAGGGGTTTCTAAGCGTTTGGAGAATGAATCCAGGTCTAGCAGAGCTCTGGATTAAGCAAGGACAAAAAAAGATAGTTTTAATGGTACGAAATTTAGATGAGCTTATGGAAAAATATGAAAAAGCGAAAAAACTCAAGATTCCTGCAATGATAATAAGAGATGCTGGACTTACTGAAATCCCACCTGGTACTATCACGGTTTTGGTGCTAGGACCTTGGTTCGAGAAGGAAATAGATAGAGTCTCAGGCGATCTACCCCTTCTAAAAAACTGGTAGGCGGAACAAAATGATAAATCTGCTCGACCGTATATGTGGCATGCATAAATACTCCACTAGCCCCAATAAGGCTATTTACGCCGAGTTAAGATCTGTTGATGATTTCGTGGTAGAAGAAATTCTTAGGGATGGAACAATAGTTTCTATTGAAAATCCTAAACTTAGACATAGTGGCTATCCAGGTTTATTTACACACTTTGTGTTGGTGAAAAGAAACGTTGATACATTTGTTGCGATACACATCCTATCTAGGAAACTAAATACCCCAAGAAACCTCTTTTTTCTAAGTGGCTTAAAGGATAAGGAAGCAATTACTGCTCAAAAAGCCTGCGTTTTCTCTGTCTCTCCAAAACAACTAGAAGGACTAAATCTTCCAGACAATATAAAAATTTTTAGTCCAATACGCGAACTTCGCCGAGTTTCAATAGGAGATCATTGGGGGAATCATTTTACCATACGCTTATGGTATGTCAGAGGATATATAGAAAATATTATCAACGACTTTATAGGGACGCCTATTCTGAATTTTTATGGGTATCAGAGATTCGGTTTATGGAAACCAATAAACCATATCGTAGGTAAAATGCTTCTTCAGGGCTTATACGAAGAAGCACTAATGATATTTCTCAAGGAAATAAACCCTCTGTTTCGTAATAGAAAAGTTTTCCTCGATTTGCTCGAAGATGGAAAGTATCTTGATGCTCTTAAGTTGCTTCCACGACACAAATTCTGGTTTGAGCGGTGGATATTAAAAGAATTTATACATAGACGAGGTGTTAGCAGAATTTTTAGTCGCATGCCATCTAGCTTACTTAGATTAATGATAGAGGCATACCAATCTTTCCTATTTAACCTTATTTTAAGCAATGTTGAGGACTACCCTCAGAAACTACCGTTGATAGGCTATAAGCTCGATTTAACGACAATTGATGAGTCCTCGAGGCATGTATTCAAAGAGATTTTAGATTCGGAGGAGATATCACTTGAGATTTTCAGAAAGCATAGTTTTAAGCTTAGAATTGCTAGGGGTGGGTTTAGAAGATGTACAATACAGATAAGGGATTTCTTATGCGAGAAAAAAGAAGACAACTACGTTATACGATTTTCGCTTCCTAAGGGTTCATTTGCAACAATTATTTTAAGGGAACTTACCAAAGAAAATATACTATGGTTGCTTCTTGGAAGAAAAAGAAGCCAATATGGAGACATTACTAAGTTATACCACGATATGAGAAATTATTATCGATCGCTTCTAAGCAAATATTATGTTAGTGAATATCTACGAAATTTTGCTACTTAGGACTCAACAGTCAAGGACTGGGTATACTCTCAAGAACCGATTCCAGTATGTCCTGCGGTTTCACACCACCAAGTTCAACTTCCGGCTTAAGGAATATACGATGTGGCAAGACATGGGGGGCAACAGCTTTGACGTCTTCAGGCGTAACATAAGCTCTTCCATTGATAAGTGCACGTGCTTTTGCAGTCATCATTATCGATATTGATGCTCTTGGAGAACACCCAAATAACACTCGAGAATCCCTTCTTATCGCCATGACAATATCCCTTATGTATCTGAGAATATCTTCGCTGACTTCGACTTTTGTTTGAAGGAAACGCTGCATCTCTATGACGGTTCTTGCGCTTGTTACTTGTGATGTGATAACCCTTTTTGTTGTTCTTAGTTTTAGTTTTAGTATATCTAGTTCCTCTTCATCGTTTGGATAGCCCACTTGGATGTATATCATAAAACGACTTAATTGTGCCTCAGGAAGAGGATACGTTCCCTCTAACTCAATAGGGTTTTGTGTTGCTATTACTAGGAATGGACGAGGAAGCGGATATGTTATGCCTTCAACTGTAACTGTTCTCTCCTCCATCGCCTCGAGCAAAGCTGCCTGTGTTTTTGGAGGAGCCCTATTTATTTCGTCAGCAAGTATAATATTTGCAAAAATCGGACCTCTACGAAACTTAAATGTTCCCTCTTTTTGATCGTAAATATATGAACCGATGATATCGGCTGGTAGCATATCCGGTGTCATTTGGATCCGCTTAAAAGTAGCACCTATAACATTAGCGAAGTTTTGAGCTATGAATGTCTTACCGACACCAGGCATTCCTTCAAGCAAGATGTGTCCACCAGCAAGAAGCCCTATGAACATAAGTTCTATAACTTCGTCCATACCGATTATGGCCTTTTTGAGTTCTCTGTAGATTCTATCATACGTTTGTTTTATGAATTTTTCGTCAATAAGAACCTCTTCAGTATACTCCTCAGACATACCAATCGCCTAGGGATATTAACTATCGAAGATTCTCAGATAATATGCTATAAAAATCATTCAAGTAAAACCTACTGAGAGGTTAAATATTAGAAAAAGGAAGTTATTCAAAAATCAACTATTGACTCTAATAGTAAAAGTGGAAAAGAAACTTTATTCAGCATCTGGAGGTAGAATATCCCTGACTATGCCCACAGCTATTAGTTGTCCCATATCTCTGATAGCGAACCGACCTAGCTGTGGGAACTCCGCTGCTTTTTCTAAGACACATTTTTTGATAGGTTCTAGAATAACATCGGCAGTATCGCCAGTTTTGATAAATGCTGGCTCGTCCTCTACCTTCTCTCCAGTAGGAGCATATTTTGCTTTAAGTTTGACAAATTTTGCTGCTATTTGTAGTGTATGCGCATGTAAAACAGGTGTGTAGCCTGCCGCTATCGAAGTTGGGTGCCACACAACTGAGACTCTAGCAAGAATTCTAGCCACCTCTGGGCCGACTACCGTTGGTGGATTTGTTTCATGTCCTATAACATCACCTCTCTTTATATCAGCCACAGCCACACCTTTTAGGTTTATGCCGATGTTATCGCCAGGGTACGCTACCTCAAGTTTTTGATGATGCATCTCTATCGACGCTGCTATGGTCTTTATCTGGGGTGGATTAATTATCACTTTGTCTCCAGCCTTGAGAACTCCAGTCGCAACTCTTCCAGTCGCAACCGTACCGACTCCTGTAATTTTAATAACTTTGCCTATTGGTATTCTAAGGGGCTTATCAACTGGTTGTGGAGGTGGCTCAATATATTTGTCTAGAGCCTCTTTTAGTGTAGGTCCATCATACCAGGGCATATTTTGAGATTTCTCAACTAAATTGTCGCCCTTAAGGCCGCTTACAGGTATAAATGGAACTTTTTCTAAGTTATAGCCTATTTGCCTTAGGAATTTACTGAGTTCTTCTTTTACATACTCATATGCTTCCTTCTTGTAGTCTACGGCGTCCATCTTATTTACACAGACAACTAAATTATTTATTCCTAGAATCTTTGCTAATATTGCATGCTCACGTGTCTGCCCGCCTCTGCTAAAACCAGCTTCAAATTCGTTTGGCTTAGCAGAAACAACAAGTATAGCAGCGTCAGCTTGGGATGTTCCAGAGATCATATTTTTGATGAAGTCTCTATGACCTGGACAATCGATCAGCGTGAAATAGTATTTGCCTGTTTCGAACTTTGTGTATGTTGGGTCGATTGTTAGACCTCTTGCCCGCTCTTCTCGTAGAGTATCAAGTACCCATGCAAAAGCCCAGGATTCTCTTCCAATTTCCGCAGCTTCCTTACGATATTTTTCGATAGTTCTTTCGTCAATGCTTCCCATCAAATAAAGGAAGTGACCCATCATTGTTGATTTCCCATGATCTACGTGGCCTATAACTACTAGGTTTATATGAGGCTTCTTTGATTGTCTCGACATCCTTTATCCCCATATTTTCAATTATCGATTTGTATTCTGATAATACTACTCAATAAAGTTTTTTTAAACTATAACAAATTCCTACTCATTGATACTGATAACAAGACATGCTGATATTTCTCGATAATCTTAGAAATCTCAACCATTTTTAGTTGAATATTTCTGGAAATCTCCTCTGGATTATTCGTACCTATGCTTCTTATTACCTTTGCTATATCATTCAGCCTCGTAGATATGTAGCGAAAAATTTTTGCCAATACATCTTTTCGAATAGGAGAAAAAGAGATATCTTCCAATCTCATTTTCAGCATGCTAAGTATTAGATTGATTAATTCCTCAGTTTTCTCCCTAGTTTGCAATCTTAGGCTCAACATAGACATACCTTTTATTGTCAATATAGTTGACTCTTTGGTAATATTTCCTATATCCCCAGCAATAGTCGCCGTTGCGGATATAGATTGAAAGTCTGGGTAACGCAGAGATGCATTCATACTCGGTACATAAAGCGAATCTATAATTCTAATAATACGACCCCTAAAAGACTCACGCTTAACAAACACGATTAAGTCTATCAGTTTAAGCCAGGAGCACGGAAAATTGTATATGGAGAACCACCTCTCGAAGAGGCTGTTTATATTTCTAGCATGCGTTGTAGCAATTACTCTTAGGCCTGAAGCCATCGCATGAAACATTGCTTCTGCGTCTTCCTTATCATGAATTTCACTTATGAAACATAGATCAGGCGTTCTATGAAGCATCTCAAGTATAGCAATATCCTTCCTTAGTCCCTTTAATCCTGCTACCTTTTCTTCTAACGAGAGAACCTTCATCCTTATAGCATGTTTATCATGTACAACTTGAGGCGGTATCTCCGCGACATCCTCTATTAAGGCTATTCTCCAACTTGAAGGTATAGCATGTATTAAGAGGCTTGCTAAGGTCGTTTTTCCAGAACCTGTTTCGCCGAATATCACAATATTTGGTTTTAACACTAAAAGCGTTAGCATCAAAGAGAGATAAAGACGCGCTAAATCATCATATATGAATGTCAAATAGGGAGGAATCGACAATATCTTTCTAATATTAATCGCTGGGCCCTCCTCTGTTCTTTGGGGCATAACACTTATTCTGAGTTTCTGTCCATACAGATTGACATCAACTCTTATTGGACTCACAAGAAAATCCAAGAGTACATTCGCTCTGAGTTTTGTATATAAAAGAAAACGCTTCATCTGCTCGTTAGACAATCTAATCTGGGAGACAAGACGACCAAAAATAGCGTGGTCAAGATAAATAGGCTTAGATACACCATCTACAAAGATCTCATTTACGTATGGGTCAATAAGTATATGTAAAAAATCTTCTATTCCAAGCAACTTAAGTATTATATGAGACACAACATACCGCTTAATGTTGGTATAACCATTTATGTTGGCTGAAACGCTTCTTAAGAAGAAACTCTTAAACTTATCGTCTAAGACTTTGAGAATTCGACGAATTGCTTCTTCATCTATAAATAAATCGAAATCATTGGCAGTGATTCTGTCCAGCAGAACTGCATAGAAGAGTTTGAATTTACTGTAGTAATCTTTGGAGAAGAAACATTTATACCTTGTACCCTTGATTTCGTATTCAGAAAAGATGAAATTATATCGAAAGATATTCATTTACCTGCACGTTTTATATATCATTGAGACAGCAGATTCTACTTGGTGAACCGAAATCATTCACAAGTACATTTATCAGCTGCTTATATCTTCTAAGGATCGTAAATCTATTAACACCAGTTAGACGCTCTATGATGCTCGAGGATATTGCTGCCGATACCACATTACTACAAAGTCTAAGTATAGTATATAATATCACAGCAGCTAAAACCTTAGGAGAACCACTCACCATATTACTATCCGATAATCTTCTTAGAATCCTCTTGGCTATCAGGAGTATACCATCTTTAATCGCCAAGATATCAAAGCTACGGTGTTTAAGTTCATGATACTGGGGCAGTTCAAATAATTTGTCTACAACCAATCTAAAATACGTATATGCTCTCGTTTCGAAATCGGTATTCTCATTGCGGGATCCCCTCAGAAAGGAAATAATCCTGAGTACTTTTCCATGAGTCACTTTATGCTTTAGTGTATTCTTAGCAATTTTTATCAGTTTTAAGATAGAAATTTCCATTATCCCATAGCTTATAAGGCGATCCCAGAAAACCGCAAGAGACAGGTCATATAATGAGACCCCCCAACGTATTTTATTGGGAATAAGTTCTAATATACTAGGTATAGAATCTCTTATTGCCTCATGTAATACAGTCTTAGGTACATCATTGATAAACCTTATTAGCTCAAATAAGAACTTTTTTATACGATGTACCCATAAACGCACACGTGGAGAACGCATTGAAGTAACTTCGCTTAGAGCATATGCGTATTTAAAATCATTACCCATGGCGTCTCCCTTTACTTTTCTCTAACTATTCGTTTTAAGAAAATATTTAAAGAATCATAAAATCATTCTATGTAACAGAAGATTGATCGCATCAATAATATTTATTCTTCTTGATAGAGACTGCTTCTCCAGAGACAAGAACATATTAGAAAGCCTTTAAAAACTCCATAGCATTAGATAACTAATTACTTAGTTAGATAGGATAGATACTTACTTGTCCACCAACTAACTGCCGGGGTTGCCGAGCTGGTACGGCGTCGGCCTGCTAGATTTATGTAGAAAGCCGATGGCGTTTGCGCCTCGCGGGTTCGAATCCCGCCCCCGGCATAATAAATGATGAGGGTTCAACCGACTGAAAAATGATGAGTGCATGTCTTGCTGAAAAGTGATGAGAAAACCCAAATAGGGCCGGTAGCTCAGCCCGGTAGAGCGTCCGGCTCTTAACCGGATGGTCGCGGGTTCAAATCCCGCCCGGCCCATTCAAAACCAGTTAGATTATGCGCCGGTGGTCTAGTGGCAGGATGCCGGCCTCCCAAGCCGGTGACGCGGGTTCGAATCCCGCCCGGCGCACCTCTGGAGCCAGCTATTTCAACTATAACGCTATCAGTTAAATAGACTATAAATAAGAAATATCTCACTATAGATATTGAATATTCAGATGCTTTGAAAAACGTTCACTCCCCGCATCGGGGCCGAAAGCTAAGCCGCGCCACGCCGACCCGAGTAGTGTGGGGGGGACCCCACGCGAAAGGGCGGTGCTGTCCGTTCCTTCGGGAACGGACGGTCATAGGGCGCGGGGAACGCCCGATCCCATTCCGAACTCGGAAACCCCGATGCGGTGTCTACTTTTGCGATCGTTATTATTCTATGCTGTTCTATCACGATGAATAGTATGAATAGTGTTTTTAGTAGTTACTCCTTGAGGCTTAAGTCACTGTTGGATAAAGGAGCTATTGGTGTTCTACTACTTAGAGATGGCTCTGAGGTTCTCTTTATGGGCAATGATAGCTACAAACCTCTTCTTCAGTCATTATCTTCGGTTATTACATGGGTAGAGAATAAAATTCGTGAAGAATATTTGAATAAGGCATCTGCGCAATATGGCACAGATTTGAACTTTGGGGGAATTAATGTTTTCTCGACATGTTTTTCTATGGTAGGCGCTAAGGTTGCTATCGCGACATATGGAAGCTTAGCTATTTGTTGCGCATTTTCTGGAAACGAATTTTCAGTTAACGATTTATTTGAGATTCTTAGGGACCTCGCAAATATTGAAGAAACAAGTGATATCAATCTGCCCAAAAACCTTCTTGGAAACATTAAGACCTTGATTTTAAGAGCGAGAAAGAATGTAAGCATGAGAGATAAAGAAGCACTACTTCAAGATCTCGCCGACATTCGTGAGCTTCTCGAGAGGCTTCAAGATTCGTCTTTCAGAGCTTACTCCGATTTTCTTAAAAAACTTACGATATCTTTAGAAAGAACTGAACTTACAGACGAATTGGAACTCAGGCTAAAGAGAACTCTATTATTACTACTAAAAAGTATATCCAAAAAACTGGAGATGACATAAATCATTGGTGCCAAACTTTGACTAAGAATACAGACCAAAACAAGATAACTATGGTAGTTTCCGTAGACGAGGAAAGATTAGGAGCGGTCATAGGGACAAAGGGGCGGGTAGAGAAATATTTGGAGAAAACATTAGGTGTCAAGATCAAGGTTGATGCTGGGCGAAGTAAAGTAATAATAACCGCTGATAGAAACAACGTTGAAGATGCCTTGAAAGCGAAAACTGTGATCGAGGCCATCGCACACGGCATCTCATTTGAAGATGCCAAAAAATTGGCGGAAGACCCAGATTATATTCTGGAAATAATCGACATTAGCGAATATGTTCGCAATCGGAGAGATTTAACGAGAATAAAAGCACGCCTAATTGGCCGTAAAGGAAAAATTAAAACCCTGATTGAGGACGAACTGAATGTAAAAATTGCAATTAGAGACAAGCATGTAACAATAGTAGGTAGATACCACGACGTTATGATTGCTAAGGAAGCCATACAAGCCATTTGTAGGGGAAGTAAATATGGCCGTGTCTTAAAAAAGATCGAAGATTATAAGATTATGCGCGACCTCTACCAATAATTACCCATCAGTAATGGCTTCTATTTCCATGAGAAATCCAATAGGAGGGAGATAAGAATCCAACTACTACGTCTTCTCCTCTTTAGGATAAGACGATCAAACCTAGCTCAATGTAGTTTCGTTGAAATCAACATAATGCTTGAATAATATTGGCGTCATACCAAAGTTTATTTATACTTCCATGCGACATTAGGATTAGGGAGCTAGATGCGAAACATTACAGCTATGGTGAACTTCCTTAACGAGGTTGAGAATCTTATAGCGGAATTGGATACTATTTTCAATGAACTTCTGAGACTCAGATGTCAAGGAATTTTCATACATAGACGCCTAGACAAAATCATTTTGAGGCTGTACGCAAAAACGGGTATGCTTCTCCAAAACATTTTTAGACTCCTAGTTAATCGGAAAATATCAGAGTACTCACCCATAAGTTCGTATATACATACGACTACTATCGAAACAACTCAGAAAGCTTCAGTAGATCTTCATATCAATTTGAGACGACTTTACGCAAGAGTAAAATCAATAAAGGATCGTATACACAAGTTGCGCAAAACCACAAACTTTTTGACGCAACTTAATATTTTGAGACGACTTGAACAAGAAGACATAGTACTGCGTGTGAAAGATTGCGGAAATCTTACTATAATGATAACAGCAAGGAAAATAATTGTATTTAACAAAAAAACACAGACCTTATTGTCAATACCCATCGACCATATTCGGAGAATTTCTTATCGGAAATCCTTGATGTTTAAGGGCTGTGAGATACATATTAGGGACGGAAATACCATACGTCTTCCAATAGATAACGATATCACATATGAGCTAAGAAAGATTATTGAGCGTCTAACTGAAAGAAAAAACCCTCCACGTGAGACATATATTAGGAATCTAAGAGAAAAACAGACAAAACTAAGGCCCCCCATACTTCCTATTAAGATAGATATTTTAAAACGATTGACCCTTAGCACAACATATTCATAACATTAGCCTATCCCTACGCAATTACATAATATTATTCTTATACATAGTATATTACCCCGCCTAGATGCTACGCAGACCTTAAATATAAAAATATTCATAAAGCTAAGTTATATTTCTTTTAGGGAAGTTCACGTATCATCGTTGCTAGAATTTCTATAAATTTTTCTCGGGCGTCAGGTCTTATCGCAATCAAGGGAAATGCAGGAACGCCCGTCGCCTCTTCAATGACGGATGGGGGCAGAGCCTCCGGCATGTCCTGCTTATTCGCTATAATCACAAATCTAGAATATGGTGTTATTTTCATAAGATATGGTATCGTTTCTCTTTGAAGCCTATTAACATCCTCGTTAGATGAGTCTGTTACAAGCATGACAAAGTCAGATCCTTCTGTTGTTAGCATCCATGTTCGCCAATATTGTGGCTGGCCAGCGACTGTGAACAGAGTAACTCTAAATGGCTCTATTCCCTTAATCTCAATTTCTTCGACATCGGCTAAAATCGTAGGTATGTGTTTTTTCACAATTTCACGTCTAGCTACAAGTTTAACTATGGTTGTTTTTCCTACACCACCATATCCCGTTAGTGTACATTTTATGGGAAGCATCTTAACAGCTTCGTATGTTTTTTCCTGGAATCTTTCTACCTTGTATTCATCTAATTTACTACTACAACCAAAAATTTCTTCTGCTGAATCTAGGAGGAAACGTAGAATCTTCTCAAGTTCCTCATCACTATTTACTCTGTCCGCAAGAACAAATATAGAGTAGTCAGAGGATATTAGAAGTGATATTCTGTACTGGCCTAATTCCACAGAGTCATACTCCTTTACAAAATGCTCCTTCATTCCCAATAATATTCTGACAAGTAGGGGAAAATTCGGAGTGAACGTCGCATAAGCCTCATAATACAATTCATTTCCGAACGCATCGAAAAGACTAATTGCTCTTATTACCATATCACAACCCTACTTAGATCTAATTTTCTTCAATTTTATGTTCCAAGAATATCTACTATGTATCTGTCGACATTTTACAGGATTTTTTGTTAAGTCAATAACTCTGTTAAAAAGATCAACATTAGTAGACTTTATCATCTGAAGAATTTCGCCAATCTCGATCTCCTCATAATTCTCCGATAACATTGAATTCACTATTGATGCTAACCTCTTGATTATTTCTTCATTACGTGTCAGTTGGGAAGGATGCATGGATTTGGCCCTACTGAGAACTCGCTCAACCTCACTTTTTATCTTAATGAATTTCATCTTCGCCACAACCAACACCGTGGAGAACCACATTTAATGTACCATAAAGCATCGATTCCAGAAGAAAAGAATAATTTTGGTATAAAAAGGGAGATTCTATAGCTCTTTAATTTCGCACTAAAGGCGTTTATGATGAAAAGTAAAAACGTGTCTCCAAACCTATATCCTCAAGAACTATTCCCAGTTCTCGAAGCCTCTTACGTATAGTATCAGATAAATCATAGATTTTTCTCTTGCGAAGTTCTTTTCGAACATCGATAACCAGCTGTATAAGTTTTCCAATAAGTTCTGATTCGTTAAGGATATAATTTGGTGGAATAAAACTACCGATGGGTTTTCCTCTCTTTCTTTTCTCTTCTATTCTTTCTTGCAATGACTCTTGTAGGATGCCTAGAATTCCACCAAGCTCCCTTAGAAGTCTAGCCAAGGAAATTAGATCTTCTCTAGATAAATGATTTACATTTTGGATAATGTATCTTGCGATGCTCTTTAATATGTTGATAGCTTCAACAAGATTCAGATCGTCAGCTAATGCTTCCAAAAATCTTCTTCTGAAGCTGGTAATACGCTCTTCTAGACCAACATCATGCCTGTCTAACTCTTCATAAGCAGACTTAAAGTTCTTAGCCCCTACTGCTTCCTTCGATCTGTATTCTGCCAAAAAAAGCGCCCTGTATAACTCGTCCAGAATATCCTCAGCTTGCTTCAACCTATCCCATGAAAACTCTAATTGTTTTCGATAATTCGCGCTTAGAAGAAATAAGCGGACTGATTCAGCATCATATTTTTGAAGCGCTTCCTTTATTGTTACAAAGTTTTTAAGACTCTTAGCCATTTTTTCGCCACGAACAATTAGTAACCCCACATGGAACCATATCTTAGCTAATGGTTTTCCTGTCAATGCTTCAGACTGGGCAATCTCGTTTTCATGATGAGGAAAAATTAGATCTTCTCCCCCACCATGAATATCTATCGTCTCCCCTAAATGCTTAAGAACCATAGCTGAGCATTCAATATGCCAACCGGGACGACCATCTCCCCAAGGACTAGGCCAAGAAGGCTCACCAGGTTTCGCTTTCTTCCAAAGAGCAAAATCAAGAGGATCCTCCTTATATGGGCTCGGCTCTACACGGGCTCCAGCCCTCATCTTATCTATGCTTCTCTTAGAAAGTTTTCCATATGCCTTGAACTTACGTACCCTAAAGTATACGCCATCAGGAGTCTCATACGCATATCCTTTCGCAAACAATCCTTCTATAAATTCTATTATTTCTGGAATATGACCCGTAGCTCTTGGTTCTAGATTAGGCGGAATCACTTTTAGAGCTTTCATAGCGTCATAAAATTCGCGGTAATACCGATCTGCGATCTCAAATGGAGACACACCCTCCGATTTTGCCTTATTTATTATCTTATCGTCAACATCTGTGACATTACGAACATAAATAACTTTATACCCAAGGTACTTAAGCAACCGCACAAGAACATCAAATACTACATATGCACGGGCGTGACCAAGGTGAGGCTCATCATAGACTGTGGGGCCACAGAAATATGCTCTTACAACATTAGGATCCAAAACAACCTTCTTCCTAGTCAAGGTATCATACAACCTAACCTTTAACGACATTCCAAACGAATCACCAATACCAAATACCAGAAGTAGATTAAAAATCATAATTGCTATAATATAATTTCGGTGTAATTATTCACTCTCTAATAAGCATAAAAAACAAAAGATGAGTAGAGAAGAATAGATGCCAAAAAAAGGGCCGGTGGCCTAGTGGCTATGGCGTCCCGCTTACGACGGGAAGGTCGGCGGTTCGAGTCCGCCCCGGCCCACTTTCGAAAACTTTTAATTTGTTCTTCCAAGCGTATCCTGAATATTCTCTTTACTGTTTTTATGAGCTATCTCAATTTTTATAGTTATGTTTTGGTTTAGCAACATGGAAGCTTATTGTTTTACTAGTTAAATTTTATTTGCCACTGTTATGTTAGTATTTCTGATTTCCTTCTCCGCTAAGAAATCTGGGGGCGAATAATAATGCAATGGAACTACGAGAGTTCTGTTCGCTAGAAAAAAGCATAGCTAAGATAATTTTTATCTCCTTCTCGGGGGCTGCCCTATTCTATAGCCCTTAATGAATCTTTTCCAATACAATTCTTTCTTAGCTACACGTGGTGGTGGCGTATGCCTTTCTTTGGGTGTTATTCCTAGCATGCGCATAGCTTCTATTGTTGCTCTCCTCACTTTTCCTGCTTTATCTAAAGAGCCGTGTGTCATTTTTCGGAGCACCTTTTGTTTTACTTGGATAATATGCTTTTCAAGTACAACTCTACTGGAGAAATATGATAATATAAAAGTTAAGTAAAAAGTTAGAGTTGCATATGTTAAACCTCTATGTTCGCTGGTATATAAATCTAGAAAATGTTTCGACTGTAGGCGGATTTTCATCGAGCTTTTTACGCTTTCTTATTTGTCTTATTAGTTCCTCCTGCATTGTTTCTGGGACTTTCCACCAAGTTTCGAATTGGTACCCAAAAAATGCTCTTCCACTAGTAATAGATCTTATTTTCTCAGCTAGGTCGAGCGTTTCGGCAACAGGAACATGCGCGATGATATGTGCATCGTTTCCTTCTATCGTTGATTCTATAATCCTGCCTCTTCTTTGAGATAGAAGCGTTATAAGTGGGCCCATATATTGCTGTGGTGCCTTGATGTCCACACGTAGTACAGGTTCAAATAGAGCAGGATCACCAGTTAGGAATGAAACTGCTAACGCTGCGAAGGTCATTGGGAATATTTGACCCATCTGAGTATGTACTGGGTCTTCGTGGACTAATGCATCTGTAATAACAACTTTGAGGTTCTGTACTGGTTCCTTAGCAAGAGGACCTCCTCTACAGAAGTCCCGGAACGTTGCGATTATGTAGTCTCTGACTCTATCAAATCTCTGTACTCCGACTGTAGCATTTATTAAGATATTTGTTTCTTCGATCGCGATTATATTACGAGCTAGATGAGTTTCCCACCCGAATTTCTCTCTTAGTAATCGTGCTCGGGCTTTAGGATCCTGTTCTTCTTTGATAAGCCCTTTTCTGATTGCTTCTGCTACACTATTCTCTAGTGGTTCAACATAAAGCGTTATTCGGTTTAGTGCGTTTGGAGACTTTGTTGTTACCTCTATTCCTCGTTTCTGCACACGTTCTCTATAGACAATTATAGGCTCATCTACGGTTACTGGAACTTTCATGTTTATTCTTTTAATAAGTATCTCTAGTTGGAGGGGATCAACACCTGCAAGAATATACTGATTCGATTCTTTGTCTAAGTAGAACCTAGCTGTGGGATCTGCTGCTACCCACATCTCGGCTACTTTAGCTAGTGTATCAAGTTCATTTGGATCTTTTGGTCTTATTGCACGTGACACTACCGGCTCACTCGCATATGGTATTGGTTCAAAGCCAAATTCTCCGTTCTCTATCAAATCTTTATATTCATCATATACGTCCATACCTATGAAGCTTTCTCCTGCAGGAACCAGGAAGCCTGTCATTGCGAACAAGTTCCCAGCTGGTATTTCATCAACATCTAGTATGTCTGCTAGTTCCATTACTCCTAGTCTATGTGGTCTAGCGGTGCTTCCTTTACTCAGCAAGTATAGAACAGTATCCTTTGTGAGGGTTCCAGACCAGATACGGCCAATGAGTGCTGTTTGGAACGTTTTAGGATGGATAAAAATCTTTGTGACCATGCCTATTAGTGGCCCATTTTTGTCTACGTTTATTAGGGCCTCGTAAGCATCTATGTCTCTTCTGCCTCTCCAGATGGATTCTATTTTGAACTTCTGAGCTTCCTTTGGGCTGGGCAAATGTTTTATTACCATTTCTAGGATTGCTTCGTCAAGAGGCAGATTCTCTCTTAGCCATTTTATATCTCCTTTGGCATATCTTCTGAAAACTTCTAGGTATCCCTCCTTTGGATCAGCAAATTTCTTCTTAAGTATTTCGTATGTGAAGCCCCAACCATCTTTTGCTGAGCCTATTGCTACGCTACCTGTAGCGAAACTTACCTTCCATGCTTTCTTAAATTGAGGAGGAGCATACATCTCTATTAATTTGTTTACTTCACGAATTATACTATCAATCCTCGTTATAACTTCTTGGGGGCTTAGACGTAATTCAGATATTAGTCTATCGACCTTATTTATATAGAGAACAGGTTTACAGCCTTCTTGTAGTGCTAATCTGAGATTTGTGATTGTTTGTGTCATCACGCCTTCAACAGCATCTACTAGCAGTATTATCCCATCGCTAGCTCTTATCGCTCTTGAAACCTCTCCGGTAAAGGAAATATGTCCTGGGGTGTCATTAAGTTGAATTAGATATTCCTTTCCTTCGAATCTATACACGAGGTTTACAACCGTCGTGAATATCGTTATTATCCTTTTTTGTTCCTCTTCATCAAAATCTGTCATTCTTTTTTCTCCAGCTAGCTCACGTGACATTAGACCTGCTCTAGCCAGTAGATAGTCAGTCATTGTACTTTTTCCATGGTCTATATGGGCTGTTATGCTAAATATTCTTCTCTGTTCTAATGGTAGTTTCTTAATCATTTGCCTAATCTCCTCTGCGCCTCTTAGCTTGACCATTATATTCACCTAAAGTTTACTTCCACGCGATTAATTTCTACAAGTTCATATAAGAGGATTAAGAGGTTTTGTATTTAATATTGCTTTCGAAAAATTGGTAACCAAAGAAGCGGCAATTTTTTTAATCATACCTGTTCTTCCCATTGGTAGTTAGAAATATTGGTAATGCTTTATGAATGACTCCTTATTATTGTTGCGAAACTGATATTCTGCGGATTAAAATGGATACCAAGGACTACGAAGAAGCTCTGTCATCATTAGTTAAAATTGTAGAACATATCAGCAGAGGAGACGTACCAGAAAGAGCTATTATAAATGTGTTAGGACTAAATGAGACTTTGCTTTATTTTGATGAAAGAATATTCTGGAAACGGTTTCTAGAGAGGTATAGGGAAAACCTTATACTTCAGACAATAGCATTACTCATCAAAAATTATAGTCTTGACCCTACAAGACTAAAAAGTTTGATTGAAAGATTGTTGACTTTAACAGAGTTAGAGAAAATAATAGTCAAAAAGCAGCAGAAGATTGCAAATCGAGTAAAACGTCATACGGGGTTACTATCGGCCGTGTCAGCGTATAGTATTGGTGTCTTAGTAGGTCTTATGAATTTCAGCAATTTGCTTAAAGACTTCTTTAATATCGAAATTACTTTGCTTTCTGTGGGGTTTGTGGCTATTCAAATTATATCACTTCTTTTAGCTGAAGCGAAGATTTTGATGTATGTGTCATCAAATTGTTTATTAGCTTTAGAAAACATGCGAAAATTCCTAAGCAGGATATTGCTGATATCGCTTCTATCCCTATTTACTGGCTTTCTAATCTCGCTACTATTTTTGATTTGATGCTACCTGGTGTTCTTAAGGAGAGATATTAGTTCATCCCTCAGGTCTTTGTCCTCTCTACGCTTTTTAGAAACCATCCCAGTTTTTCTCTCTTTCATCCCTGATCCTGATTCTATTAAAACCTTAAGTTCAGAGAGCTTAGTTAACGCGAACTCCACTTTCATATCAAGATTACTAAGCTTTTTTTCAATAATTTCTATGCGCTCAACAACATTACTAATAACATCAAAAATGTTTGAAACAACACCATAGATTTGAGATAATACTTTATTTAGAACATCTATAAATTTTTTTAGACTTTCAACAGTTGGAACAAGACCACGCGGCGTTTCTATTGCTGAGACTTCAATCAGCAGCTTTTCTAGCTTTCTACGATTTTTAGAACCATTCTTTTTCTTAGCTCTTTCTGCGATCCTCATCACCTCCACAAAACTCACATCCTTTCCTTCTTCGCATATGATTGTAGACAACAATTTGTGGCTCTTCCTCTAAATTAACTAAAATCAAAGGAACAACCCCCTCCTTATCGAGTAAGACTTTTAGGCATTGGTCAACTTGCAAGGATGCTATCAATGCCATAGTTGTTGGCAGACTAACATTACATGTTATCTCACCAAGCTGACCCTCAGCCATGATACTCTCATCTGAGTAATAACAACCAAGACAGGGCCACTCAAAAGGTTTGACCACGGTAATGCGGCCACGCAATCCATTTGTAGATGCTCCACCATCTATCAAGACCTTTCTGTGCTTAATCGCATAAGAATTCACCTCCAAACGTGCATCTAGGTCATCTAGAGCTAACATTATACAGTCAGAATTTTTGACAACACCATCAAGCAACTCAAAGTCAAAGATATTCACAAAGTATGCATCGACTGCGAGTGGATATTGACTTCCTCTAAGCTCCGCTATACTTTCCAGCCTACGCTTAAGAACTTGCACTTTAGGTTTTCCGAGATCTTCAGAATAAAAACCTAATCTATTCATGTTTTCTTCCTCAACAAGATCTTTATCTATCAATATAAGCTTACCAATACCAACTCTCGCAAGCATTTCTGCTATTAAGGCACCTATCCCCCCCACTCCAAAAACCGCAACTGTTTTCATTTTTAAGCGTGCGGGATCTATCCCACTAAGAGTTATTCTTCTAAACATTCTTGGGAGTTCTCTTTGAGTCATATTTACCTCCCCTAGCATATCTATATAATATTCTAACGAACTGAAGAGGATGGCTTATAATTGAAATGCTATATTGGAAGCCCATACCTCTTATCATGCTCATTAGAAATTGAGCGCAGGCTTTTCTAGGTTCTCGTGAAATAACATATTTTTGGATTTTATCAAACGCAGATGCGGATATCTTTGGGTTGATAGCTCTCAGTTTTTCTTTGAGTTCTGAGAAGTTTAATTTAGCGAACGGACAAAAATATTTTGCAATAATTGTTTCACATTTAGGCGGCCTGTAGTCTTTACGTGAGCCCTCCAGTCCGTATATATGCCGTATATAATAGCCACCTTTTTTCAGGAATTTCTCCCAAGACAAACCTACATTATCCACAGCATTATACCAAAACTTCAGTTGTTCCTCTAGGGGCATGCCCAAAGCTTTTAAGAATAAGCCAAGCTGAAGTCTCTCATTGTGAGATAGATAACCTGTGGCTATGAATTGATCGTAAAGGATACGACTACAGGGCGGAAAAAACTCTGTTTTTTCCCATAACTTCCCTCTAGTGGGAATCTTACTATGTTTTTCAGTATACCTTTGTATCGTTACTTTCTTACCTCGCCAATAATTGATTAGCTCCTCTCCAAAAGCCCTATAGGCCTCATAATTAGGACTTTTTTTCATTTTTTCCTGAAGAATTTGAATTCTTTTTCTTAGCATCTCCTGGTAATAGCTCTTAGAAAAATGAAAGAATTCACTTAAAGGCGCAATTACCCAGCCTCCAATAATGATTCCTCTATTGAATTTGATTAGTTTGTACGCTCTTATGAATCGTGCAGCTGTAAGTGATTTCATAAGCGCATCAAAAGTTATTGACGATCTATGCCTCCTTGTCAGAAATGAAAGAACTGCCTGAACCTCAGATATTAACTTCTCGATGCTTATTCCCATTTTCTGGGCAATGTTTTCAGCCCCAATTATCAATTCACCAAAAATCGCTTCTAGGATTGCTATTTTACTACCAAGATCTGAAGAGTTAAACAACGCTATGAATAGATCACCCTCGGTTTCCAATAGCCAATTCATAAAATAAGCATCGTTTGCTACAGCGGCTGCAACAATTAACGCCATTAGGCCAAGAGGATTCTCAAGCTTCTTATGAAAATCTATGTTCTCCTTTGTTATATTCGCAGAAGAGAAGGCCAGTAGAACATCTATTCTTTCTTTACCAAAAGCTAGGAGCATATCCAATGAATATTCACCAAATTTCTTTCCGAAGATAAACCAAACTGGTAAGCTCGGCTTAGCCGAAATCTTTAGCACCTTCCAATCAATCTAAAAGATCTATCAACATTAACTCAAGATCCTTCTTCTCAGGAAGGATAGCTAATGCTTTGGACGTAAGTTTTATAAGTTTTTTCTCTCGATCAATCCTAATGAGTTTATGCCTCTCAAGCCTTATTAGAGTTCTGCTAAGTATCTTTGCTGCCTTTTCCTCGTCCTCTAAAATCCGTTTTAGTGTTTCAAAGATACTTTCGATAGCTACTGATTGCCCTCCCGCCCTAACGTATATCATCGCTAATACAGCACTAGTAAGCCTATCTAGTGTCCCCGCCGATATTTTCAGCCTAGGATCGACCACAACAAATAATTCAGCCTCGCTATCAGAAGTCTGAGGATTCCTTTTAATGATTCTGAGTTTTAATCCTACAGCTTCAAATCTTTTGTCTAATTCATCTATAAGCTCCTCTATTGTAAGCCCTAATCTCTTAGCATAACTAGATATCTTCTTTAGTGTTATCTTCCTGTCACGCCATGTCCGCATGGCAATAAGAGCTGCTGCTGTCCTAATAAGCTCCTCTTTCAAGCCTTCATCCATATCTGACATTTAATGTCTACCCTCCGCCTTATATTCTATATAGGCCAAAAGCTTTAAAGTTAACTCTTTCTTGGACAACAGTCCTATGATCTCTAAAGCTTCTAGAGAATCCAAACCCTTCTCTAGTAGTGACTTAACTTTACTATATGAAGCTTCTAGCCCCGCTTTCTCCTTTTCTATAATCGCCTTAATTTTTAATAGCTGTATGAGATCCCGCCGAGTTCTTTTTTGAAGAACTTTAATTCTTTTACTAGTCTCCGCGATTTTCTTTAAGTACCTCAGCGAACTTTTGACATAGTCTAATGTCATTACTGGTATCTCCATAAGAACCATTGTGTTTATTTTACCGAGGGAGAACACATCAAACGCCATTTTTGACATTATTAGCGGTAAGGCATATTGGAGAAGAATTCCGTCTAGCTCCACATCTAATTTCGATAGATGTGTTGAAAGATATTTCCTAATCCTTTTGAACAATCTAGTACCTAGTATGGGCTCCTCGACAAGTTTTTCGGATACTTTTTTATACTCACTGAGCTTTTTAAGAGCTTCTGCTATTTCCTGAGAACTCAACAGAGCCACTCTTTTTGAAAGATAGAGCTCCAAATATCTTATAACCTCAAGGATATATTTCAGAGTTTCCTCTTCGATTTTCAATCGGTACACCTCATAAATATTAAAGAATACTTGCGGGAACACCTCTTCTGACAACCCCCTCTAGGATCTCCTTATCGATTTCTGATGCGTATGAAGTTTTTCTTTTGCTGTCATAGACTAATTGTATAATTTTGTCGGCAATTCTAATTAGAGCCAATCTATGAGTAGTCGTTAAGATACACTGCACGTATTTCATATCTGCTAATGTTCTCTTTAAGAGTCGAGCCGCTTCCCTCATTACTGCCTCATCAAGATAAACATCAAATTCGTCCAGCAGGAGAATCGGAGCAGGCGATGTCAAAAAAAGTGCCATTAGAAATGCAAATATAGCTAATGTTTTCTCACCAGATGAAAATGCCCCCCGACTTATCTCCACGGGTTGAGGCCGATGAAGATCTATCATTATTAATAGCTCCAGATTATCTATGTCCTTACCCTCAATCTTTATTTCGCCCTTAGCCCCTATCTTCGATAGCACATATTTATAGTTCTCATTAAGTAGTGAGACTTTGGTATGTAGCTTATCTATAAGCTTCTCAAGAGAGTTCTTTGCTAGTTTTCTCGAGGATTCTATCTCAGATTCGACATTCCGTAGCTCTTCCTGGTATTTATCTAGTTGTTTTAATGCGTCCTCTAACATACGAACTTTTTCTTCTCGCGACACTATATCGTAGCGCAGGTTTTCAATATCACGCTTACTGTATCTCGCGAGAACCTCTTCTAGCTGAGATATATCAAATCTGCTTATGATTTTCATAGCGGGATCCACTATCTCTTTTGCGAGAATAGAATCGAGATTCTCATTAGACTTTCCATATATCGAGGCCCAGATTACTGCTAATAAAGCCTTTATTTCCTTCTTAAGCCTCTCTATTTCACCAAGGATTTTTTCTTTTTTATCCTCCACAGCATCCATTCGTATACTTATCTCCGCCAATTTTTCCTTTAATTCTTCAATCTCTACTTCAAGCTTACTCCTCTCCCTAATGAGGGAATCTTTCTTTTGTTCAAGTTCAACAATACGAAAGTCTATACTTTGGAGTTCTTCTTCTAACTTTTGTTTCTCAGAAGTTATTATCCTTAGCCTTTCATCGAACTTCTCGAGCCGAATTTCAATTTCCTTAATCTGAACTGGGAGCTTTGCTCTTTCACTTCGCGCTTTGTTCAGAAATGCTATGTCCTCTTCTAACTTTACTATGTTTTCCTTGAGACGCATACGCTCTTCAAATAGACTTTTAAGACGCCGAGGTAAACTTAATTTGAGATTCTCCAATGATTTTTTGAGAAAGCCTATCTCCTCCCTAATTTTTTCTATCGCCTCAAGAAAGGCTCTGTCTTTTTCTCGGAAGTTTCTGATGTCAAATTGCACAAGCTTGTGTAAGATCATGCCTTCCTCGCTACGTAGAGGTGGTAGCATTCTATAAACCGCATATCCATCGCCACAAGGTATCTTCTCCACAAACTCCCCCTCCAATGTTATTATCCCGTCTAGATTCAACACACTTAGTAAGTATAATCCCTCCTCGAGACGACTCACAAGCGCTATTTTTCCAAGAAAAAGTTTTATGATGGCCAACACAGGCCTCGGTGCTGATATTATGTCAGGCACCAGAGCCAAAAATGCTCTCCTACGATAGTCGGGTAGCTCATTTAGCTTTTCTAGGATACTCTCCTTGAAGTCTTTATATTTTTTGTCTATCTCGTCTATAGATTTTCGGAGAAAGAAAGCATATTGTTCGGCTACAGGTATCATCGATTGTTCCGATCCAAAGAAGAACATTGGAGGTATATCAATTATATTCTCTTTCTTTACAAATTCGAGAGTTCTCTCGAGAGCTCTCCAACTAAGTGCAACAAAGCTCTTTGATATTTTTTCTCGGAGAATTCTTTCGAGGGCTTTCGAATATCCCCAGAGCTTATTCATGGGAATCGAAAAACTAATTTCTAGTACCATAGGACCAAAAATTTCGTCTGCGAGCTTCCTTCTTTGTATGAAGCGGTATATTCTAAGGACTGTACTAGCAGGGTCTAATTCCTTGAGGATTTCCTCAATTTTTGCGTTATATTCCTTTCTTAGAGCCTCCACTCCACGGATTTCTCTTTCTTTTTGATGAATAGTATTTTCTAATTCCTTCATCTTTCGTGTCTCATCAAAACGCTCTAGAGCCTCCTCAATATCTTTAAGCCTCGCTTTTTTATCACTAAGCAGAGATATTAAATCATCTGACGATTTTACACCCCAGCGATTAAGTATTTCTTGAATAGTTCTCATGACATCATTTCTTTTTGCATTTAAGTCAGAAAGTTTGCGTGTAAGAGCTTTAATTTTATCATTGATTGTTGATTCCTCTTTTTCTATCTCAAGAATTCTATTGCTTATCTCGATTTTCTTATCATGAAGTTTTTCTATCTCCAAATCTATTTTTTCAAGTCTCTCTGGGACGGTTTCGATGAATTCTATGTAATTCTTTATGGTATTTTCAATCCTATTTTTCTCTAGCTTTATCTTTTCCTCCTCTTCCTCTACTGCCTTAAGTTTTCTGAAAAGCAGAGCCAGTTTATATACATAGTAATTTCTTAGCGTTCTTAGAGAGATTTCCGTAGACTTAAGAAGTTGCCTATACTCTTCTATCTTTTTTCGTAGATCATCTATCTTTGCCTCTAATTCTTTCTTCCTGTTGAGGTAATTTTTTAAGTCTGCCCGCAATTTTTCTATAGCAACCTTTAGATCGTGAAGACCGAGACTAGCTAATAGCATGTCTAGGCGCTCCTTGGGTTTTAGATCTACTAGCTTTGTTATTTTTTCCTGAGGGATAAAATAGAATGCATTACGAGGTGAAATATTTATCTTCGATAGAATCTGTATAATTTTTTCCCGTGTTACTTTTTTTCCATTGAGCTTATAATAACTATTGTCATAGGTGATTATTCTTTCAATGACGATGTCAGCATTATGAGGTAAATTCGAATCTAATACCACAATTCCACGTCCAGGAAGCGAGATTGTATTAGCTATTCGGATACGAATAATCGCAACCTCCTTACCATGTTTTATAAAATTTCTAAGTAGGTCTTGCCTCTCTCTACCTAAACCACCAAAAGCTAGGCTTATTGCTTCTAGAACCGCCGATTTACCACTACCATTTCGCCCAAATAGCAGAGTAATTTTTTTAGGGATGAACTTTAGATACTCATGGCACATAAAGTTTATCAGTTCCACTTCTCTTAAGAACATAATCGTTACCCACTTCACAGTTTTTCCTAATTATTATGATTAGTTATTCAAGCCTCAGTTCAGGTTGAAACGATCCCACAATATTTTTTCAACTAATCAAAAACTGATAATTGATAGTTTAATATCATCAGTTCAACTTGTAATAAAATTTAGGTTCATGAAGAATTCTTGGGTATCGATAACATTGCTTGGAGAATATCCAGTAGAAAAATTAGCGGAATTAAATGTACCAGAAACGATAATAGAAGCTCTTAAGAGGGAGGGAATAGTATACCTAAGACCCTTCCAATATCGGGCTATTAAGAAGGGATTACAGAAGAAATCTCTCATTGTTGTTGCTCCAACTGGTAGCGGTAAGACTCTAGTAGGGGAAATCGTTGCAATTACAAGAATTCTAAGGGAAGGGATAAAAGTCCTTTATTTAACTCCGTATAGAGCACTAAGCGAAGAAATAGCAAAAACTTTTAGACACAGATATCGCGTCAAAGTGGGGGTAGCTACAGGCGACTATAGGGATCAACCTATCAGTTTACTTGGAACCTACGATCTGCTTGTTGTCACCTATGAGAAAGCCGATCACATCCTTCGGGAAGCGCCAAAATGGCTTGATAGTGTTGGATTGGTCATCGTAGATGAGATACATTCCCTAGGAGATAAATCCCGTGGATCTACACTCGATATGGTTTTAACGGTATTGAAGGAGAAAAATATTCAGATTATTGGACTTTCAGCAACAATAAGCAACCCAGAAGACATAAGTGATTGGCTTAATGCAGTATTAATTATCAGTAAACATCGCCCTGTTAAACTTCTCGAATGTATTTATTATTTGCCAACAAACGAAATAATAATTTATGACCCAAACCCCAGCATTATCGAAAAATATGTTGTGACTCCAGAAAAAGCTAGTGAATCCCGCTCAGCAAGAAAAACAACGTTGGAGGAGTATATCGATATTCGTCGGGAGGATCTTAAATCTTCCGAAACCACAGAGTCTATTCAAACTCTTCAAAAACTCCTCGGATGCGATATTGAAATAATATCCGTAGAGGAAGGATTCGGGCAGATTCTTGAGAGAAGATTTAGCAAAAACGAATTCTGCACATATCTTGAGGATAAATATTCAAAGCAACTCAAGGGCGGATCCTTCTTTGTAAGGAGGCCATACACAAAGAAGATCAAGCATAAACCTAAAAGTTTCATGGATTCTCTTTTGGTACTAATAGAAGACACCTTTAATGAGATGTCAGAATATGGTCAGAGATGGCAGGTTTTGATATTTAGAAGCTCTAGATTGCTTACTCAAAGAACTGCTCAGAGAGTAGCGATGTTCATGAGAACTCATCATTACTATGAGCTGTTTGATGGAAACCTTGTTGCCCAGGAACTAGAAAGAAAGGTTACTGAAAAAACAAATCTGACAGAATTACTCATAGAACTCTCGAAATGGGGCGTGGCATTCCACCATTCTGGACTGTCTAGAATTGAACGTGAGATCATCGAAAATTCGTTTAGGAGAGGTCTAATAGGAGTCTTAGTCGCGACACCAACATTGGCAGCGGGAGTCAATCTACCGGCGCGACGAGTTATCATCGAGGAAAAATACTATGACCCAGAAATAGGGTCTCGCGTGGAATTATCCACTGCTGATTATAAGCAGAGGGGAGGAAGGGCTGGGCGCCCGGGATATGACGTTGTGGGAGAAGTATTTCTAATAGCTAAAAACCGAGATACACTCGAAAGATTCGTTGAAAAATATGTTTTAGGTAAAGCAGAGGAAGCGAAACCTATTTCAGGATATGTTATTCCAGTTGTATATTCACAAGTATTGGCCTTAATAGTTTCTAAGAGCAAACTTAGTCAAAGGGATTTACTAGATTTTTTCGACAAGACTTTTTTTGCTCATTATGCCCGCATACATGGAGATTATTATGGTCTAAGCATACTTAAATCGAATATACTGGGTGCTATTGATTATCTGAAAAAAACAGATTTGATACAAGAAGTCCCATGTAATGATAGCAGTAAATGTTTTAGATCGACTGCACTAGGAAAAAAATTAACATATCTGTACCTCAAGCCCACATCAGCCAAGCCCATTTTAGATTTATTTAGATATTGGGAAGCATCTTCAAGTGCTGAAGCATCATTGAATGGGAGAAAAGAAATTGAGCTTCTCTTTGCCATATCCGCCGCGCCTGAGAGCCTAGTGGTTCTCAGACGTCTCTTAGGAAAACTAAACTCACTGATAGAGACTATATCATCCGAAACTCTGATAATCAATGAGTTAAATGCATTTATCCCAGCAGAGTTCTGGCAAATAATAGAATACAAGGGACGATTCTTAAGTGCCGAAGATGAGGAACTCTTGGCAATATTAGGAGGAACATATATCCTCCACAGATGGATACAAGGCGAACCTGTGGGGAATATTCTAAATCCTTTCTTACCAAACTTTGGACCAGGAGACCTAAATGAGCTCACCAGAGTTGCCAGCTGGTTAGCGTATTGTGCGGCAGAATTAGGAGCTACATTAGGACTGCCACTAACTTTAATTGAACAGATAAAGAAACTTGCACGAAGAATACATCATGGCGTACCAGAAGAATTACTCTTGTTTGTTGAAAATGTTGAGGGTATTGGTCGCACAAGGGCTCTCGCTCTTAAAAAGGCAGGTTTGGATACTCTAGAGAAAATTGCAACGGCTAGTCTCTCCGAATTAAAGAGGGTGGAGGGAATAGGAGATGTACTCGCAGAGCGACTAAAGGCATTCGCAAAAACGTATCTATCTATGAGAAAATGAAGGATCCTTATCCAACGACGACTATCTGTCCATTCGCTGACTCTATCTTCTCTTTTGCCGTCTCAGTCACAACCGAGGATTTATGGATGATTAATTTAATTGGTTTTTCTATTCTGCCACGACCCAGTATTCTAAGCCAGTGCCTATTCGATAGATCGACAACTATAAGTTTACCTTCGACAGCATATGGTATTCTACCACCCAATATTCCCTCATAGATCTCTCCTACATTTATCTCGCACCATCTGGGTTTGGGTCCATGATAGGTAAACCCACGGCCTGCGCCGAATTCGTATCCCCTTTTCAGTAACATTAATTTATGGTGATCCTTTACTCCGACGTTCCCTTTCCCACCAGGATGACGACGATGCCTTCCAACTTGTCCGTATCCTCTATATTTTCTTCCGTACATCTTATGGGATTTCCTCTGTTTCTTCTTATAGCGTATTCTCATGGTAGGCTCACCTACTTCTTCACAGTATATCCGCATCTACCACATGATAGGCGATCCTTATGCTCGGCCAGAAAATATCCAGGACCACATATGGGACAGAACTTCCTCAACCTCACAATCTTGCCGCCCTCGATTTTGTAGTACTTATATACCTGTTTCTTCAGATCTTTCTTACTCTTTTTACCTTTCGCCATTCGAACCACCAGCATATTCTGAGGGATTATTATTCTTCACTCAAGATTCCATCCCGCTTTAAAATATATCTGGGTTCTATTTCTAGCATTTTCTTTTTATCTTCATATACATGAACTTCTGCGTATGTAAGATTCATACCAAATTCTGTTTTTAGCTTCCTTATAACTATTAGATCTTTAGAAACCCCTAGGAGCTTCGAAAGTTCTTCTCTTATTTGTATCCTCGAGGGAGTAGATTTTCCTTCGTGGATCACAGCGAATACGTATTCTTTGCGAAATAAAAGAGGGTTTTCGAATTCCTTGACTTTTCTTATAGTAAGCTCCATGTCAACTCTCCTTTACTTTAGTTAGTTTATCTAAAAGTTCGATGACCTGAAGCAATGATGTCCTAGCGAATAGAGGGATCTGAGGCTCATCTAAGACTCCCGTCAGTTTTTCTATAGCATTTGCTGCGCGCAGAGCAATGGTATATTCCTCCTTTTTAAGCTCCGAATACGCTTCACGAGCTACTCGTCGTATATTTCTGGGGATGTTAGGGTTATTAGCTATAGACTTAAGGATATTAAGAGCCTGCTCAAGAGTTTCCTGCGAGTCTTCCATAAGAATCACCACTATGAACATAAGGATTATAGACATAGAGTGTTATTTAACGCTTAATGATTAACAGTTAATATTGACGACCATATATCTCCTCATGGAGTGATTCTAAATCAATTATAGACCCCATGTAAAACCATGAATTTTTCGCTTTATGCTCAGAATTTCTTGGAAGACTTCTAGGACCTCGGGGGAAAGCATTTTTCGTAATTTGGGATCCCTATTTATTTTTCTTGCTACTTCTTCAGGTATGTCTACATACAAAAAGTCGCCCTCTAAGAAATCCCTCCCAACAACTGCATTTGTTATTGAAATAGCAACCTCCATGCCGGCAGAAGCTTCGTCTAGGGCTCTCCCTTCTGACTGTATAGATTTTATATGGCCGAGGGATTTACCCTTAGCATTCATGAGTGGCAGATTAGGTTTTATCAGACCCACTAATATTTTTACACCTACAATGGCAGGTTTAGATCTTCTAAATATGTACCCTGGTAAAACTTCGAGTTTTGCTGGCAGTATTAACTCTTTAAGTATTTTCTCACGTTGTTTTCTTTCATATTCCTCAACATAGGCATTGAATTTTTCAAATAGTCTGAATATAAGATTGTCTGCTACTACAGCTATTTTTTCCTTTTCTATTAAGTACTGTGCTTCTTCAAGAATTGGAACATTAAAAGCTACTATCACTGCCCACTTAGGATCCATTTCTTTAACAGCTAAAGCATGTAGTACTCCTTCTTTATCAACAGGACCCACATAGGTTCGTGAGATAGGAATACCGTACTCTTTAAACTTCCCAATTATGGTTTCTAGGGTTCCTAGAGTATCAGCAAAAATCACTACGCCTACTTTATCGGTCTCAAAGAGTATCTTTGAGATATCCTCCTGGATCTCTTCCTCGAAGAATTTTATCTTCTCATCAAAATTTGGGTCGCTTTCTGAGACTACATAAAAAGGTGAACCTGCCAAAGCATCGTCAAGATTTGAAGCAACTATTCTTACCCCTGCTGCAGCTACTACTTCGTCCACAACATTAAATCTGTCTCGAGGATCGCGTATCTCATCTAGAGGTTTTGGAATGAATAGTGAGCGTATTTTTGTTTTGATTACTCCCCTTCGCCCCCCAACTATCAGCCAATCACCTGGTCGAATCTTGCCATCAACTAGTATGACATCAATCACAGTTCCAGCACCCGGAATTTTTCTTACTTCTAACACATTTCCGCGAGGCTCACCCAAATGAAGTTTAAGTTTTTGTTTAAGAAATTTACCAGCAAGGCCTGCTAGTAGTAGTAATAAGTCTGCAAGGCCCTCGCCATTAAGTGCGCATGTTGGAACTATTGCTACAACTTTTTTGAAATCTCTTACTCTGTCATAGCGATCGGCTAAGAAACCATGTTTATACAAGTCCTCAATTATTCTATCAAGCGCAAATTCGAGGTTATTTAATGCCATTGGTGTCTGCTTCTTAAGAGATATTACAAAGGGCGTTTCTGGATTTGTTTTCCATCCAGGGAGTCTATCAATTTTATTAGCAGCAATAACGAAGGGGACTCGATATTTTTTAAGTAATTCTAGGGATTCGAAAGTTTGTGCTTGAAACCCTGTTCTTATATCAACTACTAAAACAGCGAGATCCGCAAGAGACGCGCCACGTGCCCTTAAATTGACAAAAGCTTCGTGACCTGGTGTGTCTATAAAAAGTAGACCTGGTATTCCTATCTCCTCCTTCCTAATTTTTATAACTCCTTTTTCTATGGCAGGTTGTGCAATTTCAAAAATTGTGTCAATAGGTATAAAGGACGCTCCTATGTGCTGGGTCTTCCCATGTACTTCCTTAGCCTGTACGCTCGTTTTGCGTACCCAGTCTAATAGCGTTGTTTTTCCGTGGTCTACATGACCAAGTACAACTACTATAGGCGATCTAAGTTTCATAACTATCACCGGAGTTAAATATTTGTTTTTTCTCTTTGCTTAATAGTGTGCATTTTGTTTTTCCATAGGACATATGGAGGTGAAGAAAGATGCCAGTAGATTGGAATACAATAGAATTTCTGCTAGAAATATTATCTGTATTAGCGGTACTATTTGTGCTCCTTAATCATTACCTCGAGGAGAAAAGAAAAGCTGAGGAGGAGTGACTCCCTCTAGAGAATTCAGGTTCAAGTATAAGAACCTCCCTGTTTTTTCTGGAAAGATGATACTCAATCTGCTTAACTCTTCCACTGGCTTCTTTAAGATTGATAGCTCTCTAGGCGCAAAACTTAGAGAGATTTCTGTGAGGATTCTTGGAGACAGTATTGTGTTTCAAACAGAAAACTTTGAGATAGACGTATCAAGAGAAAGCATTAGCCAGATAGTTAAAAACCCTAGACGCATCTATGGGCTGACAAAAAGTGGATTTCTACCATTAGTACTGATGGATCGTGATAATAAATACTATCAGCTTACATTATTTGAGGGGTGTTTAACCCCTACGATCGAAATTTCTGGGATACATATGCATAGAACTATTGTCGATCCGCTTTTTGTAGATGCTAAACAGAAGGTTCTTGCTCTTAAGCTAAAGCCTAAAAGCGAGGTTCTAGAAATATGCACAGGTCTAGGATACTCGACATATTGGCTAATAAGGAGAAAATGTCATGTAATAAGCATAGAAAAGAGCCGCGAAGTCCTTGAGTTAGCATCTTGGAATCCTTGGAGCCGGCATCTTAAGCATGTAGAAATCCTCTTAGGTGATGCTACAAAGGTACTTCAATACCTGCCTGATAAAAGGTTTAGCTATGTTTTTCATGACCCTCCTCGGATATCGATTGCACCAGAACTTTACTCATCAGAATTCTACTCAGAAATACATCGCGTTATGAGACCTAAAGGTATTCTGTTTCATTATGTAGGGGAACCAGGAAAGAAAAGAGGTAAACGATATCTTCGCGGAGTATTAAGACGTCTAGAAAGTGCTGGTTTCAGAATTCTACGCTACGATGCCCGCTCACGGGGAATAACTGCGGTCTGCATTAAAAGATAAATAGCACATGAAAATAAGCAACATTGGTACTTAATTAGATTGATTTTGATGAGGTGACTAGTATTGAAAAAATTCATTCCACCAGCACGTGCACAGGAGATACGATATGTTATTAGGGAGATCGTCCTAGAAGCAGAAAAATATGAGCAGAAAACCGGCAATAAGACCATCCGACTAAACATTGGCGATCCATGTAAATATGATTTCTCGCCTCCTCGGCACATTATCGATGCATACATAGAAGCTTTGGAATCAGGAAAGCATTACTATGGGGATTCTAGAGGAGAAAAAGAATTACGTGAAGCGATAGTTGAATATGAGAAAAGAAAAAATGAGGTCGATATAGACATCAGTGATGTCCTCGTAACACAAGGCGCTGCCGAAGCTGTTAACACAATATTAGCAGTTGCTTTTGAGAATGGTGACGAACTGCTAATACCATCTCCAACATATCCTCCCTATTTGACCGCTGCGCGTTTCTTTGGAGTAAAACCTCTCGAGTATAGATGTATAGAAGAGGAAGGTTGGGTACCAGATATCGATCATATAAGAAAGCTAGTTAGCCCAAAAACGAAGGCAATACTTATAATTAATCCTAACAACCCTACTGGCGCTGTTTATAGTGCAAAAAGGGTAAAAGAGATAATCGATTTGGCAGGTGAGTATGGCTTATATGTTATCAGCGATGAGATATATGATCTAATGGTCTATGATGGTTCAGGTAAAGCACCAAATACCGCTTCTTTAGCGAATGATGTGCCAGTAATAACGATATACTCTCTCTCAAAGGTTTACCTAGCTACTGGATGGCGGATTGGATACATGTATCGCCACGATCCTCAAGACCTCCTTGAGGATTTATGGAATGCGTTTACTCGATTTCTAATGATCAGACTATCAACAAATACTCCTGCCCAGTACGCAGCAATCGCGGCACTCCGAGGCCCTCAGACCCACATAAGAGGTATTATCGATAAGCTTAGAAAGCGTCGTGATCTAGTATATAGGAGAATCAATGAGATTTATGGGTTAAGCGCAGAAAAACCAGAAGGAACGTTTTATATTTTTCCAAGAATAAACCTAGGCATCAATGACAACGATTTCTGCAAAAAGTTGCTCTGGAGCACAGGTGTTGTTGTGCCTCCTGGCTATGGTTTTGGAAGTTTTGGAAAGCAACATTTTCGAATAGTATTCTTACCTCCAGAGGATATTCTTAATGACGCACTCGATCGCATAGAGAAATTTGTTAGACAATTACAGTAATTCCTGTCTTAGAGGCATAATACGATGGAAAACACAAATCTAACTGCTAATATCTTAGTCTCTCTGAGATTTTTTCTTTCCTTAACTTATTCTCTTTAGCTTAATTGATCTTCCTTCTACACCAAGTTTCCTAAGTGGGAGATTTTGTCATCTCCCATTGAATTTATATAATTGCTAAGCAGAGAGCGACCTATAGGGCTTCTGGGAGCCTCAAAATATACCGATGATATTACCACTTTATTATGCTTCATAGCCCAACTCTTGACTATTGTTTTAGAATAGAAATCATTTCTCCAGATACAATCTAGGACTCCCTTCCACTATTTTTGTAGTCTTCGCCCAATGAGGCTTACGACGATTTGCGGTATCGTGATTTTTATTCCGTAGATCTTGTCGTATATTTCTAGTATGTTGTCTAGGATCATACAGTCTAAAAAATTTGTGAGACTACATTTTTTGTTTTCACTACCAATCCTTATGCTGCTGTTCTCGACGCTTTTCCTTGAGAGTGAAGAATAGTCACCTTTCTCGATATTATCGAAACTCTCTAAATGGATACCTTCTCGGTGCCCTATCCCTAAGCTTACAGATTCATACAAAAGCTTTATAAAATTCCAAGGATCAAGAAAATTTTTGCTCAACATGATAGGCAATCTAAATTCTTCTATAACATTAAGAACCACTTTTTTAAGCTGCTTTATCGGCAGGAATTCTATGCTTAAATATCTGAGGTTATATGATGCAAAAAGTATTCTACCAAGAATCTCCAATACTTCTTCTGGATTAATTTTCACAATTATACAGACCCCCCACTTTTTCCTATGAACGGGCATTATTATTAGAGCTTCCTCGGCGCTCTGACATAATTCTTTAAGATATTCCACCAACAGTATTGAGTCCCTAGTTTTGTTTATTTTTCTATTGCTTTTTCTATAACTTATCAAGAGTGGTAGTATATATTTTCCATTATCAGTTCTACCTAAGATTCTTTTTAGAGGAGCAGAAATTAACTTAAAGTTGTCATAAATTTCTTCTTTAAGAAACATATATACTTTCCTGATAACAGAAAAGTCACCAAAAGGCATAACTTTCTTATTATCACCATACTGAGATTTCGAACATAGACATAAATATTTGAGACCATTCGATGATTCATAGGAAATCACCACCAAACATGGCAGACGATCCGAGCCTTCAACCAACAAAAACCGAAGAAAATTCACGTAGTCTGCCAAAGATACCATGGAGAACCCTCATCAGAAAAACAGTCCACCAATCCAAGAAAACGTTTCAGCAAAAACTTAAGTAACACAATGTCGGCAACAAAACGTGGATAAAAGGAAACAAATGCTAGGCACTACGCAGTGTATGGTAGGCCCGGCCGGATTCGAACCGGCGTCAGGGGCTATCCCCGTGGAGCTCCAAAGGCCCCCATGCTTGACCACTACACCACGGGCCTATAATGGTGGGGGGTGTGGGATTCGAACCCACGACCACTGGCGCCCCAGGCCAGCATCCTACCAGGCTAGACTAACCCCCCACTTTTAAGCCCGGGGCGGGGATCGAACCCGCGACCTCTCCCTTACCAGGGGAGCGCGCATACCGCTGCGCTACCCGGGCACTATTTGTTTTTTCCTAGAATTATTACTTTAAGACTATCTTTTGGTGTTTAAAAAGTTTTTCTAATCGTTTTCTAATCCTATTATTGGTGGTAGAGTTGCTTGTTCTAAATCCGTCATATATAGTATCCATGAATGAGAATATCGGAGTTATAAAGGATGGTTTTGTGGGAATAGAAAAAGGCATTATTACGTACCTCTCGAAGAAAAAGCCCCCACAATATGAAGAACTTATACCACTTCCTGGAAGGGTACTTCTCCCTGGATTCATAAACACTCATACTCATGTAGCGATGACTTTGCTAAGGGGTCTGAAGGATGATGTAGATCTTCAGACATGGTTGATGAAGTATATATTACCTCTAGAGAAACTTCTTAAGCCAAAGGATGTCTACTATGGTGCTTTATACGGCATAGCAGAGATGATAAAAAATGGTATAACTATGTTTATGGACATGTACTACCATGAGATAGAAGTCGCTAGAGCCGTAGCTGATGCAAGAATACGTGCCGTTCTAACCTATGGCTCCGCAGACGTATTCTTCAACGTTTCTCCAGAAGAGGAATTTAAAAAAGCGGAAAAATTCAGAGAAGACCTACTATCATTTGTAGTCTCTAAGAATTTAAAGAATTTTATATTCTTCGCCTACGGTCCACATTCACCTTATGGGTGTACCAAGGAGCTGCTTCAAATAATAAGGGAAGCAGCCAGCAAGCATAGGGCCCGAATTCACATACATCTATCTGAAACGGAAAAAGAAGTCAAGGAATTCCTAAAAACATATAGGATGACTCCTATCGAATATCTGGAGACACTAAAATTCCTCAGGAACGATGTTATGGCAGCTCATGTGGTTTGGGCCACTGATAAGGATATCAAGATTCTTAGTCGGAGAGGGGTACATGTACTTCACAACCCAACATCAAATCTTAAGCTTGCCTCAGGTATAGCGCCTATACCTAAACTGCTCAGTAGCAAGGTAAATGTTGCGTTGGCTACTGATGGGCCAGCATCTAACAATAGACTTGATATGTGGAAGGAGATAACCTTGGCGGCGCTGATCCATAAAGGAGTCTTAAAAGACCCCGAGGTTATTCCAGCAAAGATAGCTTTAAAAATGGCGACGGCGAATGGAGCAAAAGCGCTTGGATTAGAAGATAGGCTTGGATCAATAGAGATTGGAAAATTCGCTGATTTTATTCTCATCGACATAAAGAAAGCATTGGAAAGTACACCATTTCATGATATACACTCTATGCTCGTTTACGCATTAGATTCCCGCTATATCGAGTCTGTTTGGATACATGGAAAACCCGTATATAGCCAGGAAGAAGGATTTCTGACGATTAATGTTGAAAGATTACGAGATAAAATAGAAGACATTCGAGCAAGGTTGCTTAGTGAAGCAAAATAAGAGATTTATGGGGATAAGTAGCATCCAATACTTGCTGGGTTTAAGTTTTTCAAATGTTTTCTAGCCATTGTCGGTAGCTACTTCTGAGAGCTTCCCAAGACGCTTTGCTAATATATCCTTTCTCGAAATTCCATTTCTGTAGGTTGTAGACTGGACGCAAAATCTCTGGGTCTTTCTCTAATAAGTTCCGAACGGGTTCTAAACGCCGAATAATCCATTCTGCAACAGCATTCTTAAGGTCTAATGGATGTATTTTTCTTTTGAGGAAATCCCTCTCTAACTTATCTAAATCGTTATATGTTACGGGCCCTCCGTATTTCTCGGGGCGATCAATTTTTAATGAGCTGGTGTGAGGAAATATAATAAATCTCAATATCGAGAATATTGGATTTTCTGAAGGATCCGTTGTTGTGGGTGGACAATAAGCTTTCTGTACCTTTCTAATGATTGTTTCAGGTTTATCATGTACAGCAATATGCGTGTCTGGCTTCGACGACGACATTTTCTCACCTTTTTTCAATCCAAGGACCATCGGTAAATGTATACAGACAGGAGTTCTCATTTCTCGCCTTAGTAAGGAACGTATCTCGCCGCCTATAATGTCACGTACAAGAGCATGGATTTTCCTTTGATCAGTACCTCCAAACGCTAGATTAACACCTAGGTAAATTATATCCAGTACCTGCATTATCGGATAGATAGATGCTGCAACTGAAATTGATTTTGTATTACGCAAGATTATCCTGACGGCTCTTATAGCCCTCTTAGTCGAAACAAATCGAGCCAATGTGAATAGGTCATGCACATAATCTGATGATAACTGAAACTCAGAACCAAGTACATACTCAGCATTAACACCCAGCGCCTTGAATATGGGTATCCAGTAATTTATAGCTAAATCCTGGATTAACTCAACGGGTCCTTTATCATTTAGGTATGCGTGATAATCTGCTAAGAGTATTTTTACCTTGCCCACCTTTAAAAGATCTATGGCCTTTTGAATCGTAGGGAAATACCCCAGGTGTATAGGGCCGCTGGGTTCATAGCCACAATAAGCAACAATTTTCTCTTTCTCAGAAATAAATTTCTCTAAATCATCCATGGTTATTACAAACTCCTCTAAGGGCTCTGCAACATTGTTAAGAATAAGCGATTTCACATCTATAGACATTATTAACACCAAAATACTATAGGAAGCAAAGAAATATTATGAAAAATATGGCAACAACAATAGCAGTAAAAATTGATGTCGCCTTTTTTAACAAATGTGTAAAAGAAAAACTATAGCCAGCGAAAATAGCCGCAGTAAATACAAATGGTATGTAGGCATATGCTGGGTACAGACCTCCCGAACCCGATGACATAGACACAACTATGAAAATCATGCTAAATACATGACCAATACTAATATATATCATTGAGTACCCAAGCACATTGAGAACATCGCTAAAAGTTCCCTTGCCACCCATAATTACAAGGGCTATGTGGAAAAGAACAGCAAAAGCTAACCAAAGAATAGACTGAAGAAATAACGAGTTTAGAAAGAGATAGAGAAACGCTATTTCTGATATGCCACCTACAAAGCCTAAGTAGACAACAAGATTTTTAAGAAACAGAAGCAGGGTTCCTATTATGAAAACAATAAAGGCACCTAGGAAATCCGGAGCACTCGCTATATGCTTCATCGCCACTAGAGGCGATCTAAGCAGATAATATATTCGATATAGCCGATCTTTCAGAGAAAGACCCATGATAAGTTTTTCTCGAATAATAAATCTTAGATCATATCCACAGAAGGGACAGAAAATATAGATAACTGGTACATCATTCTTACATCTAGGACATCTGAGATACTCCAAATCTAGACGCCTCACGTAAGCTCATAAAACTCCGTCCCACGGATCACATGAACCGTTTGCTTTCTCATAGTTTTTTCAAATTCGCTATAATAACTGATCAATTCTGGGCTTATTGACGGCCTAACCTTCGCCAATGCCTTCTCGAAATCCTCCATCCTCACTTTCGTGGGCTTAAGATTAGATCTTCTCAATGCTTCCATAGCAGCTTCACGACATACAGCTTCTATATCGGCCCCAGAATACCCCTTAGTTTTTCTAGCTAGCTCTTCTAGATCGACATCATTGGCCAAAGGCATCCTTCTCGTATGCACCTTGAATATCTCTAACCTAGCTTTAAGGTCGGGAGGAGGTACATAGAGAATCCTATCGATACGCCCAGGCCGCAGAATTGCAGGATCTAATAAATCAGGTCTATTTGTCGCGGCAATAATAAAAACCTCGCCCCTACCAATCAAACCATCCATCTCCGTCAAAAGCTGAGAAATTACACGCTCAGTGGCGCCAGAATCCCCAAAATACAGGCCCCTACGTGGTGCTATAGAGTCTATCTCATCAAAGAAGATTATCGCTGGAGCTACCTGACGAGCCTTAGAAAACACTTCTCGGATTCTCTTCTCGCTCTCCCCATACCATTTTGATAATAATTCTGGTCCCTTGATCCCAATGAAGTTTGCTTTGCTTTCAGTTGCAACGGCACGTGCTAGAAGCGTTTTTCCACATCCTGGTGGTCCATATAGAAGTATACCTTTTGGTGGTTCTATTCCCATTCTTTCAAACGCATCAGGATATTTTAGGGGCCATTCTACCATTTCTCTTAGTGCCGCTTTCACATTTTCGAGGCCGCCAATGTCTTTCCATCTAACATTTGGAACCTCTATCAGTATCTCCCTTAAAGCTGAGGGTCTAACTTCTTTCATCGCATTTCTAAAGTCCTCCATAGTTATTTCTAGCTTCTTGAGAAGTTCCTGCGGAACTGGTTCTGGGGATTTTATATCTATATTATGTTTCGCGATGAATCTTCGTAAAGCATGCATAGCAGCTTCTCTAACTAGGGCTGCTAGGTCGGCTCCTACAAATCCATATGTTTCACGAGCTATTTTTTTGAGGTCAACATCCTCGGCTAGTGGTGTTCCCCGGGTATGTATCTTCAATATTTCATATCTGCCCTTCTCATCTGGTACTCTGAACTCTATTTCTCTATCAAAGCGTCCTGGTCTTCTAAGTGCTGGGTCGATGGCATCTATACGGTTGGTGGCTGCTATTACTATCACATTTTCTCTAGGCTGCAGCCCATCCATAAGCGAAAGTAATTGTGAGACTATTCGCTTCTCAACTTCACCTATTACCTCACTCCTTTTTGGAGCTATAGCATCTATCTCATCAATAAATATTATCGAGGGAGCGTTTTTCCTTGCTTCATCAAAAATTCTTCTAAGCCTTTCTTCGCTTTCACCATAAAATTTAGAAACTATTGCAGGACCTGAGACTGATATAAAGTAGGCATCAGTCTCATTAGCTACCGCACGTGCCAGGAGAGTTTTACCGGTACCGGGAGGCCCATAAAATAGTATTCCTTTGGGGGGATCCAAGTTTAAACGCTCAAATAGTTCTGGATGCTTCAGGGGTAATTCTACTAGTTCCCTTACTTTTTCTATAGCATAGTCAAGCCCCCCTACGTCCTCGTATCTAACTAGTCTTAGCTTCATCTGCGATGATGCCTCTCTGATAATTTCAATATTAGTATTCTCTGTAACTATGACAACACCTTTTGGTTCTGTTTTTACAACAACAAAAGGCATTTTCTTGCCAAGGATTTCAAGATATACTATATTTCCCTCCATTAGAGGAGCATCATTTAAGATCATCTTTATTTCATCAATGTTAATACCAACATATTTAAGTAGAGCGGCGGAAGTCTTCGGAACAAGTTCGATTCTCATGGCACTAGGAGGAGGATAACTAGTAATCTTCGATACAAGTACATATCCTCCTATTCTAGCACCAACGTTTTCCCTTAAGTATTGATCCATCTTGATATAGTAGGGGTTGCCACCAGCAGGTTCTCTGTCTGGCCATATATACGCTGCGACTACTCCCCGAGACCCTTTTATAAGAATTACCTCACCCGTAGATACACCAAGTTCGTTCATGACAATTTTTGATGTCCTTACACGAAACCTAGCAACATCTCTTGCTAGTGAGTCTAGAACCAAAAGTTTGACTTGTTTTTTCTTCATCATCCCACTCACTAATATTATTAAACTCCTAGAGTTAATAAGACGAGATTATTGATAGATTTTTAAGAAACAGTTAACACTAGTGAGCATAAATGCGGGCCTGGGGAGCACATAGAATAAAACCATTAGCTATCGGCTTGATTCTACTGCTAGCCTCTATAAGTAGCCAAATGAATAGCAGTGCTGGAGTCAATAATCCGCTGTTGCGATCACTAGGCGAATATCCTCTCCACGAGCCAATTTCATCATCAGCACACAAAAACAATGAACAGACAAAAATCCTCAACTTCGCATTATTGAGGGATTTCATTAAAAACAGACTAATCACGGAATATGGTGCTTTTCCTCTGAAGCAGAAAGGCGATGAATTTATAAATTCAACATATTACGGCTATGTGACACTCTATTTACTTGGAGAATACAAATTTGTTAAGGAGAAGGCAGAAGAAGCACTTGATTATTTCTATGATGAAAAAACAGGAGGGTTTCGTGAATGGTTTGGTGGTAATGCGACTCTCAAGGGCACTCTTTGGGGAATATTGCTTGTTGATTTTCTAAACATAAGTCCAAGTGAATACGACATTCTGATGCCTCTAAGGTTTATAAACGAAACTCTAATTAACGAAACCATCAAAAATATAGATCTTATAGAAGCCGCTTTGCTCATAAAGGTTATCTTGAGATACCAAGATATTATAGTTAGAGAGAACCTAACAGTCATAGAAAACCTAGTTGGTGAGCTCATAAATTACATATTAGACCTATATAACCCCATGGACGGTCTATTCAGGGACAGTAGAGTTTCATTAAGCCCAATAATCCAAACATACTTTGCACTAGATGCGCTTATTCGGTACAATTCGTCTCTGATAAACTCGACATTATCTAAAAACATACTTAGTGGTATACTCGCTTATCAATATATATCAGCAAACTCCAAAGAGAAACTTAATGGCGGTTTTGGATATGAAGTGCCGACAGTCTTCGAAACTGGTGTTGTTGTCGACATGATATGTAGCCTCTCAAAGAAAATTCCCTCCAATACTACTTTAGGAAACCTAATTAGAAATAATACTTTTTGGCATAACATTACAAAGTTCATTAATAGTAGCCAACTTGAATCGGGAGGCATATCTAGAAATCCCCTATCTGAAGATGTAGACATATTTCAATCATTCGGGGCTCTAATAGCTTTTCTAGCACTAGGTAAACTTAGGCAACATATTAAAGTGACTGTTAAAGTTGAGCCTTCAACACAGATTGCGATAGACTATAATAAATCCATCCAAGCCGAGATCAGTGTTAAATACTTCAACAAACCTTTGCGACTACTTCGAGGCTATATTCGGATCCAAAATATGATTACGGGTGAGATTAATACCAGTACTGTGATACGTGAGAAAGAAGATGGGTACATAGTTGATATCACAAGGATCGTATCTTATCAATTCGGTAATTATCTTGCTTCAGTACTATTATGGAAAAACATAAGTCTCTCTCCGCTTATGGCGAATGTTTCATTTTACTTCAGAATAGGCTATAATATAAGTCTCAGTCTCTCTTCAGATTATGTGCACCCTGGTGATCGAGTAAACATAACCTTAAGCATCCAATTTTATAACGGTACACCTGTTAGTAATAGTTCATTGATTCTAAGACTTTACAGAAAGTGCAATAACATAACATACTTTTATAAAAGCACGGTGTTAAACGGCTCAAAAAGCATAACTCTAACCTATGAGTTCCCTCCTAATATAAGTCTTGGGGAATACGTAATCTCTGCAGTTATAAATGACACTCATGGCTACAATCACACATTCGCTTTTAGGTATATTCAAGTAGATGACATAATACTCTACGGAGAAATCTCAGAAAAGCATGATAAATATTACATCGGAGACAATGTCTTATTGCTCATTGAAAATCTTACATATAATTCGACGGGAGAACCTATATCTACTGACGCTAATATTTCAGTTGAGATTCGTTACCAGAAACTCAATACAAAATATGGTGACCTCAATGGTGTTTTACTAAGGAATGGTAGTCAGACAGTAGCTACTGTGAATACCTCCCTACCCTACACCTTACCTAAGGAGCTTAATATAACGTTTTACCTGGTACTTACTTGGGATAACACTTCGGCAGGAACAAAAATGGTGAGGCTTTTCAACGCAACACTAACTATTGGAGAACTTGATATTGATAACATAAGTATACTTCTCAATAGCTCGGTGAAGCCTATCAACGAAACAACATTATATATAGGTGAGACATACAACATATCTATGAAACTCATACACAAATTTAATTCATCAATTCTAGGTGTTAGAAAGAAGATTCCTATAGAGAATGCAACCCTAAGAATGTATTTCGAGTACATAAATAGGAGCTGGAGTAAAACCGATGTTAAATACAACTCAAGCCTCAAAGAGTATATCTGCACATTATATATAGATCCAAACCTACCAGCTACTCTTCATAACTTAACCATACAGGTATTCTTAGACTTCAACTCGTCATATGTGAATATAACCAAGCAAATACTCATAGGTGGAATACCAAAAGTGATATCTTGGTACGCTCCTAGTAGGATACATGTGGGAGAACCTTTTGTCGCTACATTTAAGCTTATATGCAACCACACGAATAAATATTTGATGAATGTAAGCCTATTAGCTAATGTTTCATTGCCAAATGACAATGAAAATAAAACAATTTTAGTTCCAGTCGCGTACATTAACGATACCTACTATGTGTCGCTAAGCATCGATTTCGAAACAAAGATCACGGGAACTATCTTTCGAACTTCCGATAACTTGACAGTATACAATTTCTCTGCAGAATTTGTTGCTGAGAAAAGACCTTTTAGCATAGACCCCTGGATTATACCGACAGTAACTATAGCTGTTAGCTACATCAGCTACATCTTACTAAGAAATCGATACTTGTCTCGAGTTTCTAGACGATTCCTTATTGAGAGAAGATCCCGGAGAGATTAGTTATTTTTTTATATTGCTAAAGAGAAAGGCTTTTGACTTAAGTGAAAAGAATAATTTGAGGAATAACTAGGTGGTACTCTTGGGCCGAATAAAACCTAAATTCATAAAGAACGTTGCTCGATATCTTGTAGCGAATTACTTTGACTTATTGAAGGATATATGGGATAAAGCTGAAGAAATAAAGCAATTAACAGGAAATGCTGAGCTTGCTGGAGAGTTTAGATTCAACTCATATAAAAGAGTAGTAGACAGATTGACGAATATAAGATCAAAAAAAGTCAGAAATAAAGTTGCTGGTGCTATTATACGCTTGATGCATCAGATACTAATATTAGAAAGAGTAACATTGGAAGAGCTTAGAGCAAAGTACTATCTTCGTCTACCTGAGACCACAGAAACTTCGGAATCCAAAGAAATCTCCGCTTAATAATTTATTATTTTATAATATTTTGGTGCGCATCCACTATAATCAACATAGCATATTACTTCTCATGTACTAACTCGAAAATGTTTGGAGGGCTATGTTCGATGAAAAAAATTGCTATTATCGGTGGGAATATCTCTGGATTGACGACGATATTCTCATTGCAGGACGAGTTAGAGCCGTCGGAAGTCGTTTTGATAGAGAAAAATCACTATGATCTTAAAACAACACCACTATACGGGGTAACTTTAGCCTCAATATTTGAGAAAATTTTAAACCGCTTTGACATTAGTTTCACTACAGAGCCGCTCATATATGATCTAACACAAATTCATGATTCTGATGGAAAAATTGTTATGGAATTCCAAACACCAATATCTGTTGTTGATTTACCCCTTTTCCAGCTAAAGTTTTCAAAAAGCATAGGGCAAGAATATGTACTCGATTGCACCAAAGCAATGAAGTTTCAAAGTCTACATGGAAAAAACATTCTGCGAATCTCAACAACAGGTAGACACTCAGGGATCATAGAAGCAACTACAACTATAGACTCTTCGGGTTTTGATTGGTTTCTTGCGAGAGAATCGATGAAAAGAGAAGAGTATAACCTCTTCAAGCATAACTATTTCACATTTTATCAAGTAATTCTAGAAACGACAAGAACATCTATCGAGAAAGAAGCATTGCATATAATTTTTAATGAATATGCTGTTCCGGGAGGCTTTGCAGTTCTATTTAGCCCAGCATCTGATAAAACCTGGATTTTAGGTTTTTATAACGCTTTCTTGACACACAGAACGCCTCTAGACAGCATAAATACTGTAAAAAATTCACTTGGTATTATTGGACGTGTCACACATCTTTTCTCAAAGGAGATTTTTCTAGGACGACCATTACTTACAATTTCTCCATTCAACTCCATTTTTCTGTTTGGGGCTTCGAATTTAGGGGTATATCCAACGCTCTTCTCTGGAATTGTGTATAATATCACCGCTACGCAGAAGCTAGCAGGATTCCTATTGCGTCTTTTGGATTCTTACATGTCTCCTGAAGAGATTTCGCTAAGGATAAATAACCATTATGCGAAAATACTGTTTCCCATATCAGAGATTTTCGATGTCATTAGGATATTGCTACTGTCTATAAGGAGTAATATTTTAGAAGACCTTATCACCTGGAGCCTAGAACTATTAAAGATGATATTCTTCGGACAATCTAGTGATATCAGTGATAGACTCCTGCAAATACTTATCGGATTTCTAAGTAGCCCTCAAATCTCTAAAAAAGCCATGATTATACTCAAGTCTATTCATGAGCTTTTAGAAGTATTCAAGGACATGCCAAGCGACTCCATGAGTTCATGGATAGAATTCGCTCAGTCATTTAGCAGGGAGTATTCAAAACGTGTTACTCAATTAGTACCAAAAAATTTAGCGGAGAGCATAGCCAAAAAATAAAAAGGCAGAACTACTCATTTTTCAGATTCCTTTTTGTGCCTCGAATAACTCCGTAAAACACTTTGACCATACCCGTCCCTACTGGTATCGCCTGACCAGTTACAACACTCTCAGCTATTCCAGCAATTCTGTCTACCTCCCCACTAATTGCAGCTGCAACTATATGTTTTTTAACCTCCTCAAATGCCGCTCTTGCTAATACTGAGGGCTTCGCTCGTATTAGACCATAACGACCAATGGCCATCACTCTGCCATTCCACATCTGAGCGTCAACCGCAAGCGCTATGTGGCGTGGATCTACATCCAATCCATAATAGTCTAGTACCTCTAACGTTTCTTTTATAGCCAATAATCTAGCAGCCTCAATACCATATATCTTCGCGAATTCGCGTATATTGTTACTCTCCAGTCTTGAGAGATCTATACCCTCTTGGTAGAGAATATTCGACATGTTCTGTGCTGCAATAACTATATAGTATTCCTCAACACCCTCCCTTTTAGTTAATTTAGCATCAACATATTCAGCTATGCCTTTAATGATAAATGATGTTCTTAATTTGGTGTGAAGCTCTCCGAGAGAAAGTCCTCTGCCCTTCTGTGCTTTTTCTGGGGCTATCTCAACAACTATCTGATTGTTTTCCTTATCAGCAATAACTTTCAGCTTTTTGCTTGTCTGTATTTTCTTCTCAATATCCTCAATACTAATTCCATATCTGCTTAACTTCTTCGAATCTAAGTCGATTATTATTTTTCTGCCTTCCGCATCTAAGATTATATCCGTAGCTACATCCATTAGACTTATCCCTTTAATCCGATTCAGAATAGAATATGCTTTTTTCTTGTTGTGGCAAATGTTTTCCTCGAGATATGCTCTGATTATGGGTCTTCTAATATTCCTAACAGCATCGAAGATTTCTTTGATTCGTGGCAACCCTCTTGTAATCGCTACAGCACCCGCCCAGTGAAAAGTTCTTAAGGTTAATTGGGTAGCCGGTTCACTTAAGCTTTGACTTGCAACAACACCGATTGCCTCACCAGGATCTATTATCGCTTTCACATATCTATCCAGTATTTTTCTAACGATAATGTTTATTTCCTCTTCCGAAAAGATTATACCTTTCTCAAAGAATGCTTGGAGAGCTTCTTTGAGGTCGTCAGCAGTGGCTTTGGAAACCTCCTTATAAACTCTGTCTACTGCTTCATCATAATACTTTGGCCACGTTTTCTTTGTAACTTCAACACTTTTACCTCCTCTCTCTCGCTCCAGAAGAATCTCATCTAATAGCGTTTCGATGTCGGTCAATCTTCCATGATAGGATTTTGCCACATGAATTCCATCGCCACCATATTTAAACTGAATTATTTTTCCGTCTATAGTTCTTGCACTAAGATCATATTCAATTCTAATGTCTTGTAGAGCATTCACAAGTCTTCTATAGAAATATCCAGAATCTGCAGTTCTTATCGCTGTATCCACCAGCGAATCTCTACCCGCTGCGTTATGGAAGAAAAATCCTATCGGATCTAGACCCTCCACGAAACTTCTTAGAACGATACCTCCCGCTAGGGGACCAATGTCCCCTTTCTTGAAATGCGAGAGTGTCCTATTTATATATCCTCTCTCAGGTCTCTTTCCCCTAACTAACATTGGGCCTAGTGTCGCAAGAACTTGTTGGATATTTACGTCTCCTCCACGTGCTCCAGTTAGGGTCATAATCATAAATTGGCTTTCTGGCGGCATATAGTCCACTATGATACTACCAGCTTCGCCTCTTGCCTTCTCAAATAGATTTATTATTCTCTCTTCCAATGTTTCCCTTTCACTAAGACCTGGTTCTGGCTCGAGCTCTCCTCTTAAAAATTTATTCACAAACTCATTAGCTTTTTTCATATAGTCGTTAATCATGTTCTTAATCTTCTTTCTCGCAGCTGGTGGAACATAGATATCCCAAATTGTAATGCTGAATCCACGGTCTGTTATATACCTCAATAACAATGCCGAGAGGCTATTTAGGAATTTTTTAGCTTTTTCATACCCATACTTTTCAACGATTTTTTGGATTAAATTTTCGGGTTTTTCAGCGCCTATAGAATTTTTATCTATAAATCCTTCTACGATTTTCCCGTCTTTTATCTCTATCAATAGATCTTTTTTGAAGCCTAGAGGTCGTCCCTTGACCTTACCCCTATAGAAGATCCCTGGTGGGATTATAGCTGAGAAAATATCCCGTCCAGCCCACAATTCCTTTGAACCATCTATTTTAGATGGCGGTATAGGCTTCGTTATTCCTGCTGAGTAGAGAAGTTGAAACACCTCATCCTTATCAAGATATGTATCGGGTTTTGTTAGAAGAAAAGCGCTAGTTATGTAATCATGTTTCGGACCAATAATAGGTCCTCCATACCTAGGCGAGATTATTTGTTTCTTCACCTCCATTAGAATGGATACTTCAGCCCTAGTCTCATAGGACCTAGCTAGATGTAGATTCATCTCATCTCCATCAAAATCGGCATTATATGGTGTGCAGGTTTGTATATTTATCCTGAATGTATTGTATGGCAAAACCTTAGCATAATGCCCCATCATCGATATTCTATGCAAGGTTGGTTGCCTATTGAAGACAACAATATCACCATCAATAAGGTGTCTTTCAACGACATCTCCTATGCTGAGTTCCTCTGCGTGGCGATTGATTACTTCTTGGCTTATATTTTCGAGGCTTATCTTCGTGTAAGTTCCATCAGACTCCTTCTTGTAGATATAAACCGCTCCTGGGTAGCGCCAAGGACCACGTCTCACAAATTCCCTTAATTTTTCAATATTATGCTTATTCGCTACTTCCGCAACTAGAAATCTCATAGCAACTTTTTGTGGTACACCTACCTCGTCTATCGATATATATGTGTCTGGGGATATAACTGCACGTGCACTAAAATCAACACGTTTACCGCTAAGATACCTCCTGAATATTCCCTCCTTGCCATGCAATCTATGAAATATTCCTTTAGGCTCTTTAAGTGATTTCACACGTTTTCTCAAACCAAATAAGATCTCAATTAGATGTTGTAGTCTTATAAAGTATTGCTCCAAAACTTTTCTGGGTCCACCTTCCAATTTGTCTTTTATTCTATTGTTTTCACGAATAATATCTCGTAGGATTAGAGTCAACTTATCTTCCTGTCGCTCTCCAGAGGCTGGGATTGCAGGTGGTCTTATAGTTATTGGAGGAACCGGAAGGACAGTCAAGATTGTCCATTCAGGTCTACTTCTTTCAGGATGGAATCCCATGAGAATTAGATCTTTCCAACGTTCTTTTACATCTGGCGTGTCAAGATGCTCATATTGGCTATAAATAGATGCCAAAATACGTCTTATCTCCTCAGGCTCATATCTCCTCTCATAGTAGTAGTGAACTTTTCCTCCCTTTGTCTTCTTTATGATTTTTGCGTTCTTCGATTCCAGCGCTTTAGCTTCCTCCTCCGAGACCTCAACAATCTTAACGAATGTCATAATCTGCCTATCGAATTTAAATGTGGCGTTTTTGGGGTGTCCGCAATATGGGCAAGATTTGACCTCCGCAGCTTTAGCCAAAACCTTCTTTGCCAATTCAATTCTGGGATACCCATACAAATCTAAAAATCTCTTCATACGCTTCCAGAAACGCTCACGAGTCTCACTAGGTAGAGTCAGACGCCCACACTTCTCGCAGATACCATTCAGAACCTTCTGGATCCACTTAACAAATGCAAGATGGTATACAGGTATCGCTAAGTCTATGTATCCGAAATGGCCAACACATCCAAAAGCGCCGTCCCTACGCTTCAAACCGCATGTTTCGCATGATTCATTAGTTGCTGGGCCTAGTCTGGGGTCTAAAGGTCCGCCCCGCATAGGTTTACCGTCTGAGCTGTATAGCTCAGCTGTGTTTATTGAGGCAACAGCCATCGTTATTATTTCGTCGGGAGATAAAATCCCGAATATTATCTCCGACAGTCTTTTAGGTATCAAAAATTCTCACCACTATCATAAAACATGCAGAAGACTTATAATCCTATTGGAGACAATGTCATTGATAACTTAATAAATTATCAATTTTTAAGCTCACTATCGACAAATCAGAATGTAGGCTGAGAAAACTGGTGATAATCAATGCCAAAAAGAAAAGCAGTAAAAATGCCAAAAATAAAAGTATCCGCGGGAATTGTTACAGGTACTGTACTAGATATTACTGATAATAGTGGTGCAAGAAAAGCTCAAGTCATAGCGGTTCTTGGGTATAAAGGCCGAAAAAGAAGATTACCCAGAGCAGGAGTAGGTGATGTTGTTGTTGTAGTCGTAAAAGCTGGGGCTGAAAACGTGAGACATCAGATTTTTCGAGCGGTTATCGTGAGACAAAGGAAGCCTTATAGAAGAAAAGATGGAACATGGATATCATTTGAGGACAATGCCGCCGTAATTATTGATGAGGAGGGAAACCCTAAGGGTTCAATAATAAAAGGTCCTATAGCTAAGGAGGCAGCAAAGAGATTTCCCAATGTTGCGAAAATAGCTACGCAGATTGTCTGATCCTTACTAATTTCACAATGCTTCCTATATACTACTCTTCTTAAGAATTCTTAGCTAGGAAGTGTACATAATTAATCCTCAAGGAAAACAAATTTTTAAGTTCTAGATTAAATTAAGAAATTATTTTAGAAAGCTAACAGTTAAGGATGTATTGCAGATGATAATACTCTAAATGGAAAGTAAATTTGGCGATAGTAATGAATCCCAGAACATCTTCAAGAAGAAGATCAAAGGGGACATCTCAAAATCTAAGTAATGGATCTTCTAAAAAGCAAGAAGAAACAAATGCACTAAAGCTTTTAACTTCTTTAGGGGGGGTAGGAAAAGCCACAGCACAGAAACTTATTAATCATGGATACATAAACCTCGAAATAATCGCAGTTACCCCACCTAAGATGCTTGAGGAGGAAGTAGGCATATCATCAACGTTGGCCATGAAGATAGTCGAGGAAGCAAGAAAGAAGCTTGGTTTGGGATTTCTAAGCGCTCGAGATCTACTTCAAGCAAGAAAAAATGTTAAAAGACTCACAACCGGCTCGAGGGCACTTGATGAGCTACTAGGAGGCGGCATAGAGACTCAAGCTATCACCGAATTTTACGGCGAGTATAGAGTTGGAAAAACACAGATCTGTTTCACATTAGCTATAACTGTACAGTTACCTGAGGAGAAAGGAGGGCTTGAGGGTAAATGTCTGTTTATTGATACTGAAGGCACTTTTAGGCCTGAGAGACTAATACCTATTGCTCAAAGATTCGGTTTGGACCCAGATGAGGCCTTGAGCAATGTCATTGTTGCTCGCGTTTTTTCTACTGACCAGCAACTAGAGGTCGTTAGGCAAGCACGTAAGCTTATAAAGAAAGAGAACATAAAGCTTATTGTTGAGGATAGTTTAACAGCATTATTTAGATCTGAATATGTTGGTATAGATCAGTTGGCAACCCGCCAGCAGAAACTCAATGTCCATTTACATGATTTATCCCGGCTATCTTGGGCCTTTAACATAGCCGTTGTCGTAACTAATCAAGTAGTAGCAAATCCTGGCACCTTCTTTGGCCCACAAATATCGGCCATTGGTGGGCATATAGTTGCTCACCATGTCACCCATAGATTGTACCTACGTAAAGCTAAGGGAGATAAAAGAATAGCAAGAATAGAGGATTCACCCTATCTGCCAGAGGGCGAAATTGTGTTTAGGATTTCATATGATGGTATCCGGGATGTTGAGGAGGAAAGCCTAGTTGAATAGTTTTAGAAATATTCATAAGTCTATCACATAAACTCTTTTAAGAATCTCTACATTCCCTATACCCACTTCCATAGGCTCCCAGCCGTATATATGGCTTATCCAGAAGCTCCTAAACGCGAGTGAGATTCTATCAGCAACATCCTCGCTAATAGCTGGTCTAAGAAATCTGAAATTTACATATATGTTCCTGTTTCTATGGATATAAAGCATCGCTGCGAAGATTTCTCTGTATGCTTTGAGAAAACGCATTAAATCATCAAGTGAAACAGGTGGTATTATCATCATGTCGCGAAGCCTATATATAACCCCGAGAGCAAAACCGCCTTCTGGCTCATTCCATCCAGGTTCACCTTTTAGAGCAAGATACATAATATACTCACAGAAAGCTTCCTCTTCACGTGAATCTCTGACTATAGAGTAGTTGTCTATATTATTTAGCTCAAGTAGTGTTGATACGTCTTCTAGGACATGATGCGCCAGTGCATGATAATACAAAGCTTCTATATATAGGGCAATAAGAATGCTCAGCGAAATTCCTGGGTGTCTTAGTAGGGCACGTATATCGCTTCGATCGATTTCAGAAATTCGAAGTCGTTCATAAAACCTCTCATTTCTTAGAAGACTCCAAGCTAATCCAAGAAATTTTTCAATATCCTCAAGAATCTCTTTTTCTCTAAAATATATCCCATACAGCTCTGAAACATGGTAGTGATAAGGAATATATAGTGTTTGAGGATCAACCACATATATAAATTTTGTGTAGCGATGACCCATAGGTATATTCAACTCTATGTCCTTTTTGGCAGACACCTTAGGATACAGATCATATATTGCTTGTAGCAGATCTCTAGATAGTCTCACAATATTCTCTTCTAACTCGCCCTCCACATCAACAAAACGCATCAAAATGTCACGAGGTACAACATTATATTCACCGATTGCTAAGCGATTCTTCTCACGGATAGTCTCAATAATAGATTTTTTCTCCCTCACACCAGTATGACCCATAGCGATCACCAAACAGCGGAAACCATCAGAATCGACTTTAGATTAAGAAGGAAAAGCCAAAAATAAAAGGAAGAGAGACATTACTCAAATAAGCCTTCCAATTCAGCTTCATCAATTATAGGTTTCCATCTATCCTTATATTGAGGTAAAGATTTTCCAACTTCATCCATCAACAAAAGTAGTGCTCGTCGAGTATCTACCTCCGAAATCCATGCTGTTTTGTCATCAAAAATAACTGAGACATTTACCCACTTACCCGGTTCTTTTTCATAGATAGCGTATAAATAGTCAGGAGTCTTTATCACTAGCCCAGTCTTAAGCAGAGCCTCGTGAATATGTCTTTGGGCCTCTTCTAATGATATTTCCTTTTCTTCCACCAATTTACTCTTCCTCTTTCCATCCTACAATTTTCCTCAGCCAATCCCCAAAATCGCCTAAGGTACCTGTGTACTTAACTACTATTTTCTCCCCTTCGTAGGCTTCAGCAATCCAGTTTTTACCTCTTATGACCCACTTGTTATCTTCCTTTTCGACTTCTTCGCTTTCAGCTTTTAAAGCTTTGAAGACATTTTCATCCCACTCAAGTTCTCTCACATTTTCAATAACGTCTTCTAGACCGTGCTCAGGGGGAGGCAAATTCTCAAGAACTGTATGTTTCTTGTAGTGCTCTATTGTTAGTGAGTCCCAGTCAACATTGATCTTACCGTTCTCCACAATGTATCTGAATCTTACTCGAACAACATCTTGTTTCTCGATGCCCTTCTCCCGGAATATGTTAAACAGATGTTGGTTTATCAGAGCTGAGACCCTAACAGCCTCTTTTGGATCCACACCTAAAGGTCTTGTCTGAGCCAATAATGTTCTCCTAATTTTATTTGCATAGCCCGCAGCTATAACTAACCCACTAGAAAATTGTTTTTCCTCTGCCATATAGCGTCACCTCCTCGGCTAAAATTACCCTAATTAGGTCGGGGCTCAGTGTATTTTACCATACAAATCATAATATACTATATAACCATTCCAATAATATATTTATAATCATCATCATGCTATTAGCAAATGTTAAACAACATTATTCTAGAAAAACACAGCGACAATCGAAGTAATTAGGTATCACTAGGAATATTCTTTTGTATCCGTTGCCGAACCTCTGAGGACGAACAAATACCAGCATCAAACTTAGGTAATCTGACAATCCTAAACTTTAGGCCATGCCGATTCGCCCATGAGATAAGATCTTCTTCCGAGACTTTCTGATCGTATCCTAGTGCTACAATATCTGGGCGAATCTCTCTAAGAACTTCAAATATATTTTCTGAGTCAGACCCTAAGATCGCCTTATCAACAGGCTTTAAGGCACTAACTATCTCAAGCCTCTCTAACTCGCTGAATATAGGTTTGTGGCCCTTTAAACGTTCAACAGTTTTATCGCGAGCAACAACCACTATTAGCTCGGAATTCTCCGCAAGTCCCTTGGCCGCATATAGGAAACGTATGTGACCAACATGGATAATATCGAATGTCCCCGCCGCAAAGATCTTTACTTTCCTAGCAGACTCATCCATCTGGATTCCCAATCAGCAATCTATCGGCACACTTAGAAAGTACTTCAACAATACTAGGAGTAGATCTTAACTCTAATGAACATTTATACACCGAGTCGGACCTCCCAAAAATGCTACTTAAAAAACTTTCAAGACATATAAACACCGCAATTATATGAGCACAAAAACGTCTACCAGAACGCCTCCCAACATTAAAGATAAAATCTGGACATGAACAGTAGGCAGACACAAAACCTCTAGACTTATCAAAAGATACTAAGACCACATGCCGATAATCCCCAATAATTATCAGAAGAAGCACAAAATTCTCCCTCACTTCAGAAAATATAAGGCTTACTTTCCCAGTGACAACATATCTAACAGCTTTTGCATATATCTGGTGAAAATAGGCACGGAACCTCCTAAGAACCCGCATAACATAACTATACATTCTCTCAGCAAAACCACGACTAATAGCACCACCCAGAAACAAAACCACAAAACTCACTTTCCCTAACAAAATGATAAAATAAAAACGAACTACTTCTTCTTCCTTCTACTAGCCAGAGCCTGTTTAAGTTGAAGAATCAACTGGGCACGCGGAGGCAACGCTGAGGAAACAGGACTCGGCGCAGAGACTTGAGACTGCATCGATGCTTGTTGCTGAGGCTGTACAGGTGTTTGTGGGATGACTTGGGGCTGCTGGGAAACAGCCTCCTGCGGGGTAGGCAAAGTCGAAGATTCTAATTGTTGAGGCAAACTCTGTGTGGAAGGAGACACCAATTTCGCCTGCGAAATTTGAGTAGTTTGCTGAGTTATATGTTGCGTAGGGGGCACAGAAGGCTGGGGAGGAGGAGTCGAAGGAGGCTTAGGTCCCGCTTCTGGTACTTTTTCCAGAACCTCCAATGGAGGTTTTTCCTCTTTTGGCACTTCCTCCTTCTTTCTTCTCAGAACATCGATAGGCTCCTCCCCCATTAGGATAGCTTCTATAATATCAGCCCGCTTCTCAAGCTCATCTATAGTCGCGTGGAGATTATTTATAATATCAATCATCACCATAACAGCTTCCCGCATAAAAATATCCAGATCATTTACCTTCTGAGCAATATCATCAAACTTCTTCTTAAGCTCCACAGCCTCCTTAGCTAACTTAGCAATACTAACCTCCGACATCATACTCACAAACACACCAAGACTATACCATACAAAAACAACAATTAAATAATATTAAGCAAAAACAACACCAACAACAGACAAATCCACCGATTATAATAAAGATCCAATATGTTCCAACACACTTAAAACATTAGCTAATCAGATAAGCATCCCCCAGAAAACACTTCAAAACCTCCAACACCAGCTCCACATATCCAGATAATAATCTCAGACGCAAGCATAAAAAACTTCTGAATCCAAATTTTGCATCACACCTCAACTTAAAAATATAGGATGCACAAAGTACAAGAGAAACAGAAAAAGACAAAACAAGATGGTCGGCCCGGGGGGATTTGAACCCCCGACCTACCGGTATCTGCCTATAAACGCCCTTATCTACATGTAAGAGCGGCGTCTGAGGCCGCTCCCGAGATTGTCCTCGGGAGCTACAGCCGGCCGCTCTAAACCGCTGAGCTACGGGCCGTCATACATTTCTATCTCTTTTACTTTTTATCCTCTTTCAGATTTTTAAATGTTTAGAAATTTGAGATTATCTACTCATTTAATGGTATTAAGAATCTATCAGATAGTTCTAGACGCTATTCTGTTATTTTTTCTTTATGCTACGTTGTTGTTATCTCTATGTTTCCTCCTATATATTTTAGAACATATCTTTTATTCTTACATTTCTCGATGATCTTTGTGAGTATTATTTCTATGATTGTTCTTGTCAACTCATCTATCTCGTCTAAGTCGGTTTCTATACTCATCCTCGTTCCTCGTCTGCAAATTCGGACATTACCTAGTATCTGTCTTAAATACGTACTAATAATCCTCTCGATGTCATCTTCGGGTGATACCTGCTTAGGCTCAATGATATTCCCTCCCCTTATTAAGGCGTAAATTGATGCCAAATGCTTTTGAACATCAGCAGAAACGCTCCATGCAAATATATCGGATACATCAATAGTTTCATAATAATCTCCTCTTATTGTGCCGTATTCATCTATATGTAGCTTTACTAGATGGGGCTTAGATGCTGTGAAATGTATCGTTGTTATAGTGGCTATTCCTTCATCTGAGCTTTTAGCTATACTTCGTATCTTCTCTTCATCCACAAAGATTACGTATGGTTTTCTGCACATACGGCAAAAAAATATTATGATTCTCTTCACTACTTACTCACCATTCTTTTTAAGGGCTCTATCTCCAAAATTGCACGTATCGTTAGGGGAATGGCCATGAATTCTGATTCAAAGACATCGAAGAATAATGCATCTCTGTGAGAATGTATTAGGACTACAATGTTATCCTCTTCGTCAATACCAATCTTTACTTCCCTTATCACATTGTTTAGCTTTAATAAAGTTTCGAGCAAAATCACATATAGGTCTGGGGACCTCTGCTTTATACTACCTATATTTAGGCCAATCCACCTGAACTCCACCCACTCCTCATATATTTTCACCAGTATACTGACCCTCTTATCGCCCATACGGTAATATAATATGAACCCCTCCGGCGTTTCCTTATACTTTATTCCCAATAACTCAAAATACCAGCTCAGCTTCTTCTTTATGCTCATAATGATCACTTAACTACATCCTTAAAGTATCTATAAGCATGAAACAATCTACGATACTCTGAATAGAAAACATCTAAGTTAAGCGCATCAACACTAACATACATAACAGCATAGATCCTATCACCCTTGATACTATAGACATACTCTGGATGATCAAAGTTCGCCTCTAGCAACTTCCTAAAGAGCTCACAAGAATTTTTGTAGTCTCCAATTTTACCTAGCTCTAAGAGACCCATTACCCACTCTGAGGATATTCTTATCTCAACAACCACTTCTTCATCCCTAACTCTCTCTCTAACCCTCAGAATATTTTTGGTTTTATCAAAAGCAACTATCTCCCTCCCCAAAAGCTTCATATACCGCTCAATTCGCCTAAAGACCCTATCAGCCTCCATAATAAATCACCACACACCAAGAACTAAGACGAAATTCTACTGATATTTAACATCACTGCATCAAAACATCTTCAATGACATAAACTCTATGTCAAAAAATAATACACATATCAACCAGAGAATAAAACATGTTTCTACTTCAGAAAAAACAACACATAACATAATATGTAGCACATCCTAAGCTACCATAACTACTATGGGGGCAACTTTTATAGTTGAAGATAAGGTTCTTAGCTTGCGATTTAAATTTTACTAGAGATTCATAGAAAAAATGTGTTAACTTTTCGATCCGTCTCCCTTTCAACAATACGATTTTTGGTTGTTGGCTATAGTGATATGAATGGAAGATGTTATTAACTATATGGTGAGAATATTTAGGAGAAAATATGAGGAGGTAAGGCATCAGATAGAGAGAATGATAGATTATGGAACTCTAGATATAGCTGTCTTAGAGGAGTATAGTCGTCTACTAAAATTTAAAGAATGGATTGATTCGGATCTCGGCTTTAGATATTTTTCATTAGAGAATGCTAGGTTAATCCTTGCAGATAAATTGAACATAGTTTGTGGAGATTTAGTTCTTGATGTTGGTTCAGGTGATGGATGGTTCTCTATTCAAGCTGCCATAAAGTATAGCAATGCATATTTTTATGGTGTTGAGCTTTCCGAGGAATACGCTGAGGCTTCGGAATACGCTAAGATTTTTTGGACTTAGAAATACATACTTCTTATACTTCAATGCGTATTCGATGCCTTTTCCATCCAAGAAATTTGATAAGGCCGCACTATTCTTTTCCCTAGCCAACATATCCCAGAATACCGAAGACCTCAATAAACTTTTTATTGAAATATATAGGGTGCTGAGGGATGACGGCTTAATAGGGATATCCGAACCCCTTCTTGAAGATTTCCCAAATAACCTAGGCATTATACTCAGAAATCTTTATGAACACTGTAGTATCAGAAATGAAACTCTATTATCCCTAGAACAAGTGGTAAATTCCCTCAAAAGGACAAACTTTGATATTATCCACATAGAGAAAATAAGGCTTAAAAGCACGGGGAGATATATTAGTGAGGCAAAAGAATATCTGGAGCAATACTACAGTTGCCGCCTACCAACAGAAATATTCACCTCCATAAACACAAATAAAATTTGGACACGCGATGATCCACCCCAATACACGATTATTATCGCAAAGAAAAAATCCATGTGAACACAAGCGAACACCATTCAGAGAAATAGAAAGCTATGACATCATTAGGAATTCAAACAGGACAATCAGCATCAGAGCCACAAATTATTCTTTTCCATACCTTAAAAACTTAAAATATACTTTGATTCAAAAGTTCCTGTGTTTCAGAAAAGAAAACTATGGAACATTCACAAATTCAAGAATCTACGTTTAATCTGCATAATTCTACATGCTAGAAATATTTCTTCCCACGATACAAACGCTAATCCATAGGCCACAAAACTCAGCATGTACTGAAAACACTAAAGATTCTTTTTCCTAGCAAGATCAAGAAGAAAATCCATAAAAGACCGTTCATTCATACCCTTTATCCTCGGATCTCCAATACTACTCCTACTCAGAATAATAGCACACCGACGAAACAGAAACCACACAATAATCCCCAAAAACAATAGATAAAAACCATAAAACAGAGAAAACACTAATAATGGTGGGGGCGAGGGGATTTGAACCCCCGACCTACCGGTTCCTCCGCGTTTAAACATCGATGTTTTCTGGAGCCGGCCGCGCTGGCCTGGCTGCGCTACGCCCCCACTTTTGTTAGATGTATTTTTATTCCATCTGTTGTTATTCTGTTTATTCTTATTATGATATATTCTTTTCTGTTTTTAAAGCTATATTGGGCCATGATGCTAATGTCTTTCTTGTGTGAATATTCTGTTGTCCTAATTGGTTTTGGAGTGCATTATTATTCGGACGTGTCTGTTAAATTTGTCCTAGCTGATTCCTTCTTAGCGGAATGAATTGGGCTTTGGAGCAACTACATAAAAACTAGTATTCCTTATTCCCTACTTCGCATAACTGATCTATTCCTTGGCGGACTAGAATGAGATTGTAGATTGGGCCGATTTTATAGTTTTATCAAGGAGTTAAAAGCCTATTAGAGAGAGATGTAATAAATGGATGCCGCCGGCGGGACTCGAACCCGCGACCTCCGGATTATGAGGGGTTTCGGCCCTTTCTCATACCAACTGATTATGAGTCCGGCGCGCAAGCCCCTACGCCACGGCGGCGGAGCAGTATTAGGCTTGTTTTATCACATTATAACACTATATAGGATGATACTCGATATTTAAGGTTTATGAAAATCGCAGTAATTGTTTGTGGCTGGCTGTGTGTCTTAACTGTGTAGACTTTTTCACTTTGTTCTTTCATGATTTCTTAGGAGACTTCTTACTTTGGCGTTTTGGGCTTGATTCTTATTTCGATGAAGCGGAGATAGGACATTATCTGGGAGACTAATACTACTAAGTGCTCTTTCCGTTGAAGCCTATTAAGGAGATTTCTTGGTTTTCAGTGTATTATCAGTATGGCGGTGAATATTGTCAGAAATATGGGTATCCGTGAGATGTATCTAAGTGAAAAATGAAAAATTACTTATAGAAGGATATCTAGGGACAAATTGTCTTTGGAATATGATGATGTTCGGCCCTCTGAGACGTGATGAGGATCTTGAGTGCTGATTTACTTTTTACTATTTTTTCTCAAGAAGTTGATGAGAAAACTTTCTGGCTGTCTCTGAGAAATTAAACTCTTTGCGGTGAGGAAAAAGCTGTGCTATGGGAACATAGATTTTGGTGAGTTATAATGAAGCTCGCTGAAAAACCCGTTTTTAGGGGCAAGTTATATCATATAAGCATAGCTCCTGGGGAGCTCCCCCGATATGTTTTGCTTCCAGGCGATCCTAAGAGAACTGAGATTATAGCATCCATTTGGGATGAGAGGGAAGAGGTTGCTTATTATCGTCAATATCGGAGTTTTAGGGGGCGATATAAGGGGGCTCCAATAGCGACTGTTTCTACGGGTATTGGTGGACCAGCAACGGAAATCGCCGTTATTGAGTTACTCTATGCGGGTGCTGATACTTTTATTAGGGTTGGTTCGACAGGAGCTTTGGTAAGGAATATCAAGGTGGGGGATCTCATTATTAATTATGCCGCTGTTCGGCTTGATGGTGCTTCCCGAGCGTATGCACCAATTGAGTACCCTGCTGTTGCTTCTCTGGATGTTACTCTGGCGCTTATAAAAGCCGCTGAGACCCTAGGATATAGATACCATGTGGGGATTGTAGCTAGCACCGACTCATTCTATGCTGGGCAGGAGAGACCAATAGATGGTTTCCTACCAGATTTTCAACGTGGCTTGATAGAAAGATTGAGAAAGTTGAGAGTCATCAATTTTGAGATGGAGTGCGCAACTCTGTTTACAATATCAAATATATTTGGTGCTAGGTCGGGGGCTGTTATGGCTGTTTTTGCTAACAGGGAGACTGGAGAATTTGAAAAGAAAGGAGAAAAAGAGGCCGCTGAGGTCGCATCTGAGGCTATCCGAATACTATATGAATGGGATCAGGAGAGAGATAGGAAACAGAAAAATAGGTTCTGGATCCCTGGGCTTTGACGCTATTATATGAGGATGTCCCGGCCTATCTGTAGTAACCCCATAACCTCTGGCAGAAATTTTGAGTACACTATTCGTAGAAGGATTAGTCTTCTTCTTATTTTCTTTAGAAGAATTAACGTATCTGTGAATATTTGGAGAACATTCCATAGTGCTGGTACTAACTTCTCTCTTTTCCAGAATTCAGGTATTCGCCTATTTTTAGGAAGAGCTCGTGTCTGATCGACTATGATTAGGATATAGTCTCCTCTCTTCTTGAGTACATCTGTTAGGGAGTCTAGGAATCCGTAGATCTCCTCGGCAAGGGATTTTTTGTTTCTCTTACTAGTGACTTTATCCGAGCTAAATGGTTGGTTGAGGAAAAGAGATGGCAAAGGATCTATCACAACTAGTATATGGGAACTCTCAACAGATTCAAGTACGTTATGTATGCTTTTGATTGCGAGATTAACAGAAACAGGGTTCGCTATTTTTAAATTATTAAGAGTAAACTCTGGAATTCCATTCCTTTCACAGATTTTACGTAGATCATATTTACTTACCATATTTTCAGGGTCAATAAAAATTGCTGTAGCATCAAAAAAATTGTAGAGGAATCTCATGGCAAGAATCAAACTTAATAGTGTTTTCCCCGACCCAGCGGGGCCGCATATGGTTACTATTTGATTTAGTGGTAATCCTCCTAGGTCATCAATAAAGAGACCTGTTGAGAAGCTTTTCATTGATCTAGGCACCTAGTTGAGTTTCTTGGCCATATATGGGCCTTCCAATCTATATCCGAGACGTCTATAGTACTCTCTAACTCCTATACCGCTTATTATGACAATCTTCTTAGCATCGTATTCCTCAGCCGCGATTAACTCGGCCTCTTTAAGAAGTGAGGATCCAAACCCTCTATGCTGAACACTTTCTGGCCTCCTTTCTCCAAGAGGAACAAGGGGACCATAGACATGTAGTTCTCTTACAATAGCAGTATTATAGTCGATTTCTGGTCTATGTGGATTCTCAGATGGCATTCTAAGACGGAGAATTCCTACTACCACATCGTTTTTTAGATCCTCATATGATAAGAAGATCTCAATACCTCCAGACGCAACATATTTTCTTTTGATTAACTTTACTTGCTCCAGATTTGGATGATAGCCGTCTTTAAGCATTTTATGGCCTATCTCACGACATCGTATACATCTACAATACCATCCATATTTTGCCATATAGTCCTTAACGATCTCTCGCAGATTTCCTGATGAGTATCCTGCTTCCACAAGATATGTTGGTATATCCCTCTGAAGCCTTTGAATTCTAACCCAAGGTGGTAATAGTTTCTTTATTCTCGACAATAAACGTATTAAGTCTTCCTCGGGGTAAGGCTCATATTCGCCATGGAGCCACATATCGTAAAGTTTTGTGCCCTTCACCACAGCTGTTGGATAAATTTTTATCATATCTGGCCTAAAATCGGGATCCTCTAAGAGAGTCAAAAAGTCATTAAAATCTCTTTCTGGATCGGGATCAGGAGGCAGATTAGGCATCATGTGTGCAACTATCTTAAAGCCTGCGTCCTTGGCTATGCGAAACGCCTTTCTAACACATTCGACATCATGTCCTCTTCTAACGAATCTCAACACATCATCAGATAGGCTCTGAATCCCTATCTCTATTCTTGTCGCCCCATAGTAAAGAAATTCATCAATATGTTCCTCAAAACAGAAATCTGGCCGCGTTTCGAATGTTAGTTCAACAAGACGTCTAGGTGCTTTTTCAAGCATCTTCTTTAGTGAATCTAAAGAGGCATTTGGATACCTGCAACCAAGGATTCCTTCATATACTCCTTTCATAAATTCATCACGATACTTTTTTGGAAGTGCTATGAACGTACCACCCATCACTATTAGGCTTATTTTATCAGTTGGATGACCTAAACGCTCTAGCTGTCGAACTCTATGAACAATTTGCAGGTAGGGATCATAGTTAAGCTCGGCTGCACGTCTAGCGGCGGGCTCATGCCCAGAATATGACTTTGGGCTCGGTGTTGGGCCGTTTGTTCCGCCAGGGCAATATATGCATTGACCTGGACAAGGACTAGGTTGCGTAAAAACAGAGATAACTACTATTCCAGATAAGCTTCTGATGGGCTTGGACAGTATTCTGATTTTTTTCCTTATCTTAGGGTCTAATCTAGAGATTATTTCATAATCTTTTGGAACATAGTGTACTTTGAGTCTTCTAGCAACTTCTATTTTTATGCGCGATAGGAGATCCTTATCCAGGTATTCATGTTTCCGAAGTTCATTGATGATCTCTGCTATAATAGCCTCTCTCGGATCCATCTTTAACCACATAAAGTATAAGCTGATTTTTCATAGAATTTGAGTTCTTTTGGCCGTCTTCTAAATATTATGTATGTATTTAAAGTCTCCCCGTAAATATGCATTATTTTAGATGAATTGGGGCAAAGGGGATGAGGAGCAGGGCCCTACATGACTCATATGATTTAACGGCACCGAGTGCTGACCCGCCCAGAAGAAATACTTAGATTCTATGAGACTCCTCGATCCTTTATTGCTTAAAGAAGGCATCAAGCTTTAATTCTTTCTTTTCTAGAATTTTGTCTATGATTTCTGGTGAAAAGACTATTTGAAATAGCATTTGTGGATTTTTCATAAGATCCTTAAAGTTCTTTTTGCCCATATACCTCCGTAGATAGGTCAATGTTTTCGATATATAACTTATAATGCTCATACAGAACTCAGAGCCGTATGTTTGAGATTTAGAGATCCTTCGAGCTAGGAAATGTGTTGGAGTAATGACAAATATGTTTGATCGCGAAGACGTATATACATCAGACAATATGATAATTGGTTTTAACGTCGGCAAGTAATATTCAAGGTCCAGTATTCTTAATATTTTCCGGTTCAGACATATTACTGCAAGTTCAAAATCTTGCTCAATGATATCGTAAATCCTGTCTTTTATCTTAAATTTTTCGAATAGAATTTCTAACTCTGGTATACTTAGATCTTCAAAACATTCTTGGACTTTAACAACATAGTCCTCCTCGCTTATGACTCCGTAGGGGGCGACAAAATATACTGATGTTTTGCCATTCAATTCTTTGAGTTGAAATACTATCTTATGTAGTCTTCCTAGAATCGGGCCGAACAAAGAACTTGCTGTTTGTGGTGTGTATTGACCCTCGCTTCTCAGCTTTGAGAGTAGACCGTAAATATCAGCCGTATCTATATCCCAGACACTCATTTGAGTTTTTTCCTTCCTAACACATGGGGCCTCGATAATTATAAGGTACATTGTGATTCACTATTCGATGCTGGGTGTTCATACAAAAACTGTGTCTCTTTCGAATCTTAACTTCAGATGACTTTTCTTCGTTGATACTACAGAATACCATATAAGAAAAATATTTAGGTAATGTGCTATGCCTGCATGAGGAATATTTTTTATCCATATTAGACGCTCGATCTCTGGTATGCACATAAAAAATGCATTGTTTGTTGTTTTCTTAACCATCTTCCTAAATACATAATCTCCGAGAGTATTCGGATCTGAAGCTAATCTAGGAAACGTTCGAGGATATCTACTTGGACAAAGAATCGACACTGTTATCTTCTCATATCTTCCTGCACACTTTTCCCCAAATAATTTGATGCAATCAACATCAACCAAAAATTTATTTCTACCAACATATCTGAGGTTCTCAAACGGAACGGCAGGATTAAATTTTTTCCATGTGCTGAATGCATGTATTTCCTCTTCAACACGTTTGGAATCACTCATAGGATTTAGGCTTGAGGTTATTAGTGGTATATCATCTGAAAAATTCCAGAAACCGACTATTTTCAGACCTATCTCCAATCTTATCCTCGCAAATTCCATCCCAGTCACTTCTTAAGTAGTGTTTTAGGTGGAATTATTATATATTTCGCGGGCCTATCACAAAGAACGCATTTCATATTTTTAGCCTCCTTTTTTTGCCAGCTATGCCATTTATGTTTCGGAGACACCGAGATTAGACCATCAAGGCAGTATCCGCAGATCGGAATTCCTCTTCTTATTGGTACGATTACAAAATCAGCATCCTTCACTCCACAGATATCACATTTGGCGACGCTCTTAAATATGGGTCGAGGTATTATAAAAGCTGACGTCGCATATCCCAGTAGTACCACTAAATCAAGGCACTTCTCACAGACCCTTAAGGGTCTTTCAAGCTCCTTCTTAACCTCGATTAGTAAACTACTCAAAATCCTGCACCAATAACCCAATAGTACTATAGGGATATTTAGAACATACTAAAAAGTGAGGGGACTAGTGATTCGCAGGACACCATCAGCCAACCTTAAACGGTATCATAATAATGATCTTACTTAGAGATAATGTTCTTCTTTCTTATATAAAGAATCGAGATAGATAACGATATGCTTTTTGAGACTAAGAAGTTAAGGCTATTTGAATTTTAAGAGCACCATGTATCTGCTTGGCATACTGGGTGCCTATCAATGCTTATTAAGCTCTGGGAACGAAAATTTGATTTAGAGGTCAGAGGCATCGATGTTTGTGATATAAATTTTGATGGCATCGACGAGGTAATACTAGCATCTTGGGATGCTCGTATATACGCAGTTGCCCACAACAAAATCCTCTGGACAACAAAAGAACAGGAATTCTCTGGTGAGAATGTAATCGTTGTAAAGGATTCTCTTGGGAGGCCTACGTGTATTGTTGGTTCTTTTCACAAGGATCTCGTCTGCTTCAATCTTAATGGAAAAGAATTATGGAAATTGCCCTTTAGTTCGTGGATTGTACGGCTACTCGATGTAGGGCCCCATAGACATGGTGTAGATGATCTTCTTATTTTGGATCTCAGAGGGACAATTCACTACCTAGATGCCGAAGGCAATATTTTATGGTCAATTAAGAATGCATTTGGCGAAGGTGATCTCGAACACATTTTGTATGGAGTAGCAATAGATCCGCATAATCACAAAATATTCCTTGCCGACCGACGACAAATAAAAATCATGGACTTTCTTACCGGAACCCTACAAAAGAAGAAAGGAATCTCCAGAAAAATTTTCGGAATCTCACTAGCAAGTATCCTTAGACAGAAACCAGTAAGAATGCTTGTTGTGGGAGCAAAAGACGAAGTTATTTTCTTCGATCCCGATACCCTAGAAGAAAAAACAAGATTTTCCCTTCCATTCCGAGGAGAAGCCCAAATTGTCTATTCAAGTGACCTTGATGGAGACTTAAACGATGAAATAATCGTTGGTTCATGGTCAAAAAATGCATTAGCAGTATTAAAGTATGATGAGAAAAAGGGGAATTTCTATGTTGTGAAGACATTTAAAGTTGAGGGCAATCCCCTCTATATATCTGCCCATGATCTATTAGGGGATTATAGGAAAGAGATTGTAGTAGGAACAGACAAGAACAAGATCTACATAATTGTTGGGCTTAAAGAGATAAATGAAATCGAATCATACTGTTCTTTTCACAGTATAAGCTATGGAAATACCATAGGATTCGGTCCGCGGGATATCCTACTCAGACCCACCAAGGAAACACTAGCTTGCTATTCCCTGATACCTAGAATTTGGTTCTTAATGGAGCGCCTAGACAAACCCAGAGGTAAACTATACGTAATAACACCCTCTGCAACTAGAATCAGTGCTGATAAAACACTACTATTGGATAGCAAAAACCGGAAACTCATTAGAAAATCTTTCAACAAAAAAACAGTAATGTTTTATGAAATTCCCTTCAAAGCCAAATATAAAGGACAGCTATCAGAAGTATCCATCAGAAAAAACAAAGTCATTCTTCTCAAAAGTTACATTCCAATACCCGATCGTGAAAAACTAACGTCGCTCACAAAAAGTCTAGCTTTAGCAGAGGAAGACAAAATTTCAATCGAAGATTTAAAGATAGAGAAGGAAAAAATATATGTCGAAGCCGAAGGTATTAAGATAGTAGACCTCTCCATAAAAAATGGTAGACCAAAACTAGCAGTCATTAGGAATGCCAATAGCATATTTACAGCTAAAATCACCTTACTACTTAGAAAAGGTAGTTCTAAACAAAAACGTATCCTCCAAACATATGATTTTGTAGTAATCCCGATGGAAACGCTTCAAATAAGGATGCAACTGGACAAAATACTCTCTACAAAAGACATGATAACGTTGTTTTTAAGGAACAATTCTGGAAGAAATATACCTTATAGCATTAGTAGCGAGGGAACACTAAGGCTTAGCGCCTCGGGTAAACTCCTTCCACACTCGGAGAAACCTTTAAAGCTAAGTATTGCTGTAAAATCCGATAGCCCAAAGATTGAAATAAATGAAATATTAAACGTGACGTATGGTAACGCGATAAGGCGAACTATAAAATTACCTATAAAAGCGATAATTCTTAATGTTGGCGTGATTAATGAACGCGCACGAAAAATATATAACGCTACCAAGGACAGGAGAATTGTTATAGAGACCCTAAGCAGAGAGCTTCAAGTTCCGAAGAACTTAATCGAGAAGCTTATTGAACTATAAATAATAAGCGGCGGATGATATACACTTATAAACCGCATAATCTTCGGATATCCCTGGTAAAAACAAAATTTTCTTTCCTAACAATCCCAACAAATTTTTTCATCTCCTCAACTTTTCTAACAGACTTAAAACCATATCTACTCAATAAAGAAAACACTTGTTCCCACACATCCAAAACCTTAACATTTTTTCTTATAAGCTTTCTCCTAAGAGCAATTGTCTTATATCGGCCTCTATAGTCACGGTCCAAAAATAAGTAGACACACCTAAATTTTCTGGTAATCAGCATGACAACATCATCTAGTCTGCGACTACCAATAACTACAATCTTATCAGATGCTACATTAAGTTCTAAGAGGATATCCCTATCATGAACACCCTCTACGACGATGCATCCTTCTGATTCGTCTAAGTCTATGAGTAGCTTTGTCCAGATATCCCAAAAACGTCTAATTAGCCCATCCTTTCTTACACTCATCATCTCGATGCTCCCCACATCAAAAACTTTGGTTCTATTAGAAACTTTTTATAAGATTAAATACAATCAAGATGTATGATGCGAGAGCGGTGGTTGGACTTGCAGAAACAGCAAAGTAGAAGAAGAACATATCAAAGACCCTCGAGAAGACCTAGGCGGGCAAAACCTGTCTATATAAAACTTATAGGCTTAGACTATAGAGCTCTAGATGATTTCGCAGAGACTATAGTTAAAGCACTTAGACAAAGAAACTATAGAGTTAGCTTTGTCAGACTTCCAACAAAGCGACTCTGGATACATACAAGGAGATCGCCTTGCGGTCAGGGATCGGAGACTTACGATCATTATGCTTTGAGTATCCACAGACGACTGATCGTATGTGAAATGACATCAAGAGATCTAGCATTAATAGCGACTTTACCTGTGCCGAATGATGTATGGGTTCATTTGAAGGTTTTAATGTAGGGTTATAACCGTAAGTAAACTATGAGCCATAGATTATTCGGTCTCAACAACAATGAATTCTCCTTCTACTAGCATCGCGTTCTTACATATCTTGTCGAACCCAACAATACGTCCTTTTTTCCTTCCAAACCGAATCAAACAGAGCCTTCTAATTCTAGAGATCCTTTCTACTCTAAGAAAATTAAAGCCATACTTGAGATAATACCTAGCCTTGAAAGGTCCGCCCTTCCGAATATTCTCAAGGGTACTAACAATAAAAACCGCGCTCATTAAACTCGATAATATTTTCCCCCAAAACAATACTTTTGGAAGAAAAGTAGCTAATCTCGCGTCACTAAATTTAGCCAACAATAATTTTTTGGGAACAACATCATCTAAAAGAAAAGCGATCCTTCTACCCGCTTTGAAATTTTTCATAGTTTTTGACATTTCCTCGAAGCCCCTTCTTACTAGACCCAAGTATTCTTCCCCGAATAAGTCGCTGGATGCATAGATCACCCTTACTCCCTCAGGAACCCCATCAAATTTTTCACGCAGAATCATAAAAACATTCGCTTGATATGACCGAATCAAAGACTTAGCAAGCGTAAGTAGAAAAGATGTCTTGCCAACACCCCGCTCCCCAAAAACAACAAGAGGCGAGGAATTTAGTACAGTTCCTAAGAAATCAGATGCATCCAGCAAATCAAACCCCTAGGTTATAGCTATAAGCATCAATAATAGAAGAAACACGAAGAGATACTTAATAATTGGCAGAAAGTGGTGGGGGGTGTGGGATTCGAACCCACGACCACTGGCGCCCGTAGCCCCCGAGGTTTTCGGAAAGGCCAGCATCCTTCCAGGCTAGACTAACCCCCCAGTCCAGTTTTATTCACTCTATTACGTATTGTTGTACTATCATTTTATCTATCATACTTATTTTTGTTGTTTTTAAAGCTTTAGGATTGACAAATACGCATAAGGAGGAATTCGGCGGAATTATGCCTATTCATGAAGTTGGTTCTGAGATTATTTTCTGAGCTAATATATCAGCGATTCGTAAAATAACTAAAATTTTCTGTGATAATGTTTTCTGTCTATTATTGGTGTTGGTAACTATGTTTCGACCTTATAGGCATATTGTAGATATTATAAGGGATTTAGTTTGGAAAGCTCTTCAGAAATGTAAAATAGATTTTGATAAGGATAACATCAAAGTTGAGGAAACAAGGTCGAGAATATATGGTGACTTCTTCACAACTGTTGCTTTTAGTGTGGCTAAGAAATATTTTGGAGAGAAGTTTAGGGAAAACGCTGTTAGTCTAGCTGAAAGAATAGCTAGCAAAATCAATAAAATTAAACCTAGCATCATTGCTTGCGTTAGGGCTGAGAATGGATATATAAATTTCTTCCTTGACCGCGGACTCTTTGCGAAGTTTGTAATAGAGGGAATATCACATGAGTGGGAAAAATATGGAGTATTCACCTCTAAGAGAAGGAAAATAATCGTTGAGCACACCTCAGCAAATCCTATTCATCCTCTCCATATTGGCCATGCTCGTAATGCTTTTATTGGAGATTGTTTAGCACGAATAAATCAATTTATTGGAAATGAAGTCTCGAGAAGATTCTATGTTAACGATTGTGGCAGGCAGGTCGCAGTTTTGATGTATGGGCTCAGAAAGCTTAAAAATCTACGTTCTAATGGCGTTAAGTTAGATCATCTTTGCGGTGCTGTGTATTCATGCACCGCATCCTTATTAGAAGCCAACAAGAATCTCAAAAAACTTATGAGAATTGTTGGTACGTTTAGGAATACTCTTAGAAAGAGTATAAGCAAAGAGAAGCATCATAGCTTCGTAATGGAGACCTTGATCCGCAGTATAGCTCTTGGTCAAGATGAGATCGCTCAGAAAATAAAAGCGATCGTAGGAGATTCGCATGAGGTTGCTAGTGTTGTCCAGGAAATCGAAAATCTGATTAAAAATGTTAAGATTTCCTTTGAAATTCTAAGTAGCGTGGCTTCTAAGTGGCCTAGAATTTATTATCGCCTAAACCTAAGGATAGATTCTAATGCTGATACTCATATTAGACGAATAATGCAAAGATACGAAAGAGGTGATAGAGAAACAGTTTCGTATATTCGAGAAACCGTATCAAGGATTCTGGGAGCCATCATAAACACTCTTAAGATTCTGCATATAACGTTTGACGCTTTTGACTGGGAAAGCGATTTAATCTGGAAAGGACTAGTAGAAAGTATCACTAATGAGCTTGTGAAAAGAGGTTATGCTTACAGGGATTCTGAGACTGGAGCGTTATTTCTAAATGTACAGAAAATACTAACCGATTTTCCAGAAATGAGGGAGTTTTATTTTGAGGGAAAGAACAGGACTATAAAAATTGAGAACGTCAAAAATCCAGTTCTGATACGTAGAGACGGAACCTCATTATACTTACTACGCGATATAGCATATGCTTACTACAAACTTCAGTCTCTGAAAGTTGATGTTTCAATCAATGTTATAGGGGTCGACCAAAAACTTGAGCAGAAACATGTTGTTCTCGCACTAAGAGCTTTAGGCATCAAAGATGTTCTTAGCAGATATAAACACGTAGCATACGAATTAATCAGACTTCCTGGCAGAAAGATGTCTTCGAGGAGGGGTCAATATGTTTCGCTAGATGAGATTGTGATTGAAGCTATTCGAAGGGCATATGAGGAAATCACCCATAGATGTGAAAGACTTAGTAATGAACAAAAGTACGCACTAGCGAAGGAAATTGCCATCGGTGCTATAAAGTATGCTTTACTAAGTCAGGCACCCACAAAAGTCATAACTTTTGATTGGAAGCGTGTATTGGACTTTGAACAAAATTCGGGCCCCTTCATACAGTATGCCCATGCGAGAGCTGCGTCAATACTCAGGAAAATCTCTTGGAAAATCCCGGATAAGTGTGATCTATCACTACTGAAGACCCCTGAAGAGTTCGAGGTTATATACAAGCTATCGAAATTTCCAGAAGTTTTAGAAGAAGTCATTGGGACCCATAGACCAGATTTACTAGTCGAATATACTAATGAGCTTGCGATGCTATTCAACAAATTTTACCAAAAGCACCCAGTTCTAAAAGCTGAGAATGAAGAACTTAAAAAAGCACGCTTAATGCTCGTAGCAACATTCCGTAGAGTCATAGCCACAGCAATGAAACTACTAGGTATAACCCCTCTATATAGGATGTAGCTACGAAGATCTATATGATCCCAAGTTGACTAGCTATATCTATAGCTGAATACTCAGGCTTAAGCTTAACTATTGCCTTTTTTTCGCCACGAGGCGTAATCATTGTCCAAACTTTCTCTACACGAACATCAAAAAACTCTTCAATAGCACGCTTTATTATTGGTTTATTTGCTCGGCGATCAACTATGAATGTAAGTTTGTTCTCTCGACGTATCAAATCTATTGCTTTTTCGGAAATAACAGCCCTAATGATGATCTTCGATATCTCTAGAATTTCCTCTTTTTGCCTACGAATCCTCATTCTCCTACTCATTTGCTACCACCCATAAGCTTTCTATATCTCTCTTCAATAATTTTTGGGAGACGAAGAATAGCCTCTTTAGTCCATAGAGTTAGCCTCGCCGGCCAACCTCCAGGGGCCAAATTAATAACCGACAAATTATCAACTACCTTAACGTCAATACCTTCAATGTTCCTAGCCGCACGAATTACTGGGGCATCCTTACTTGATACAATTATGAGAAGGCCCTTCCGCCGCTTATATTTTCTTCCGCGCCTCTTACCTTTTCCAGCTCGGACACGTCGTCCCTCCTTTACACGCTCAAGTTCGGTTTGAAGACCCAGATTTATTAAAACTTTACGAACTTCTTTTGTCTTAGAAATATTCTCAAAGTCTCCAATGACAATGATAGGTAGTTCGTGAACAAAATCAATCCTATGCCCCCTAAATTGAACAAGAATAGGATCTTTAGTGGCAGCTATTGCGGATTTGAGCGCCAATAGTTTTTCCTTCTTATTTATAAACCTAACTAGTCTCTTGTAGGGTTTGGGAGCCCTTACCCTATATCCGCCTACAACATTCGCAGCTAATGCGGCACGTCCGAACCCCTCAATACGTCTGATACGCGCAATATCGTAGCCTTTCCCAACACTCCAAGCTACGGCTTTTCGGCCAGCCATAGGAGATTTACCATATGGTGTAAATTTCTTACTCCATGCTGCTATGAAGGCTCGTCTAATAATATCAGGTCTTACCGGCGTTTCGAAGATTTCTGGTAGTTCTATTTCCTCCACTTTCTTTCCTTCTAAATTATAAACTCCTACTTTCACTTGCTATCACCTCCACATTATCTTAAAAGCCTTGTATTTTAGGTAGGAACGATATTAACCCAAAAACACGTGATAGATCATCGCTACTCAATAGCAATTCACGGCCATAGTATACTGAAAGTAGGTTAATATCTTTCTTGAGCGCTTTAGGCCTTATTGGATATCTTAGAAATATAAGTCTCTTTGGAGGGCCTTGACAGCTACCCCTTAGTATTATGATATCATTTTTAATCACACCATAGTGGGGCCATCCTCCTTTAGGATTCACCATTAGAGCAAACGATCTTATTTCAACTTCCTTCTCTTTCTCTTTAGCCTTTAAGTCTAGCTTTTCGATAATTGCGTTTTTAGTTTCATCATCTATTCCTTTTAGTTCTCCAAGCTTTAGTGCATCAATACATTCCAGCTCATAAGGCTCTGAATCCTCAGATACCTCTCCTGGAAAGTTATATCTTATTTTATACCAATGCGGAATTAAGGCCATTATCTGCTTATTGAATTCTGTTCGCCTAAAGAATCCCAGTTGGCCAGGTCTGGGGACGGTCCACATAATTCTCCCGGGCGTCCACGGTCCCAGAGTTCCTATTTTTCTTCGCCCTTTTTTGGATTTGGGCGGTAAAAGCGTAACACCAAATCGCTTAACCACACCGGCAAAACCTTTTCCCTTGGTAACTCCTATGGTATCAGTAAACATGCCGGGTTCAAAAACGTCAAATACTCTGACGAACTTACCGAGTCTTTTTAGACCCCACTTAAAAGCTTCTTTTGGTCTCCCACCAATTTTTATTTCAAGAACTTCAGGTTTCTTCTTTCCTATCGTAGTGAGATTAGGACTTGTGCGGACAATAGCTCTTACTTCCTCGATCTTCCCATCATCAATAGCATCCTCAATTAGTTTTATTTTTTCTTCTATACTCTCTTCTAGGTCCCTAATTGATTTATTTGGAAGAGGAAGTTTCCTTCTGAGATATTTTTGCTCATACTTACTAAAATATGGTGTCCAGACCTCTGTAAATGTTTTGAGACCATATGGATCCGCAGTGTAGCTTCGCAGTCCAAGGATCCTTATAGGGGGTGCCTCCAAGGCGGTAGCAGCTACGACCCTCTCGAGATTATACCACAAAGCTCTTTCGCCAACAAGTAAGTTTCTTTCGAGTATTGATACCATACCTACTTTATACGCGGGGTACCCTAGTAGAGTTACTCTGTCAACCTCAGGCCATGAGAAGATATGTGGATATATTCTCCGTGCTCTCTTTCTTCTAAAGCCCAACGATCCTCTTCTAGGTGCGTGGTATTTGACCATTCCTTACACCGCTAACTCTACGCAACTTACATTACTCAAAACTTTATTTGTTTATAAACTTGTTTCATAATTCAATAAAGATTCCGAGGTGTTAGGATGTTGAAATACGAGGATATAAGCGATGAGCATGGAGAGTTTCTGGTTAGGTTAGCAAGACAAGCCATCGAGGAATATGTGGCTAACGGAAGAAGAATCTCTCCCCCAGCGAATACACCAACACTACTAAGAGAAAAGAGTGGTGTTTTTGTTACAATAAACAAGCTTGTGGGAGGAAAGGAAGAGCTCAGAGGATGTATAGGGTATATTTTACCTGTTTATCCATTGGTGGAAGCAACGATTGATGCTGCAATAAGTGCTGCGACTAGAGATCCTAGATTCCCACCGATATCTGTAGAAGAGCTCAATAATATTATCATTGAAGTGACAATATTAACACCTCCTGAACTGATCGATGCTGATTCACCAGATGACTATCTCAAGAAGATTGAGATCGGACGAGATGGCCTAATAGTCGAATATAAAGGACAACATGGAACTCTTCTTCCTCAAGTACCTATTGAGTATGGTTGGGATGTTAAGACATTTTTGGAGCATCTCTGCTGGAAAGCTTTCTTACCTCGAGACTGCTGGAAATGGCCAGAAACAAAAATATATAAGTACCAAGGAATTATTTTCAAGGAAGTTAACCCCAGAGGTAGAGTTACCCGCATGGAGTTAAAGCACTACTAAAGTAGTTGCGACCCGCGGCTAGGTTTCCTAAGACTGATATTATTAAAGCTAAGCTACCATGAAGACTTATCGTTTTATAACACCAATATTTCTCAATTTTAAGCCGTATTAAGACACATTTGAGGGGGTCAGGTATGCTTAAGAAGCTTCTTGGCGGGGAACTACTCGAGCGGATAATTAGTTTACTGATAATACTTGCAGTATTTGCTACTCTTGCAAGTTTAGCATTAGTAGTATTAACAAATCCACCAGCCAAATTCTACTACGCAGTTCTATTCAATTTTGCTCTACTAGGCTCACTTATGCACGTCAAGTTCATCTTGATAGAAGAGTCCGAGGAGTACAAGATTCTGAAAAAAGATTTACTTGAGCTTGGAATCTCAGAAAGAGAGATAGATGAATATATAAAAAACAGAAGACATTGGGATGCCTATACCAAGTGGGTAGGATTCTCAGTTGGCTTGGCGCTGATATTTATTTTTGTCTATCTATTCATACCATAGTAACAGTACCCGCTCAAAGTTAGTGCTTTAAGCTTTTTTTCTGTCAACCTCCCTTATTATATCTGCGAGTATTTCTAATGCTCTATTGAAATGCTCCTCAGTTATAGTTAAGGGTGGAGCTATTCTTAATGCTGACTTTCCGGCTGGGAGAACGACAAGACCTCTCTTATATGCCAACTCCGTAATCTTATCCCTTTCCTTGACAGCATATTCTTTTGTATCCTTATTCTTAACGAACTCTAGGCCTATAAAGAGACCTTTACCTCTAACGTCTCCAAGTATTTCTGTTTCCTCTTTGAGCTCATTGAGAAGTTTTAGTGCCTCCCCTCCTAGTTTGGCTGCTCTTTCCCACAGCTTATGTTTAACTATGTAATCTAGAGTAGCATTTGCTGCTGCGAGTGAGACTGCATTTCCACCAAATGTTGATGAGTGAGCTCCTTGATACCCAAAGTCCAGATCCGCCCTAATGATCGTTGCTCCTAGCGGAAATCCTCCTGCTATTGATTTCGCTGTGGTCATTATATCTTGCGTAGCATTAAAGTGTTCTATAGCAAACATCTTACCAGTCCTAGCAAAACCTGTCTGAACCTCGTCAATAATCAGCAGTATATCATATTTTTTAGCGATTTTCGCGACTTTTTCAACAAAGAGAGGATGAGGAACTATGTAGCCGCCCTCACCCTGAATCGGTTCCATTATAATAGCCGCCACATCCTCAGGTGGCGCCAGCTTCTCAAAAATCCAGTCCTCTATGAAGTCTGCACAGGCAGCATTACAATTAGATGGATCTAGATTGAATGGGCATCGATAGCAATATGAGTAGGGGGCATGAATACTTAGGAAGTATGGGAGGAGATACCTTCTATGAGCCGTTTTTGAGGCTGTTAATGAGAGAGAACCCATAGTCCGTCCATGAAACGCTCCATAGAATGCCAATATTAATGGACGCTTCTTATTCCACCGTGCAACCTTTATCGCTGCTTCAACAGACTCTGTTCCAGAATTCCCAAAGAAAACTTTTTTATCAAAATTGCCGGGAACATACTTAACTAACTTTCTGGCGTACTCCAATTGGAGCTCGTCAAACCAATCGTGTGGACCCGCATGTGTATACTTCTCTAACTGTGCCTTGACAGCATTTATTATCTCTGGGTTTCTATGTCCAACATTCGCGACGGCTATCCCAGCCGCGAGGTCTATAAAGACGTTTCCATCTATATCCCAAATTAAATCATTTTCCATCTTCGCAATAACGATGTAGTCGAAACGTGTTGTTGTTACTAAATATTTTCGGGCCTCCTTGATGATTGCCTGCGATTTTGGCCCCGGAATATCTGTCTTTACATTAGGTGCCTCCATTTTTCTCACCATGTTCTCTGTGTTTTTATTTCTCAAAAAGTGGTATAAGTATAAGAGATATTAGTAATAGAGGTGAAACATTTTGAATTATGGGACCTTATTCTTAGAATGGGGTAACCTCCTAGGAGCGATACTCTTGTTAGTATCAATACTCATCTACTTGCATATATATGCTAGGGTTGTAAGAGAAGCAAAAAAACTGTTGCTGAAATATTATTTGATATTATTAGCCAATTCTTATGTATTCGCGTTTGGTTTGCTATGCATACTCCTTGCAAACGGCATATTGTAGAAAACGATTCAGAATAGGATTCCAATGATGAGAGCTTGGCCACTGAAAGCATGAAGAAGCTTGAAAGGGCTGAGGTGATCATTTTGTCATATGAGGATTACTATGGAGTAGATGAGCTGAGCCTGTGGAAACCCAGAACTAAAAAGATTAAGATCGAAATACTAAATTATAGCGATGACTTCCTCGAATTTGAAGTTGACGGAGAGACTCATACCATTCTTAACCCACTCCGCATGGAGCTTATGAATATTGATGGCGTCATATTTGTCGCATATAAGATTGTCCATCCTCTTTTCGATAAGGCAAAATTTGTTGTGAGAACAGATAAAACAAAAATTAAAGCATTAGACGCCCTTAAACTAGCGAAAGAGAATGTGAAAAAGAAAGTCTTCGAAGTCACATCAAAAATTAGAGAGGCATTAAAATCTGGAGAAAGAAAACCAGATTTCCTTTCCGAAGAAGAATACAGAAAACTAAAATCTAGATACTAGTTTTAGTGACCGCAATATCCGCTCAAGATAATGAGCTCTGCAGATATCCGTAGTTGTGGGATAACCACATAGCTGGCATCTCTTTAATGTGATTTTTTGTTGTGGAAGCTCTCTAAGTAAGCTCTGATGAAAACGCAGTATGTTGTACAGAGTTCCAGGATGCTTCTCCTCCTGTTGATAGAGAAACAATCTAAGATCCCATCTCATAGAGAGTTCCGCATATGGGCAGGGCGCATCGTTATGCTCCAGTTCAAGTAGGTGTGCATATAGTGCTGTTTCTTTCTCATAAAGTTCGACGAAGGGGTGTACCCTCGGAACAAAACCTTCAATAGTTTTCTCCCTACTTAGTACCAACCTGCTAAGTCTTGAAAGCGCATTTCTAAGAATATTCATCATGATCGTCTGAGCAAAATCATCTAAAGTATGTGCTGTGACCAAAACCGTTGCGCCTGCCTCAAGCGCTAGTTTATTCAAGGCCCATCTACGCCACTCACCACAAAATGAGCATGGCTCTAAATCTACCTTCTGTTCGAAATAGTATTTTGCTACATCGTCAATAGTGAATCCAAAGAGATCCTTAAAACTTGTGTGATATAATCTATATCCAAGTTTTTTAGCATGCCTAGCGACTATTGGATATGACAATTCGGAGTATCCAGAGATTCCCTCATCGACATGCACGATTACAAGCTCTGTTGGGAATTTTTTCTCGATTTTGTCGAGGACATATAGTAATGATACCGAATCCTTCCCACCAGAAACAGCCACAGCGATAGTATCATCATATCGAAGCATATCATATTTCTGTATTGTCCGAATAGTTTTCTTCTCAACATAGTTTAAAAATTCCTCCTTACTAAAATATCTTCCTGCATCCCTCTTGTAGTAGACATACATATTAAAGAACCTTAGCATAGTACCATGGATCGGGAAGATTACAGCTATCGGATCTCTCAGCATATTTATTAGAAAAATCCATGCATGTGAATATCATCTCGATTTTCTAAGACTTCCTAACTATATTCTCTCCAACTATAACCACACTTAGGACATTTATAAATACGTACGGGAGGCTCATCCGCAGCTCTACTCTGGATAGCTGTGTAATAAACCGGACTGTGTCCACATTTAGGGCAGGAGCTTATTGTGCTTAGTGCTCCCAACTCCGTTTTCTCTTCAATAATACCTTCTCCAACTTTTATCTCAGTTTTCATGCTGAGACCAGACTGCTTTATTTCTTCCACAGAGACTAACCTATCTTCGATAGTGTATCCGCAAACAGGACATATCCATATAGATTTGTCCTTAGTATCATTTCTTTCCATTGGTGTTCCGCATTTTGGGCAGAATTTCATCCACAAAACACCAGAAGCTAGCAATATGATTAAGCTTTTCTTTATAACACTTTAAAAGCGAAAGTAAATTGCTTAGAGGGGATTCTCATCTTAATTTCGTATGCTGAATGATATTTACCTTAAGGTTTGTAAGATGGGAAGAACAAGCAAAGAATACGCTAAATCGATCTCCCCAGCACAGTTTTTTAGTATGAACCGCGCTATTGCGGGATTCAGTAATCCAGCTAAATCTTTATACACAACAATAAGAGAACTCATAGAAAACTCGTTAGATGCATGCGAGGCGATCAATGTTTTTCCAGATATACGGATCAGAGTACGTAGGCTTACTCTTGAGGAGTTAAAGGACTTAGGAATAATTGATATTATAGCCACTAGAATTCTGAGAGAGAAGGAGAAGACTCAAAAGATATCTGAAGAAAAAAATCAGAGCAACCTTGAGGAAGAAGAGATAAACCCACCAGAGGTCTATGAGATCATCGTATCCGATAACGGTAGGGGTATGCCCGATGAGAAGATCCCTATTCTATTGGGCAAAGTGCTTACCTCCACTAAATATAGAATAAAACAGCACAGAGGGCGGTTTGGGCTGGGACTAAAAATGGCTATCATATACTCACTACAGGAGCTTAATAGTCCCGTAGAAGTCTGGTCCACAATGAGATCTTATGATTTTGTCAGTTACTACAAACTAAAAATAGACATAGTTAAGAACGAACCCATAATTCAGGAACATAAGAGAATACCAAAAAGCAAATATAGGGATCCTTGGAATAGAAGAATACATCATGGAACAATAATAAGACTTTTGATTCTGGGAGATTGGACACGGGCAAAATCATATGTATTAGAATATCTAAAACAACTAGCGATAATAACTCCATACGCAACATTCCTATTTGAGGGACCAAACAACGAGAAAATATACTACGAGAGAGTAAGCGACAGAATGCCTCCCCCTCCCAAAGAGGCAAGATATCATCTATCTGGTATAGACGCACAAACATTGATTCAGCTAATGCGAGAACATAGGGGGCTTAAAATGCTTGAATTTCTAATGATAACATTTGAAAGAATAGGTAAGAAAACAGCAACCAAATTTCTTAAAACATTAGGCGTAGATCCTAACACTCCTGTAAAAGAAGTTCTAAGGAATGATAAACTGATAACCTCCTTTGTTAGGCTAGCTGCAGTGTTTAAATTTAAGCGGCCTGACCCATCCACTTTATCACCAATTGGCGAAGACCTATTGGAGCAGGGACTAAAAGCTATTCTAAAACCTGAATTTGTGTACGCCTATCAGCGAAAGCCTATCTCTCTCCAGGGCCACCCACTAATAGTGGAAGTAGCAATAGCATATGGCGGAGAAATATCACCTGGATTGAAACTTCTGAGATTCGCAAATAGAGTACCACTTCTACATAGGACAAGAAGCGATGTTGCATGGAAAGCATTAGAAGAAATAGACTTGTCAAGATACAAAGTCTCCGAGCAGGATCCAATAGTTCTCGCAGTAAGCATAGTATCAACAAAAATACCTTTCCCGACAACATCCAAAGATTATATAGATGACGTAGACATCTTACGTCGTGAGATAAAACTAGCCTTTATGCGGGTTCTAAGGCGTCTAAGATCCTACAGGTCAAAGATCGAAAAACTCAAACAACTAGAAGAGAGAAGGAAGATACTGATAAAATATACAAGGAGATTCGCAATGAGTATATCAAAAATCCTACGAACGGATCCAAAATTTGAAGACAAAATCGCCTCGCAAGAAGACATTATTTATGCGTACCTAATTGACAATATAGATCGAAAACTTTCAACAAAAACGCCAGAAATCCATGAGCAAGCAGGACAATAATCTCCGCAAGATACTACAGCCACGGAGAGATAAAATATTGTTCTTAGTTGGATCCGAATAGATACTGACAGTAATTAAAGATGCCTAAAAAGGATACTGCACCAAGCAAAATAGAAGCAAATAAGCAAAACAAGCTACGTACAGTAAAATAAGGACAAAAAACATAAAATCTAAAATCTATCAAAAACACTTAAATATCTGATAGTCTGAGTAAACTTTAAAATCACCGAAGAATAAAACTATAATATACACTTGAGAAGAAGCAAAAGCGGGGGTTCCGGAGAGGACAAACGGGCCGGACACGTTACAGGACGCCGGACTTAAGATCCGGTGGCGTATGCCTTCGCGGGTTCGAGTCCCGCCCCCCGCACCACTCCTATGATATTATCCTGCGCCGGGGTTCACGAGTTGGAACGTGGCCCGGCTTGAGACCGGGTGGCGTTTTCGCCTCGCGGGTTCAAGTCCCGCCCCCGGCATAATACATGATGTTTCCCATACAGGCCCGGGTAGCTCAGCGGCTAGAGAAATTGGCTAAAGCGCGGGATTCGTAATCCCGAGGTCGCGGGTTCGAGTCCCGCCCCGGGCTTCTTTTTGCTCACTAATTTATGTTGAGTAATCTAACCTACTTTATTTGCCTCTCATTCGCTTAGATTTGAAATTTTGTGGCTGAGGATTTCTACCTGTAGGGTTTTCGTTTTAGGATAAATAACATTTTTTATTGTTCTCGGTGTTATAATCTTGATTCAGAATCTTACTAAGATATTTGGACTGGAACTTATCTACGATGTTCCTGCACTCAAAATTCGACGGACACTCATCGTAGCTGATCCGCATATCGGGTATTCAACGCAGACATATCGCTATTCCACCCGTGCCAAGGAACGTATCTCGATGTATCAAGCATTATCGATGTTCTCGATGATCTCAGCAACAAAAGAAAAGCACATGAGAAAACTTATAATTCTTGGAGACATTAAGGAGAGTATAGGTGTTCCGAGAAAATTTGTATTAAAAGCTATTCAGAGATTCCTAACTAAACTCACAGAACTCTTTAAACAGGTAATTATAGTGAGGGGAAATCATGATGGCAAACTTATTGATATTCTTGATGAGCTAGACTTAGAGGTAAGTATCGTAGACCATATCTCCCTGCGCAGTTCTAGAGGAAGAATACTCATAACACATGGCCATATGAAAGCACCATATGAAGATCTAATGGCGGCAAACATCATCATAATAGGGCACATACACCCAACAACAGATATAGACAAAGTATTCGTAGTAGCCAACTATGTCCTGCGCGATTCTAATAAGATACTGATAATAGTCCCTACAATAAATCCTATGCTCCAAGGAATAGCTGTTAATTGCAATATAATCAAAAATACACTAATTAGAATCAGCCCCCCCGAACTTCAAAGGGAAATAAAACTAAAAAAGATAAGGCTACTGGGCAAGGTTACAAGGAAGGAGATCCCGTGTGACAAAATAATCTAAAAAATAGAATACTAATCCTTACTTATCGACAGATAGGCCTTAACAAGTTGCCAATAGAAATCCATCTGTTGGTGAAGCTTTCTAAGATGGAACTCTTTAGCAACCCTAAAGCGCCCCTGTTTCTCTATGAATTTTTCTATAGGAACCCGCTTAGAGGGGTCCAAAAGTTTGTTGCTAGGAGGATTTAAACGAAACTTTATTTTCCCATTAATAACCTCGGCTTCCCACAGAGGCCAGAACCCAGTATTGACAGCTAACTTCCCTAACTCAACAGTAAGCGAGGCATCAAAACGCCAACCAGGTGGATCGGGAGCAAGTATATGTATATATCTAAAGCCCTCTCCTCGAAGCGAAGCAGCTTTTTTGACCTTGTTGTATATGTCGATGGGATATCCAACACTGGCAGTAGCAACATACCTCGCTCCGTGTTCCAACATTATAAACGGCATAGGCTTCTTAATTTCAGTCTTACCTGTCCAAGTAGTTGTTGTCCACGCACCAGGGGGAGTAGCACCACTCCTCTGAATACCCGTGTTCATGTAGGCCTCGTTATCATAACAAATTGCAATAAGATCTTCGCCACGCTCAGCGGCGCCAGACATCGTAGCCATACCTATATCCACGAGCCCTCCATCTCCGCCCCAAACAACAACATTTACGTCCGTATAGCCCTTCTTCGTAAGGGCACGGCGGATTCCGGAAGCCACGGCAGCGGCACTGGCAAAAGCAACATTATAGACGATAACATTGAATGACTCTCCTGGATATATTCCTTGATAAACAGAACTGCAGCTTGCGGGTATAACCAATACTGTTTTCTCACCTAGTGCCTTTAAGGCCATACGTAATGCTATCGCAGAAGGACAACCAGGACATGCAGAATGTCCCGGTAGAAGTAGGTCTGGCTTGGAAACTATTTCTCTTAAACTCATCTACATCACCTCCTTAACAACCTTCTTAATTTGCCTAGGGAGGATCTCATCGCCACCAAGACCAAGACTAATCGAATACACTGGTATCTGGAGATCGTACCTATGAAGCACACTTCTTAGCTCCATAGCTAAGACACCATCATGTCCAAGACTTATGTCGCGCTCAACAACAACTACCCTATATTTGTCTTTAAGTGCCTTAATAACCTCCTTTGTAGGGAAAGGTCTAAAGAAACGAATTTTAAGGGCACCAACCTTCAAACCTTCCTTCCTAAGCTCATCAACAACTATTTCTGCCGTCTCAGCGATACTCGCCATAGAGACGATTACAACCTCAGCATCATCAACTTTGTACTCTTTAATGAGTCCACCGTGGTTAACACCAAATCTCTCCTCATACTCTCTAACAACTCTTCTAATAACCCCTTTAGCACTAAGCATAGCTTTATGCATGTCCCATCTCAGATGCACAGTATCCCATGGCCATACTATGTTACCGAAACCAAAAGTTTTCGAAATTTCTGGATTAAGAACATAGTGTGGTGGATTGTATGAAGGCAAAAATTCATCAACATCTTTTTGGTCGGGGACGCGAACTGGGGCTGAAGTATGCGAGAGAACAAAGCCCTCTAACATTACCATAACTGGCAATAGCACATGTTTATCCTCAGCTATTCTATATGCTTGTATAATGGAGTCTAAAGCCTCTTGATTATTGGAGACCCAAATCTGAATCCAACCTAAATCCCGCGTTGCTAGAGCATCCATCCAATCCGCCCAGATGTTCCACGGAGGACCCACAAAGCGGTTCACCACACCCATAACAACTGGGACACGAGCCCCAGCAGCGAAAGCTACCATTTCATACATGTAGAATAAACCATGAGAAGATGTTGCTGTAAAGGCTCTTGCTCCCGCTGCAGACGCTCCTATAACAGCTGACATTGCGGAGTGTTCGCTCTCTACTCTTATGTATTCAGCATCTAACTCTCCTCCCTCAACCCATTCGCTTAGCTTTTCTACTATCACTGTCTGAGGAGTGATAGGATAGGCTGCTACTACTTCTACTCTGCTTAGGCGTACGCCCCATGCTACCGCCTCATTTCCTGTTAATGCTAATACTTCCGACACGCTCACCACCCCCCAAATAGGTAATCTATGGAATAGACGTTATAAGTGCCTTTCATATATCCTCCACAGATCCTTCAACAAAACTTTTGTTGAAAAGAAGCATTTATGCAGATAATTATCATAGTGTTTTTAATCGAGTTTACCCTTAACTTTTTTGGGTGAATATTAATGATTGAGATTAGCTGGTTAGGCCGAGGAGGACAAGGAGTAGTTTTTGCATCCCGTCTACTTGTAGAAGCGTTAGTTCTCGAGGGAAAATACGCACAATCAATAATATTCTTCGGTGCTGAGCGTAGAGGAGCGCCTGTTCGGGCATACAATCGTATCGCTGATACCGTTATTAAGCATCACCACTTCGTACATAATCCCGATATTGCTGTAGTCTTCTCAGGAGAGCTTCTAGGCATTGTTAATATCATTGATGAACTTAAAGAAGGGGGCCTCCTAATTGTAAACGCTCCAAATCCCGAAGCCATAAAACAGTACATCCCAAAAAATAAGAAAGTTAAAGTTGGAGGCGTTGATGCTACTAAAATTGCCTTAGATCTAAATCTAAAAGTGGCGGGTCTCGTGATTCCCAATACGGTTATGCTAGGAGCTTTCTCGAAACTTGTTGGAATACCTTCCATAGATTCATTAATCAAAGCCATACAGAATAAATGGTCCCATAATCCAAGACTTGCAGATGTCAATATCGAAGCTGCGAAAAGAGGATTTGAAGAGGCAAAAATCTTTATTGATTAGTAATATTTAACTGATTATTTCTAGTTGTTCTTCTGGGGGATTGGTATGACAAAAGAGGAATCTGATGATTTTGAGGAAGAAAAGATAATAATTCCCAGTGGAGAGATCGACATTATGAGAGATAAAGAGAGAGTTCTAATACCTGTTTCTAAACCCACCTCTGGTGTAGCTGGAAAAACAGGGGCTTGGAGGATTTTTAAGCCCGTTGTGGATTACAATAAGTGTATTAAGTGCTATCAGTGCTATATCTCCTGTCCTGATTCGGCAATTGTTGTAGAGAAAGTTAATGATTATCCTAAATGGCTTTATGAGTACTGTAAAGGTTGTGGTATTTGTGCTAATGTATGCCCCCCAAAGGCAATAAAGATGGTAGAGGAAGGCTGAATCTTTCATGTTTTTTGATCTCTCTAAACTTAAGAAAATAGTTGCTAAAGCAGCCCTACAATACGTCCATGACGGGATGATCCTTGGAGTAGGCTCTGGTTCTACCGTCCGCGAGCTCATTGAGTTACTTTCTGCATCACATTTTCGAGTAAAATGTGTCCCAACTTCCTACGATACAGAGCTCATTCTGAGGAAGAAAAATCTTAGCGTCCTATCATTACAAGATACTGATAGAATAGACCTTGCTATCGATGGCGCAGATTCCGTCTTTCTGGAAAAAGGCGTGATTATTAAAGGAGGGGGCGGTGCTCTTCTAAGGGAAAAAATTGTGGACTACTTCGCTGATGAGCTAATAATCATAGTTACTGAGGAGAAAGTAGGTCGGCTATTCCCCGTTCCTGTTGAGGTACTTCCATTTGCATATTCTAAGTTTTTGCTAGAAAAACTTTCCGCATATGGAACTCCTACTCTTAGAATGGCTAGAAATAAACTTGGACCCGTAGTTACCGATAATGGAAATTGGATCATAGATGTTAAGATACCTTCGGATATCATTTCTAGAAAGCTCGAAGACGACCTTAGAAGGATCCCTGGCGTGTTTGAAAGCGGAATTTTCACGAAGAGTGCAAAAGTGCTAATAGCAAGAGAAGATGGGGATGTCGAAGAAGCAAAGATATAAAAGAAAAGCGCTGAGACTCAGAAAGACTCTAGCAATCGAACACATCAATAGCTTAATGAACCAAGCAATGCTCTTAGCATCACAGGGCAATATTAGACTTGCCGAGAGAGCCGCATCACTTGCTAGGAAAATAGCGAGGTGGATGGGGGTTAGAATGGGTAAGTGGCGTTATTTCTTCTGTAGGCATTGCAAAAGCTTTATATTCCCCGGGATAACCGCTAGAGTGAGGATTAGAAGTAACAGATTCACACATATTGTAATCTACTGCAAAAAATGTAGGAATATCAATAGGATAAGAATAACAAAACAACATACGAGATATTAGCCTATAATCTCAAGGACCATCTCGGAGGGAAGATCATCATCGAATGTTTTCTCATTGAACTTTTCCAAGATATCATTTGTATTCTGGCTGACCTTAGCGGCCATGCCAAACATTTTACTATTCACTCCATGTGCTAGCCTAGATATAATGAATTTATCTTTGACATTGGCATTGCGGCCCACCCAAATATATATCGTCGAGGTTGTATCATCTACTATTAGAAGACAAACATCGTCCTTTAGCAACTCACCAATGTTTTTCCCTTTGACGGATTCAACATTTGTGTTTCTTACTAACACCCCCATAATCATTTGCTTCACCTACCTCCCGCTTAGATTAAGTTGTTAAATGTATTTTTAAAATCTAAAACTACTTAGCCCTCAGATACATATAGACAACAGCAATTAAAAACACTAAAGACAAATTTAATTCTGCTATTTCTTCTCCATAGTATTAAAGAGAAAACTAGGTGGTCAATATGAAAATAACTGTAAGCCTAATCAAAGCTGATATAGGCAGTGTCGCCGGCCATGTCAGAGTACATCCAAAAACGATAGAAGCTGCAAAAAGAAAGCTTGAAGAGGCTAAGAAAGAGGGTCTCATAATAGATTACTATGTGTTTAACGCCGGTGATGATCTTCAGCTTCTAATGACTCACAGCAAGGGTATAGACAATTCAGATATCCACGGACTTGCATGGGAAACATTCAAAGAAGCAACAAAAATAGCAAAAGAGCTCAAACTATATGCGGCGGGACAAGACCTATTAAAGGATGCATTCAGTGGAAATATAAAAGGAATGGGGCCTGGAGTCGCAGAAATGGAATTCGAAGAACGTAAAGCAGAACCAATAGCTGTCTTCGCAGCAGACAAAACAGAACCAGGAGCATTCAACTTTCCAGTATTTAAGATATTTGCGGATCCATTCAACACGGCAGGGCTAATCATAGATCCAAGAATGCACAAAGGTTTCAAATTCATAATAATGAATGTTGTGGAAGGCAAAGAAATAGAACTAAGTGCGCCAGAAGAAATGTATGACATATTAGCACTAATAGGACACACAGGACGCTACGTAATAAAGTATGTCTACTCAAAGGATCCAGAAATAGGAATAGCTGCTACTGTCTCAACTCAGAAATTAGCTCTGATATGCGGCGAGTACCGGGGCAAAGATGACCCCGTTTGCATTATCAGGGCTCAGCATGGGCTTCCAGCTATGGGTGAAATTTTAGAAGCATTTTGTCACGCACACCTTGTAAAGGGATGGATGAGAGGTAGTCATCATGGGCCTCTTATGCCTGTTCCTTTGAAGTATTCCCAGTGTACTAGGTTTGATGGTCCCCCAAGGGTAGTAGGTCTAGGTTTTAATATTTGTGAGGGAAGGCTTATTGGTCCAATTGATCTATTCGATGATCCAGCATTTGATCATGTTAGGCAGAAAGCAATGTTTATTTCTGATTATATTAGGAGCATGGGTCCATTTGAGCCTCATATGATGACTCCTGAAGAGCTCGAGTATACTACTTTACCAAAGATACTTGAGGAACTAAAAGATAAGTGGAGGAAGAGTAAGTAGACTCTAATCTTTTTATGTAACCATTTTCGTTCTCTATTTTTTCTACATGTTAATTTCTAAGTACCTTTTACTGTTGGTGTCTTGTCTCTTCTTTGATGCGCATAGATACCTTTAGGATATTTGAGATAGATGACCGCATGTGGGATATCGCGAATTTCTAGATCCTGCCGCCTATGTTTAGGCACCCATGAGGTAGAGTCTCAATTTATATGGGCGGCTCAGGCTTTCCAGACCTCTCAAAGCCGTGGGGCAGTGCTTTTGGTAGGGCGAAAAATAAATAATCCACATGCAGGTGTGTTTGGCTTGTGTTGCGAGCTTCCTAAACATCGCATTTTTCTCTATCTCGCGGGTGCCTCTATAATACTTATTTCATCAAACATCTAATCTAGCATAATTCGCTTCGACGAATAGTTATGCAGGTTGCGTATATACGTAAATTATGTATAGCATCCGCTATAACAAGGTTTGAATACAAACAAAAAATGCTGTGTTAATGAAGAATGCTTTTCTATTCGTCTGTTGTTGCCATATCTATTCCTTCTATTTCCCGATGTTAAATCCTTATTCAACTCAACAAGGGGATGCAACATCGGTAATAATCAGTGTGCTAAAGGAGAAGGTAACGAAGATAGATGCGAAGGTAGAATCTGGAACGTTAATAGTGAGCGTGATTGACGATGAGAATGAGAGCTTACCAGGTATTCCCGTAGAGGTCGTATACAATGGTAGTGTTATCGCGGATAGTATCACGGATCAGAATGGAAAAGCGGTATTCAATGTCGCGGGGTACGAGGGCAAGGAGTTGATCGTCAAGATTAAGGATAATCCGTATTCCGAAACAAAAGAAACGAAGGTTACGATACCACAGAACTATGTTAGTACGCTAAACGCTAACAGGTGGATCGTTGTGGTGTTCGCATTGGCGATCGCTGGCATCGCGATAGCGTACTACTACAGGAAAGGAGAAGAATATGCCCTTGATGAGTCATTGAGCTTCGGCATGGAGAACAACATAATAACTCTAGAAAGAAGAAACGGAAACAGCACCATGGTTCCGAAGGAGAACCTAGAGGAACTATAGATCCTCTTTTTTCTTGTTTTTAGTGATTTTTATTGGTGAGTAGGATGCAAAAATATATTAACAAGAAGGATTATCTTCCACTAGTTCTCTTGGTGCTGATGATAGCTTCGTATTTCTTGCCATGGCTTTCTGGTTCTGGTGATATTGATAGAATATGGCTTGGAGAAACATATCACTATCACACGGAATCGAGTATCAATGGTTTTGGCCGTGGTCGCGTGGATAGCTGGGCTGATAGTACTCATTCTTCGGCTAGTCTCATCTGGGAGTACGGCTGGCTAAACATTGTTGGCTTAGTCCTAATGCTTATTGGGGCGATCATCTGTGTTCTCCCGCTACTAAATGTGGAGCTTGGTTCTCTGGGAACCAAGAAGGATCTTGTTGCTTTGTTCTTCACAGCATTAGTCTTGATCCTCGGTTTTGTCTATGTAGGTCTTTTCTTCTCTGGTGCCGGCGACATAGAGATGAGGTATGGCGAGGTCGCAGTCCTTCCTCTATCTCAGTACCTAGAGAACGCAAAAACATACCTCAACCTGACTTACAGTATAGATTATGGATTCATACTATTCGTTATTCTCAGCATCGCCCAGATAGTACTCCTTCTCAAGAAAAAATAGTTCTGACCCAAATATTCACACTATAACTCTTCCTCTTTTTCTTTTTGTTTTTGTATTGTTTCGTGGTTCTTTCTTGAGAACTTCTTTATGATTCTGCAAAAAACATATCTTAACTAACCTGTTCTAATTTTCCTCTTCTTTTTTCTTGCCCGTGATACCAAACAACTCTTGGATTTTTCTCTTATAGTACTCCTCCCTATCTAAGGCAATCTCTATTAAGATTGCTATGACATCATCAATTGTGCGGAGGCGGAGATAATCTCTCAGTCTTTTCAATACCTCATGGTTTTTCTCACTAACTTTAATCTGCTTTACCATATAATACACCAAAAAATAACACACATATTATTTAAATAAGAAATTTGGTATACTATAGTATGAAAAAAGTATGAAGAAAATATGAAAAAAGGCGACCAAAAATGCCAAACATAAATATATCCCTAAGCGAGGAAGAACACGAGTTGCTGAGGAAGCTCAAGAGTGATCTCACTTGGAAACAGCTTTTAATGCGAGTAGCAAAGGATAAAGCGTGGAGGATAGAGGAGGCGGAGTACTACCTGAACAAAATAATCGCTATCTTCCCAGAGACAAAAAACGAAGTGGAGGCCTTAAGAAAAAAGATAAAGAAGCAAGTGACGAGAGATGAAGAAACTGTTTCTGGTTCGATTAGTTTTTGAATGTTTTTGTGAGTTTTAAGTATGGGATGGAGCGGAGAACGGATCAAATGGTGTTGCTATGGAGAAGCTTTACCGTATAAAGGAGGTTGCGGAGCTTCTTGGTGTTCACCCAAAGACCGTTCAGAAGTGGGCGAGAGAAGGAAAAATAAAGGTTGTTTATACTGTTGGTGGTCGCAGAAGAATACCGGAGTCCGAACTCAAAAAGCTCCTTGGCGAACAAACTGGGCGCTTAGATGAAGTCAGAGAGGTTAGAGTTGTTTTGTATGCTAGAGTCAGCAGTTATGACCAAGAGAAACACGGAGATTTGAACACACAGTTGGAACTTCTTAGAGTCATTGCTAAAAGAAGGGGCTATAAGATTGTCGCGGAGGTTAAGGATAGAGCTTCTGGATTAAAAGAGGACAGAAGAGGTCTCAGGAAGATTTTTGAACTTGCAGAAAAGCGTCTCATCGACAAGGTTCTCGTGACATATCCAGATAGATTAGCTAGGTTCGGCTTGAAATATATAGAAAGACACTTAAGTTTCTGCGGTGTGTCTATAGAATATGTCAAACCAAGAGAGCAGAGAGGAACTGATAGAGGATTTGATAAGCATTATCGTGAGTTTTGCTGGTAGGCTCTATAGCATGCGGAGCCATAAGGTTAAGAAGTTGAAGGAAACTGTTGAAAGAGAGTTGAGGGATGTTGGAAGCGATTAAATCTGTGAAGTTCAAATATAGGTGTAATCCTGATATAGGGGGGCTCTTTAACGACTTTCGTGAGATGATAATGCTGTGCATCGATAGGGCATTAGAATTGAATATAACATCTTACGCTAGGCTAAGAAAAGCTATCTATGATGAATGGAAGCGGATGTGGTATCCAAAATACCACACTCACTACTGCCACTCTGCCTGCAGAATTGCCACGGTGATCCTAAAAAACTTTAGAAAGAGAAAGCGAAAAGGTCTAGTGAAAAAAGAAAAGCCAGAAGTGAGGAAGGATTTTCTTAAGCTTGAAGAAATGCTGTTTAAATTCGAGCGGGACAAGATTAGAATTGTCACTTCTCCAAGACGCTATATAGTGTTAGAGCTTGTCGTTGGAGATTATCAGAAGGAGTTTATTGATGCTTGGAGAGAAGGAAAGCTGGATATCGGCGAGATAATAATCAAGCGGGACTATGTAATAGTTCCTTTCAAGAGAAAAATAAAGCCTAAGGATATCGACACAATTATGACTATAGACATCAACGAGAAGAATGTGACCTACTCGATTTTTGACCTAAGCGGAAATGTTCTTAAGACTGTCAGACTGGACATTTATAAGGCTAAGAGAATTCACGATAATTATTCTAAGAAGCGTGAGAAAATCCAGAAGAAGTTAGCTAAGAAACCACTAAAAATGAGAAAGATCTTACAGAAGTATTCTGGAAGAGAGAAAAGAAGAATTGAAGATTACCTCCACAAAGTTTCTGCGATAGTCGTCTCCCAAGCAAAGAAATACAATTCCAAGATTGTTATGGAGAACCTCAAGAACATTCGAGAATCAATAAACAAGAAAAACAAGAAAATAAGGAGAAGATTGAACAGATGGAACTTCAGAAAACTACAGTTCTTCATCGAGTATAAGGCTATATGGAGTGGATTAGCTGTAGAATATGTCAATCCGAGAAGAACCTCAAGCCTCTGCCCGATATGTGGGCATAAGCTCAAGAAAAGCCCGAATGGGCAGAGGCTACTGAAGTGCAAGAAATGCGGATTAGAGTTTGATAGAGATGTCATAGCAACATACAATCTCTATAAGAAAAGCCAGAATGTGGGGAGCATCCGTTCCCCCCGAACGCTCCCTGACGAAGTCCTCCTAATACGGGAGGACGGAACGGGAGAACCGCTCCATCCCTTACTTAAAACTCACAAAAAATCATAAATGGGGATGGAGCGGAGAACGGTACTTAGATTGCATAGGACCTTAAAATATTAAATCCAACATGAGTCTTGTTGTCACCCGAATCTTATTAGAGCTTCACTCTTCAACACATGGCTTATATTCCACTATACTTGCGAGAAGTATTTTTTAGTATAACACGATTCCTCCTTTCTCGTCTTGCTTATAGTACTAGCGAATTACTATCGTAATGTTATTGTCGGCATATTTGTTCTCTAACATGACTGTTTTCGGTGATGTTAATCTTTATATTGGTATTACCAATCCATGAGATATTTGCATTATCAGTGTTGTGGTGTTCTTTAAAATGATAGGTGATTTGAAGAAGCTATCTCTCCATGATCTCGCTATTTTGTATTTCAAGGAGGTTCTTAGGGAGTATCAGCGTAGTTTTAAAATTGTTGAGCCGCCTCCTGAGATTAGGAAAAGAAATGCTCTTAGTTTTGTCGTTTTCATCGAAGAAACTGGAGAGCGTTGGGGATGCTTAATTAAGGACTGGAAAAGACCTATCGGGAGCGATACCATTATTAAATTTAAACGAATCGTTGATAACCTGGGTTTAACTGCAGGAGTAATTATCGGAAATAGAATATCAGAGCTGGCCCTAGACAAAGCAAAGCGATACGGCCTATTAGCTATTACCAGAGGAGAAATAATCTCTTATCTATATAGCCGAGGAGTCGATAAACGCTTGGAGGTAATAAATGAAGAAAATCAAAGCTAATCTTTTTTATTCTGTGAGCCATCAGCTCCTTGGCCTCGCGTACTCTCGATACTTTCTGCATGCTCTTCTTCCTTTGCTTCTTCCTTGGGAGAGACCTCGATTTTCGCTTCATATTCATCTATCCATACAATCTTTGTTACTCCAAGATCCTTAAAGAGAAGAGAGGCCTTTGCAAGCAATAGAGTCTTAGGAACATATACTTCCCTCAGAATTGTTTCCGCTATGGATCTGTCTATCTTTGGAAATCTCATAAAGTAATCTTTGGACAGTTCTATCTCTAGAGTATTTTTACTTAAGAAGCGTGTCCTTAAAAAGCTACTTGTTTCACCAAAGAATTTTTCGAGTATCATGCTTACTTTTTCATCGTTTGATGCTGTTGGCTCGACAACCTTATGTATCTTAAACCATACATGCATTGTTTTCCCGGCTAGAGGATGGTTACGGTCTATAATAACATCCCGATCTCCGATATGGAGTATCCTGCCATAATATATTCGTATTTCCCCTAGGTTTGCATATACAATCTTGCCAGGAGCTAATCTTTTTGTGCCATCCTCCGTAACAAGCCTTTCCTGTTGTAGAAGTCTTCGAAACCTTTTGAGAGGTATGGCTTCTATCATCTTAGTATCTCTCTTTCCGTATGCTTTTTCTGGCGGTACTTCAATGTTATGTTCCCTTCCAATCTCTACCTCAAGCTCTTGTAGAAGTTTCTCGAAAAATTCTGGTATCTCTCCATCCCCTAACCTGATTATTCTTGGCCTATCTACAACACGTTCTTTGCCCTCTTCTTCGGATACTTTTTCCTTCGTTGTTGCCAAAATATGCTCCTCTCCATGTTCTAGGTATTTAATTTCGAAGCTGATTGAAATATAGCTACCTATAGGCAATTTCATTTTAGTCCCCTTTTACCAATACGACTATGTAGGTGAGGATGCTATGAGCAGACCAGTGATTATTCTTAATTTGAAATCATATAAAGAAGTATTCGGGGAAGAAGGTCTGAAAGTTCTGAGTATTATTGAGGAAGTCGCAGACAAATTTCCTCAGGTTATTTTTGCTGTTGCTCCAAACATTACCTGCTTATCTGAGTTCGTTAAAAGCAGAAGAAAGGTCAGAATATACTCACAACACGCTGACCCCTTCCCTATGGGGGCCTATACTGGCCACATACCATTGGAGGCAATAAAGCTCCTAGGAGCCGATGGTACTCTCATAAATCATTCGGAGAGACCTGTAAGTATTAAGACGGTTTCAAGCATAGTCGAGCAGGCTCGTCATCTTGCAATTGAGGTCATTGCCTGTGGTGGTGACATTAAGGAGATCTCGAAGATCGCATCGCTGAAACCAAACTACGTTGCTTTTGAGCCACCAGAACTTATAGGAACGGGAATAAGTGTGTCTAAGGCTCGACCAGAAGAATTAAAAGCTAGCGTGGCTATAATCGTCGAACAATCCGAAAGCAGGTCGATACCTATCTGCGGTGCTGGAATCTCAAGTGGGGAGGACGTAAAGCTTGCGTTAGAGTATGGTGCGAGAGGTGTACTCATAGCATCAGCCTTCGTAAAAGCTAGAAATAAGAAAGAAAAACTCACCGAGTTCGCATTAGCGGCAGAGTCTGCTGTTTATTAGCTTCTCTCTGCCTTCTTTTGTTTATCATATCGAGATCCGCTATCACAATACTCCGTCCTATAACCTTAACGAAATTAGCTCCTATTCGGCTAGCAAGTTCTCTCGCAATTATTTCTGTCTCGCTTCTGGATTCTGCTATGTTCCGGAGAACCTTTACTTTTATTATGCCTCCTCTCTTCTTTAAGAGTTTTTTCGCTTGGTCTATAAGAGCTTGGTGAAGTCCTCTCCGACCTATCCTAAGGTCTGGTTTTTCATGGAATCTCTTTCGGATTTCTTTTAGGATACTTTCTGTTATAGACCCCATTCTTCTAAGCCTTCTCTTCTTAGCTGAGCCTTGACAATTAAAGCTCGTATCTTAGAATGTGACTGAGCAAGTTGCTGTACAATATACGAAATACTAAGTCCTTTGCTACCAAAGACAACTATGACCCATTCTAGAGATAATATATATATTATTGCTGTTCCCTTATGGGCCATTACTATGGAGACAAAAGGTTCGCCCAAATTTAAGCTTCCCTCGGAACAGAGGTCTTTGAGAGCCGGTATTAGCCGCCCAAGCAAACCACCGCTTAGTTCGATACCTCCTCCCTTAGGTCCGACATCGCTCGTTGCTGTCTTCTTTATGTATTCTAGCACGACTAGGTCGTTCTTAACATCAATCAGTATAGCACCAATAGCATAGCTATCGGATTCACAAATATTTTTTAGCAACTGCATGAGCTCAGTTCGTGCTGCCTTTGCTTCCTCGATAGACATTTTGTGCTCCCATTAGATAGCAGAATCTTCTATACAATATGTAATCAGAATTATGTCTGTTTTTTGATTCTTATAATTCTGATGGAAAAACTACTAGAATTGCATTATATAATAAGTGGTTCGGATATAACAAGTTATATTGTGCTGATCGATATAAAGAATTTAGTAGTTTTGTGGTGAAAAATCGCGTGAAAATCGGGGAGAGGAACATTGAATTTCTTCCTACGAGAATGCTGTATATAGGAAGTCTACAAAGTCTTGTATTTGCTGATGTACACATAGGGGTGGAGCTCGCTCTCACAGAACAAGGAAGTTTCATCCCTCCGATACAGTACCGCAAAATTAAGCTTTCTTTACTTGACACAATAAAGATAAAGAAGCCCAAACGAATTATAATCTTGGGCGACTTAAAACATACTTTTCAGAAGAGAACCCTACAAGAACATCATGAAGTTCTGGATCTACTTGAGACACTAAGTAGCCTAGGAAAAGAAATTATACTCATAAGAGGAAATCATGATACGTTTATCAGAGGTATTCTCCAGAGATATAACGTGGAAATGCTTGATTACTTAGAGTGGGGGGGTTTTCTGTTTATACATGGACATAAAAGCCCACCAGAGATGATTCCTATTGAGAATCGATTTGTTATTATGGGACATATACACCCTACAGCTACTATCTCGGATGGGGTCTCCAGATATAGATTCCCTTGCTTTCTTCTAAGTGATAGAAGTTTAATATTACCGGCACTTACTCCTTTGCTACCTGGATTCGATGTGATAGGTAGACTTATGGATTTACCAGAATATGAATCTCCCCTACTTGGTGATCTAGAAAGGTTTAAGGTTTTTATAGTTATTGATGATAGGGAAGTACTTAATTTGGGCTCAATAAAGCTTCTAAGAAGGATGACTAATATTATCCCGTGATGCCCATCTGTGCTAATCTCTCTAATCGTTCTGGAGGGACTCTAATTCTTTGCACCACATTCTTAAGTTCATTTAGTATTCTGTTATCTGCAACAGAAACTTTAAGTACATATTCTACATCCTTTAATGTATCGGGAGGAACTGTTGCATACATATGTAGAAGAAGAAGTGCGTATTTATGCATGACTTCTGGTTTGAGAGCAGACCTTATTCCATTTAATACTCTTGTAAGGTCTTTTATCGCCTTATCTACAACGTAATACCTCTCACGAACATCAGTTACCTCTCTCTGTGCTTTTAGTATGGCTACGTATACTCTCAAAAGGGTATCGAAATTCCTAACTATGTTGTCCTGGAATCTATGGGCTAGATTAACAAGCATATCCAATAGGGTATCATAGGTTTCCTCATAGCTAGGAGGATGCAAAATAAAAACGAATAGTTTGACAGCATTTTCATGTTTGGAGAATCTTCTAAGGGCTTCAAAGGCTATATAGGCGAATCTTTCGTAGAGAGATACATTAAAAGTTTTTTTACATGCTTCTATTAACCTACCCGCAAAATCGAGTATCGCTTCTGGATAGACCTTAGCTATAGGAAGAAAGATGTTTTCTGCTACCCAAAGACGCAAAAATGGACCAAACTCTTCCTCCGAGCGATCATAGAGCCCTAATAGGTCATCCAGAATTTTTTCAACAATTAATCTATTCGGTGCTGAACCTATAACCGCACTTAGGGTATCGGTTAGTTTCTTAAGAAACTCTGTATCCGTTGTTCTGATGAGCTCATCAATCAAAAATTTTGCTATAGGCGAGAAAAACTGTGGTAGGTTTGAATAGACGGCAAATAGAGCATCAACAAAGGCATAGCGTATAGTTGGATCGCTAGTTGTATAATAAGTCGCTATAAGTCTATTCAAAATTTCCTCTGATATTTCTAAGTTGCCCCAAACTGGTATGGATAACGCTTTCAAACACGCTAATGCCACTTCTATGTCCATACTGCTTCCTGAAAGTTGCATAACTATCTGGTTTATTACATTTAGAAGACGCCTTTTTTCTTCCACGAGAACAGCGTTCTTATACAGATTAGCTAGGTGAACCAAAGCTAGGATCCTTGCCTCCCGATCTTTGTGTGTCAATGCGATTTCTTCTAATAGTTTGCCTATGCGATTTAGATCGTCTTTTTTATATATGGGTATGTTCAGACTCGCTATGAATTTCACAACGGATTGTGGCATAATGGATACATCTTTATGTTTTTCAAGAATTTTTTCAACGATAGGTTTTACACATAGAAAACTCTTTTCTGCAATTATACTTAATCTCTCGAATAGAACATCATGCAGGGGATCTGATTCATCTGATATGATTGAATTCAGTAGATCCATATAATGATTTGTTGCCCATGGAACTTTCCATAGAGCATAAATCAAGGAATCTAATCCTACATTTCGTAAGTCAATATCTTCGCTTGCCAAGGCTTTAGTAAATATTGTCTTTGTGGCATCATCAAACAATATCTCGCAGCTTGCCGAGACAAAATATTTTAGAGCGCTAACTGTGAACAATAGAGCTCTCTCGGAGAGTACTTGAGGAAAAGTAGAAAAGATTTTCTTCATAAACTCGAACGTCTTTTTTGCATTTTCAGGAGACAAAATTAGAATTTTAGCTATTTCTAGTAAAAGAGCACCATAAATTTCTTGTTCTGGACGAATTCCTGCTTCGACGCGCTTAGCTAATACCACCAAAGTTTTTAAAATCTGCTTCATGTTTGGAATGATTACATTTAAATCGAATGAGCGAATCCTCAAAATCTCCTCCCTACGCCTCATAATTTCTACTGATTGGTCTTCAATAATTTTCAGAATACCTAGAAGTTCTGAACTAGACATTTATCATCAGCCCATAATACCACATCGAAGCCCATAGGACATCGAGGAAAAATATGGATAATAAATTTGTGTACTAGAGACAAAACTCAAAATCCGCTTTATATGAATTCATTAAGAGCTTTATTTTAATGCTGAGTTCACAAAAATTCTTGGTGATTAATATGAGCACCGAGGATATTACCTACAAAAGTGTTGCCTCACTAAAAGTAGGGACTTACATAATGATTGATGATGAGCCATGCAAAATTGTTGAAATTAGTAAATCAAAACTTGGCAAACATGGTGCAGCAAAAGCCCGAATAGTTGCTATAGGTGCATTCACTGGACAGAAAAGGACAATAATAAAATCTACGGGAGATAAGGTTGAGGTACCAATAATCTCAAGAAAAGAAGCTCAAGTACTAAGTGTTAGAGGAAAATATGTTGAGCTAATGGATTTGGAAACATATGAGACTTTCGAAGCTCCAGTCGCCGATGAAAACCTCCTCAATAGACTTGAAACAGGAGCTATTGTGGAAGTCTGGTTCCTCGCCGGGAAACCCCTAATAACAAGAATGAGAAGAATGGAATAAAATCTCTCTAGGGTCTAAGCTTATGGCTGGCGAAATTGAGGAAAATTTGAGAAAGGCACAGGAAATACTATTTGGAGTACTTAAAGAGCTTCCTCAACTGATTAGTCCTGGAGTAAAGATACTTGAGATCGCAGAGAAAATCGAGAAAAAAATCATGGAGTTAGGTGGGACTTGGGCATTCCCAGTCAATATTGCTATAGGAAATATTGCTGCACATTATACGCCTCTATCAGATGAAGAAACATTAATTCCAGAAGATGAAATCATAAAGGTTGATATGGGAGTCTGTGTTGAGGGTTATATTCTCGATAAGGCGACCTCATTCTACTTCGGAGAAAACGATGAAAAGAAGGCATTGATCGAAACTGCTAACGAGGCACTGGAGCTAGCACTAAAACATATAAAGGCGGGAGTACCAATAGTGGAAATCTCTGGCATAGTCTATGATTTTGTTAAGTCAAGAGGTTTCAAGATTGTCTCGAATCTCCATGGACACAAAATAGAAAGATGGATTCTACATGCCGATAAGGATGTCCCATTTGACCCTACATTGGATGTCAAGGGAGTTTTTGAGGAAGGAGAGATCTACGCCATTGAGATATTCGTTAGCAATGGAGAAGGATTTGCATACTCGTCAGACGATACCCGAATATACGCGTTACCCAATATCTTTGCTGATATTTCTGGTCGGCTTAGATTACCAATACATTTGAGACCCGCCCGCGATATTTTCTTCTGGATTTTCCGAAATAGAAAAACGCTGCCAGTGAGTATAAGGCACTTAACGAAGATCTTCGATTATGCAACTGTTCGGGTCGGTCTCTCGATCTTAGATCAAAAAGGATTAGTCGTGAAATATCCAGTATTAAAAGAAAAGAGAGGCTCTGTAGCGCAGGCAGAGGAAACAATTAGAATAAAAAAAGAAGGAATAGATATCTTAACCCGCGAATCCTAGAACCTTTGATGAAGCCTTTGCACTAAGCCTGAGGTGGATAGCAATTTAGGTCTTCTTTTATATATAGTTTTTTATAGTATCTCTATGTTTTCTTCTGGGATTCCTAGCCTCTTAAGTAGGAATTCTTTTACTTTCTCTACATGATCGCCTTGCAGCAGTATTATTTTGCCATATCTCGCATCATCTTTGTAGGTACCACCAGTAGCACAGAACCTCTTTAACTGGCTTGTTATTGTTTTTATATCTATGTTCTTGTCGTCAAGACCCTGTATTATTGTGACAACATGAGTCTTTTTTCTAGTCTCAGTAAAAATCCTTACTTTTTTTGTAACAAGCGCTAACCTTTGTTTGAAATCAAGCAGAAAAGGTTTTTTCGATACCACTAGATCCCCCTTCAATACCCCTACTACTTTTTCACTAAAAAGCTCTAATAGAAAAAGAGGCTTTATAATAAGTATTAAATGGTTGGTGTTTTTACTTGAAAAAATTCCCGCCAGTCAATAGAGTCAGAAATGTTGCTATAGCTGGACATATAGACCATGGTAAAACGACTTTTGCTGATCATATTCTCGCCGAAGCACGTGTTATCCCTAAATCCTTGGCTGGAAAAGCAAGGTATCTAGATTATTGGTTAGAGGAGCAGAGACGTGGAATAACTATGAAAACGACGGTGATAAGTCTAAGTACAATAAGAAATTCTGAGGACTACTTAATACATCTTATTGATACGCCAGGGCACGTTGATTTCTCTGGAAAAGTTTCTAGAGCTCTTAGATTGGCGGATTCCGTAATCTTTATAGTAGATGCTGCGGAAGGAGTGATGGCACAGACAGAATCATATCTTAGATTGGCACTCCAAGAAGTAGTTCGGCCTATTCTATTTATCAATAAAATAGATAGGCTAATAACCGAGATTAGAGCTGGACCATCACAGATTTTCTCAAAATTATCAGCGATTATTAAGCGTTTTAACACCCTAATAGCGAAATATGCCTCCGATGAATTGAAAGAAATTTGGCAGGTTAATCCGAAGGATGATACTGTTATCTTCGGTTCAGCTCTGCATGGATGGGGATTTACATATAGTGATGCCCAGAAACACGCAATAAGATTTGATGACATCATCAAGTTTTATCGCAAAGGAGAAATCAGTAAACTTCGGGAAACATTCCCACTAGGCAGAAAAGTCATCGAGTTAATTATAAATAAGTTTTACTCACCGCCTGAGGCTCAAAGAATAAGAGTTAAATATCTCTGGAGGGGAGATATACCCGAAGCTCTCTCTAAGTGTTCTTCCAGTGGCGAGACCGTATTTTATGTTAGTAAAGTTTCCATTGAGAAAGGACGCACCTACATAACTGCAAGGGCTTTCTCTGGTACGGTCAAACCGGGCGAATACATACATCTTCCGGGTGGGAAAAGAAAGCGATTACAATCAATATTTATGATCCATGCAAATAAGCTAGAGAACATATCTGAGGTGCCGGCTGGAAATATTTTTGGAGGAATTATGGATGCCTTACCTGGAGAGACATATTCGGGAAAACTCATTGAAGGAAATTTCATCGGTCCAAGATACACTGTATACCCAGTGTTATCTGTAGCTATTACTCCGAGAAAATATTCTAATATCCGTCAACTACTCGAGATTATGAAGAAGATGGTTATTGAGGATCCCAATCTTTTCTTTGAGGTCTCAAAAGATACGGGGCAGATACTTCTATATGGCCTAGGTGAGCTACACTTAGAACTAGCTATCAAACATATAAATGAAATAGTTCCCATATATACAACCAAACCAATAGTAGCTTTTAAGGAGGTCCCTCAACGAAAAGTTGAAATTTCCACGGAAACTCTGAGAATTTCTATTGAGCCTACAGAGCGTCTATCACCAGGAAGCTTTGTCAGTGATTTAAAGAATCATATTGAAATAACGGGAGTGTCGACGGACAAAAAAATATTGCTTGAGACAATAATATTAAATAGTCTTAGAACAGGGCCACGCATAGGTGAGCCAATAATATCTACGAAAATCAAAATAGATATCCAGAAGTCTGTTCCCGAGAGCGAAATTATTCAGAGGGTATATGAGGCTCTCAGTAATCTTCAAACCTATATTGCTCAGCCATATTACTCATTTAGTATCATTACAGATTGCAAGTTTCTAGGGCCTATATTAGGTTTCCTCTCATCCCGAAATGCAAAGATCGAGAATGTTATTAGTGGTGATCTATGCGAAATCTTTGGGAAAATCTCAGTCCTAGACTCACTAGGACTAGCAGAAAATCTCAGAAACATCTCACGAGGTCATGCAAGTGTTCAATTAGAGTATTCTGGTTTTATTGTTGCCAATAAGGCTGAGGAAGAGAGAATATTCAGCTACTTATCGGAAATCACAACTACATACCTACAGCATGCCTAATTCCCAACTGCAAAATTATTTTAAATTATGTATTGCTAATATACATAAATACTTGATCCCTAGTCGGCTCTAAAAATTTATGTTATTAGGATTTTCCAAGTTTCATTACTTGCTACGTAATGAATGCCATATGATGATACGAACAGACACTGACATATGATGAGGGAAGAGCCGCTCTGACACTTCTATAGAAGGTGTCAACATATGGAAGAGGAAATCTCACTTGAATTTCTACGCAAAATCGAAAAGAAATGGCAACAAATATGGAAGAAGAAAGGTATCTATGAAGCCGAGCCCGATCCCAATAAACGCAAATTTTTCATTACTGTTCCATATCCATATACTAGCGGACCACTACATATAGGTCATGGCCGCACGTATGTTACGGGTGATATCATTGCCAGATTTAAAAGGTTGCTTGGTTTTAATGTTCTTTTTCCAATGGCTTTTCATGTAACCGGAATGCCCATACTTTCTATAAGCGATCGCATAAAGCGAGGAGATAAAAAGATTTTAGAGAGATATCGCAGCTATATTGGGTACTATGTGCAGGACCCAGATAAAATTAGGAAGATTTTAGAATCATTTAAGGATCCCATAAATGTTGCTCTGTTTTTTGCGAATAACATCCAGAGAGATTTTGAGTCTATCGGCTTAAGTATTGATTGGAGACGTAAATTTCATACAGCTGAACCTATTTATAACAAGTTTGTTGAGTGGCAGTATTACCGGTTAAGGACACTAGGCTTAGTGAGGAAGGGGACATATTATGTGCGTTTTTGTCTCCTGCATAAGCAGCCTGTGGGCGAAGACGATATTGAGGACGGAGATGTCAACCCTGTCCACATACAGGAATTTATAGCAGTAAAATTTAGGTACGAAGATGGATACATCCTTGCATCGACTCTACGCCCTGAAACACTTTATGGAGCTACTAATATGTGGGTACATCCCGATGCTACGTATGTCAAGGTGAGAGTAGATAGTAGAGAGATTTGGTACATCTCAAAGGAGGGATTAACAAAGCTAAGACATCAATATCCTTTTCAGTTTGAGCCAATAGAAGAGATTCCTGGACAAGAATTTATAGGTAAATACGTCTTAAGCCCTCTTGGAGATAAGCTGATAATATTACCAGCATTTTTTGTAGACCCAGATAGGGCCACGGGATTTGTTTACTCTGAACCTGCCGATGCTCCGTATGACTACGTAGCATTGATGGATTTGAAGAAAAACCCGGGTATTCTAAGAAAATACAACATGGATCCCTCGATTCTAGAAAACATTAAACCTAAGAAGATAATCAATATTCCTGGAATCTCTGGGCTTCATACCGAGTATGTAGTTAGAAAATATAAGATCAAGAACCAGATGGATCCCGCATTGATAAATGCAACTGAAGAAGTCTACAAAGAACAGTTCTATAGAGGAGTCATGAATGAAAATACAGGCGAGCTTAGTGGTCTTCCAGTAAAGGAGGCACGCGATAAGATTCGAGAAAAATTGCTTCTGGAGAACAACGCAATAATTTTCTATGAGACTTCAAGAAAAGCTGTATGCCGAGGAAAAGGAAAGATTATAGTCGCCCGGGTTGACGACCAGTGGTTTATCGATTATTCACAGGAATGGTGGAAAAAGAAATCAAAAGAGCATCTATATAGAATGACAATAATCCCAACGAAGTACCGTAAGCTATTTGAAGACACAATAGACTGGCTTAAATATAGACCATGCGCACGTCTAAGAGGACTCGGAACTCATTTACCATATGATAAAAAATGGGTTATTGAATCCCTCAGCGACTCTACCATCTACATGGCCTTCTACACAATAGCTCATATATTGAGAGAGCATAACATAGCCCCTCAGAAACTCACACCAGAAGTTTTTGATTATATATTTCTTGGCGATGGTGAGCCAGATGAAATATCCAGACGAACGGGTATTCCAGTTCGGATACTCAAGGAGATGCGAAAAAGCTTTGAGTACTGGTATCCCAACGATCTTCGTCATACAGCGACTCCACATATAACTAACCATTTGACATTCTTCATAATGCATCATGTAGCATTATTTCCAGAGAAGTATTGGCCAAGAGGAATATCGCTTAACGGGCTAGTAATACGTGAAGGACAGAAAATGGCAAAATCGAAGGGAAATGTCATACCGCTTGTTGATATTGCGAGAAAATATAGTGCGGATTTATTTAGACTGTATATTGCTAGTAGTGCTGATTTAGATGGTGTGGTTGACTGGCGAGAGGCTGAAGTTTCACAGCTTAGAAAAAGCCTACTTTCTTTTGTAAAAATATGCTTAACTGCCTCAAAATTACAGTCCAAGTTGGGAGCCATATCTAGCGACCCTGCCGTAAAGTGGTTCTTATCGCGTTTTTATCGCCGATTAGAGGAAGCTCGAATGCAACTGGAGAATTTCAAAATACGAGACTACATTGTTTCCTTATTCTACGAGACTATGAGCGACATAAATAAGTTGCGAAGACGTGTTGGAGATGAAAAAACTCTGGAGACTATTAGGTTTATTCTAGAAGATTGGATAGTCGCTTTAAGTCCTATAATACCACACATCGCTGAGGAGATATGGTCAAGGATTAATAAGGATCCAAGAAAATGGACGATAAATTACGCTCGTTGGCCAAAACCGAAAGAGGAGTATATTGATGAGACGCTGGAAACCCTCGAAGAAATTCTTGATAACCTTATATCAGTAGGTCATGAGCTTAAAAGATTAATAAAGAAACCAGTCAACTCAGCTGTTATAGTAGTGGCTGCTAAGTGGAAATATGATGTCCTTGAGATCATTCGAAGAAGCTTTCTAGAGCAAGGTATCCGGGACATGAAACATATACTTAGTCAAATCAAAGAGAAGGAGCATCTAAGGGGCTACATAAAGTATGCAGTAGACATCGTTAGAAAGGCGATTCAAGGAAAAATAAAAATTCCACAAATCCGATTGAAGCGGGAAACTGTATATAAATACGTCCAGTCAAACGTCGAGTATATAGCTAGGGAACTAAACTTATCCTCAGTAGAAATAATAACTGAAGAGAACGCATCATCTGACGTCAAAGATAGAGCACAGAGAGCTCTACCCGACCGCTTACTGATAATATATAAATAGGATTGCTTCAACAACCAATATTTCGATATATTTAAAAAGTACCTTCAGATAAGACTACTATACTCAAAAATGTTGCCATACTTGAGGTCTTTAAAAAATGTTTAATCGGGATACTCAAAATTATCAATATAGACGCTAGGTGACATAATTTGAGAATATGCCCCAAATGTGGTACACCTATGGAGAGACGAGAAGAAAAAGCCAATATAGTGTTATATGTATGCCCAGTTTGTGGCTTTACTGAAACAGTAAAAGTTACCGAAAAACCTAAGATAGAAGGCATAAAAATAAAAATCGAGCATAAAGGCGAGGGTGTTATAGAGGAACATAAAAAGCGAATTGAGATAAGCGAAGAAGAACTTGAGAGCGTATTAGAGATCTTAGAAAGTTCGGAGGCTTCTAGTGAATAATTGATTATTTTTTAGCAATATTGCTACTTTTGTGGAAAACCAGAAAAACTTTCCAGTTCTTTTACCCCCAATTTATGCTGAAAATTATTTAAGGGAATCGTTAAGGTGCACGAAGGATGAGTGAGAATCTTGATGAATATCTCTCAGCTGCGAGAGAGTTACAGGAGACGAATAACGAGCTTTACTATGTCAGCAAACTTATAGATAGAGCTCAAACCAAGCTGAATATAGACTCTTTAAGTCAATTACGACCTTATATGAGTATCCTCTTGCAGAAGCTGGGAGAGTTACAGGCGAGAAAGCTTAAGCTCGAGCAGAAGCTTCAGAAAATTAAACCACAATTTGTAAAGATGATTGATAACGCAAAGGAGTATGTAACACAACTAAAGAAATTTTTTCTTAGTACCGCCAAAGGCCAATTAAGTCTAGGGGATTTATGGAACATCATTCAGAATTCCCGAAATATAGTTTCTAAATTGCTGGAGAATCTTAGAAAAAGCATAGAAAAAATTCGGGACCTCGAACAGAAATACCGAGATGAACTCAAAGCATATCTACGGACGATAGCATCTGATGCTGAGGAACTAATAAAAATCTTGGAGATTATAACTAAAGTCTCTACAATAGATCCTACTACAATTATAAGGTACAAGAAGATGCTCGGTTCAAGTGTACGCTTAGAGCCAGGTGGGGAGCAAGTTTTAGTCACAGACGTTTATATGGATATGAACGGTCGTATATTCCTAGAGATATCTATGGAAGAAGAAATAGATAAGAGCACACTCGAAGCTTTGTATAAGGACATAGGTTTCGACTTTATGGCTACTGATATTTCAGATTTCCGTGCAAAGTTTATTAGGCGAATGTATAGTAGGATAAATAAGAGGGAACTTAAACCATCTATAATAAAACACTTTCTTAGCGTAGAGGGCTACATAAACTACCTATCTTCTGAGACTCTAAGTAAATTGCAACCAAGATACAAAGTATTGGGATATGTTAATGTCAATGAAGTCACAGAACAAGGGGGAGAGCTCATAGTAGAGAAAAGAAATCTAAAAGAGAGTTCTACAGGCCTTATAAGATGCCCCTCAATCAAATTGCTTCCAGAGACGGTTTTGGGCAATATAATAAAGATTGGCGATTATCACTACCAGATCTTAGCACAGACATTTTTGCCAAATTATGGTCGAGTTTTGATCTGCATACGCCAAGATAAAAATGGTGAGCCTCTTCCCCATATCAAACTTGTTGAAAGGATATTCCTATATTTAGCTAGACGCAAAAATTTGGCCCAAGAAGACTTAAACCATATATCGAAGGCTGTTAGACTAATAAGAAGTGGAGGAAACTTTGAGGAGATATATTGGCGTTTAAAAATTATGATAGCCAAATCTGGAATAAGTCCGGAAATCACAGAAAGTACAGCGTTAAGACCGATGAATGTTTTTCGCTTCTGCCTCAAAAATTCGATACCATCACTCCTTTCGGAAATCTACGCTTATTACCTCTATGTTGTGGAGACCGATAACGTTGATGTTCATGGATACGATCTGAAACCCAAATTTCAAAGACTTCCACACCCCTTCTTTAGTGTCTTTAATCCCACAACATTGAAACTACTTCTGGGCTTAGAATGCCCCGAATTCCTTGGCGTTTTGTATGAGAGAAACAAAGTAATAATCCTTTGCGGTTCCAGCATGGATCAAGATACCCTAGAGACTATAAAGAAGGAATATAAATTGCCTTCTGAATTCACATATTCCATAACCAAACTTTTGAAAGGATTAATTCTGTTGGGTAAGATTAAAAGTTTGTCGGAATATTATGGGTTATTAGATACACTCCAGATTAATCGCATAATATATCCCGAGATAGTAAAAGAATTCGATGAAAACGATGAGCTTGTTATAGCACATACTTTTCTTATGAAGTTAATAGCTGAGTTAATGAGAAAGCCTGGTGAGAAGTTTGAGTGAATACATTCGTGAACGTAATAAATATTGGATAATATATCCAGAGCATCTAGATTATCGCTTATCAAGAAGATTAGGAAGAAAGATTCCTCTTGATTTCGCCATTGAAAATCCTTCTCTTGAGGAACTGATAAAGGTATGCCAACTTCTCAAAATACCCGTTATTATCGAAAAAGATAAATCCCATCCATCAAACTGGATAGAAAAGAGGGGTAGAATAAAAATACCCAAGTTAACCAAGATTCCAAAGAGAAAGCTACTAAAACTCATAGCCCATAGGATAAAGTTGCTAAGGGAGAAAAAACTTATTGTAAAAGAAGGCAAACCTAAGAAAAGTCAAATTGACAAGATGCTAAAAAGGGTCGTAGGGTGAAGATTATGGATGAAATCGTACTAAACATTCTCAGGGCACTGGTCTATATCTTACCCGCTTACATCGCGAATTCAACCCCAGTAATTGTTGGGGGAGGCCTACCTCTCGATTTTGGCAAGAACTTTATTGATGGGAAAAGAATTTTTGGCGATAATAAAACTATATGGGGCTTTTTTGGAGGAATACTTCTTGGCACACTAACAGGCATTCTTCTTCCAGTAATTTTCCCTTTAGTAGGCCTAGGAGAAATTTCTATAGTTGACGCTTTATTATTAGCATTCCTTCTGAGCATCGGTGCCCACGCTGGGGACTTACTTGGATCTTTCATTAAACGCCGCCTTAATTTAAAACCCGGTGCGCCATTCCCAGTAATGGATCAGATAGGCTTCGTTCTTTTGGCATTGCTATTCGCATGGCCAATATTTCCTCTAATAAGCTACTTGGAGATAATGATATGCATTTTTATCACATTGGTAGTGCATCCTGCCTCAAATCTTATAGCATACCTACTAGGGCTCAAGAATGAACCATGGTAAACCTCTGAAGGATTCAGACACGTTTTTTAGTCTTCCTTCTATCCAATTAGCTCTTAAGAAAGAACAAAAGGAAATGGCTAACGTTCTTCTAAAAGTCCTTGAGAAAGTTGTCCCATCAGAAGACGAAGTTAGGAGAATAAAAAATCTGGCCAAAAAAATAAAATCAAAACTTGAGAGAATTCTGCGTGATATCGGGATCCAGGCATTCGTCGAAATAGAGGGATCTGTCGCTAAGGGTACTTGGATCTCAGGTCATGTGGATTTCGATGTATTCATCCTACTTCCACCGCCTAAGACCAGAAATTATAAACCGATGCTCGAGGAACTTCTCAATAAGATTGCGAAAAAGACAGATTGGTCTACCCAAATCAGATATGCAGAACACCCATATCTACATATATGGATTGATAACTACGAAGCGGATATTGTTCCAGCCTTCAAAACCCCACCAGATAATATAGTCTCAGCGGTTGATAGAACTCCACATCATACCCGATATGTCCGTTCTGTACTCTCCGAGGAACTAAAGAATGAGGTACGCCTCCTAAAAACATTTCTCAGAGGAATAGGGGCCTATGGAGCAGAAATAAAAGTTGGCGGGTTCTCTGGATATTCATGTGAATTGCTAATAATGCACTTTGGTTCATTTTTGCGAACTATCGAGGATCTCTCAAAAAGGAAAAGAATATTTATTGATCCAACTAATACTTGGACCCCAAAAGATGCGTTTAGGAAATTTAACCACTTCTTTATCCTTGTAGATCCTGTAGATAGGAATAGAAACGTTACTAGTGCACTAAGGGAGGAAACTTTCAGCCGCATGCAATTGATGTCCAAACTTTTCCTGGTTCATCCTACAATAAAATTTTTCTTCCCAGAACCTACCATTAGTTACCCACCGAAAAGAGAAGCCTTAATAGATGGGATTTCGAAGCGGAATATATGCATCATTGTGTTGAAAAGAAAGAATATATCACCAGACGTCTATTGGGGGCAGACCTTTAAGATTATGCATAGAATAAGACGACTTTTAGAACGTAGTGAATATTCCCTGCTTTTCATAGACACCATCGAAGGAAAATCTTCAATGATAATATTGATCGAGACTAAGTTTCGTTCAATACCAACACCCCGAAAGATTGTAGGGCCGCCCACATATGCAAGTATAGACAACATCTTGTCTTTTATTAACAAGTACTATGAAAAGTCAATAGCGGGGCCATGGATAGAAAAATCACGAATAGTGTTTCTGGTGGAAGAGACAGAAAGTATAGATGATTTCCTTCATAGATATGTTTCTGCCGTGAAACTCGAACCTTCTTTTCATTCCTTTGAAATCATAAGCAACCCAAAGAAAATCATAGAGTATATCCATAAAGAAAACGTATTTAGGAAGTTCTGTGAAATTATTTCACGACGCTGGATATTAGAATATTTAGAAAAAAATTATAGCAGCACCAGCTAAAGCTTTCTTAGGAATTTTCTATTCCTCTAAGTAGAATCTAAGTTCCTCCCCTCGTTCCAGTGCCGCCTCTATCAATCGTCCCGCACGTGACCTTTTTGATATACGTAATTTACCGCTCCGTGAAGTTATGCCTCGTGTGATTAAAGTCGATCCAGCATATCCAACCACACGCCTGGATCCGTAGCCTCGTCCAAAATCAAATATAAAGGCACGTCTATTGTCTTTTAATGTAAACACTAAGCTTTCCCGACTTGGGAGTTCTTCTAATAGTTCAGCGCCGTACATCTCTCTGGAAGCTTCTTTTGATATCGGAACAACAAATGTTCGTTCGCCGAAAGTATAGATCTCATAAAAGGGTTTTCCTGATAGGAAATCATAAATTACAACCACCGGCCTAGCAAGATCTTCTGAGGTTAGCCCATGAGGGACTTTAACTGTCGTTCTCAAAGCTAGGACTTTCTCAACACGACCATTTTTCATGTGAATAACAGTATCGATTATGCTAGGTATCATCCCAAGTTCTATTTTGCCTATGAATCTCTGTATAGCATCTATTGCCGTTGTTGAATGAATCACACCAACCATACCAATTCCTGCTAATCTGAGATCTGCAAATAATTTTATGTCCTCCAGGTTTCTTATCTCATCAAATATACAGTAGTCAGGTCTTGAAAGCAGTAAAATATCGTGAAGTTCCTCGGGAGTACCATAACTCTTAGAGTACTGCGTTATTTCCTCGCTCAACTGCATATCTCGCGGAGCCTCTATAGTTTTTATGATTTTACCCTGTGTGCGATAAAATTCGGCTAGTGCCTGCGCAAATGTTGTTTTCCCTGCACCAGGGCTACCAGATATGAGGATGCCCTCGGCTTTAAGCTCAAGTCTTCTGATAAGCTTTGCTGGTAGGTTGTATTCCTCCAAACTGAGTTTTCGTATAGGTCTAACAGCAGTTATTTCGAGACCATCTGAGAATGGCGGACGAGTAATTATTATTCTGAGATCCCTCAGTTGAATTATCATGCTACCTGGTCTCTCAATTTCCATAAAACCTTCTGGATGGGTTCTTGCAACCTCTATTATCTCCCGCACTATCTCTCTTAGCTCATTGGCCGTCATGGGTCTATCTTGAATTTCTTCAAACATCCATTTTCCAGGAACACCCTTCTTCCTGAATGGTTTGCAGTTCTCTTTTAGATGCACTGATAATGTCTCCTCATCAAAGAACCTATAAAGTTTCAGGCTATGTATATCAACCTTCTTTTTTACTAATATCGAATCTACCCTAAAACTTTTGCAGAGCTTATGTGTGTACTCGTCGCCCGTTAATACAGTCCCCCCTAATCGCATTGCTAGTTCTAAAATCGCCTCTGTAATGGACACGCGATCAGAAATGTCAGAAAACTCAAATTCAAGTTTAGCTTTTTTGCCGAATTCTTCTAACAGTGCGATTCCTATGTATCCTTCATCCAATCCCTCATCGGCCATCTTCTTTAGCTTACGTAGAATCAATGAGTGAACATAAAATATACCTCCATCTTCCGCAAGTTTCCGCACTGTCTCCGTCTCAAGTCCTCCCGACGTGATTAGACTCATATCTACTATATATTTCTTTGGATTTGACATGCTAATACATACCTCTATGCATCTTTTTTACATCCACGAAGATACCAGAAAAAACTATTAGATAATTATAAAGATGATGTCTTTTTGAGCATTATGGGGCTGCTAATACAAAGCATGCTCGTTAAGCCAACTAATATTAGGGCTGTTATAATGTCAATACAGGTATTTCTGAGACCATATTATGTAAAGGATTTGCCACCTCTACGTTCTTATCCATGCTAGTAGATTTAAAGCATTACTTATGCTTAGGTATGACATGCATATCCCAAGGGTAATATGCTCAATTTAGTTTGCTCCAGATATCCTCCTTAATAGCATACAGATTTACCTAGGGTTGAAAAACAAAAATGAGCGTATTAGATGAGTTATTTGAGCAAGCGCTTAGTAAAAAAAGCGTTTTTCGGGACAAAAAATACTTATCCGTGGATTACATTCCAGACGAGCTACCTCATAGAGAGGAAGAGATTTTAAGACTCGCCAACATCTTGGTAAGTATACTAAGAGATTCACGTCCAAGCAACATTTTTGAATATGGTCCCGTTGGAACTGGAAAAACAGCAGTCACAAAACTAGTCCTAAAAAAGTTAAGTGAGAAAGCAGAAAAAGCGGGAATACGTTTTAGATATGCATATATAAACTGCCGTTTCTTCAGAACTAATTATCGTGCCCTCGTAAAGGTGGCTATGGAGCTCGGACTTAGAATTCCTAGAACTGGTTTACCAGTAGATGTCATACTTTCACTTATTACTCGCAAACTCGAAGAAAATTATAGGTTTCTTCTAGTTGTTTTTGATGAGATTGATTGGCTCGTTAAATATTCGGGTGATGACATCCTTTACCAATTTACCCGTCTAAACAGCGAACTCAATAAATCTGAGATCTCGCTAATAGGCATAACAAATGATACACGATTCAGAGAGTATTTAGACGCAAGAGTACTTTCAAGCTTATCGGAAGAAACTGTAGTTTTTCAACCATATAACCAGGAACAACTATATGACATACTCCTTCAAAGAGCAAGACTAGCATTTCGTGAGGGTGTCATAGATGATGAAGCAATAAGATATGCGGCAGCAATAGCAGCAAGGGATGGAGATGCCCGCAGAGCAATAGATCTTCTTAGAGTTGCAGGGGAAATAGCTGATAGGAGTGGTGACTTTAAAGTCACCGTAGACCATGTAGTCCAAGCTTCCGAAGAGGTAGAAAGAAATATAATTAGAGAGATAATATCGATTCTCCCTCCTAACCAGCAACTTCTCCTATTAGCTATCGCAGGACTCTCTAAGCTCAGTCGTAACAAAATAACAACAGGAAAAGTAAAGCATGTTTTTGATTGGATATTATCTCAGATAGGAAAGCAACCGATAACTCTAAGAAGAATAAATGATTATCTAGCAGAGTTAGAAACTCTGGGGATAATAAGTTCAACAATCGTATCATTTGGCAGACATGGAAGGACAAGAATAATAAAATTAGAGATACCAGTAGAAATAATTGAAAATATCCTGACTAAGGATCCTCTCTACTCCGAGTTATACTCCGAACTTATTAGAACAATTATATCTCCATAGAGAAGTACACAAATTAGAATTAATAGGTCTTATTTAGGGTATGATGTAACCTATAATTTCTATCAGGACAAAAGAGAAACTAACGGGCGTACCTATGGCATTACTAAATTAACTTTGTTGAATGGGCCCGGCGGGATTTGAACCCGCGACAAGGAGCTCCGAAAGCTCCCAGGCTAATCCTAGCTACCTCACGGGCCCGGAGGAATAATTTATACAATTATGTAAAAACAGTATACCATAAGTAACTGTTGTCTGAGGATTATATTTAGGAAAGGGGCCTAGACCCATAAGCCCCCTTTGGTTTCGGGCATGATGCCCTAGCGGGATTAGACTAAGCGGTCAATGCCGACTCGCCGCTTCATTATCGGCATATCATTCCTTAGTCCCGCGGGGAGGGCCCGTTTCAGCGCTCCCTCCCACCTCCTCTGCGGGTTGGCTCGGGTGCTGTTACCAGCATCCTTCACCGCTTCATTGTCATTGCGCGGGAGGACGTGTCGTTTCTTTGCCCTTACGGAGGATTTCTCCTCCGCGGCTTGCGCCGCCCCGCGTTCGAGGGACGGGGGACTTTCCACCCGTCAGAGACGGGAGACCCGCTGGGTCTAGGCCCCTTAATATAATATACCATTGGTATAGAAATTTATTGCCTTGTTATAAATGTTTTAAATTGTATCAAAAGTATCTCTGATTTGGCCTTAGGTGTTTAGTGATGATGATGGAGAAGTGGGATGAAACACGAGCACGACAGATACGTAGATTACTTAGAGTAAAAAAGAGAAGACACAGAAAGTTTCAGCGTCATATGGCATGGCGATGGACAAAGCTTGATGATTCCTGGAGATATCCCGATGGTCGTGATAATAAGCTTCGTTTACAATATAAAGGCTATCCTCCTAAAGTAAAAGTAGGATTTCGGTCTCCTAAACTTGTTAGATTTCTTCATCCGTCTGGGAAGAGGGAAATTTTGGTATATCGCGTGGAAGATCTTTACACAGTAGATCCTTTTACAGAGGTTGTAAGGATAGCGTCTAATGTAGGTCTCCGCAAAAGATTAGAAATCGTCAGATTTGCACAGAAATTCGGTATACGTGTTCTTAACCCCGGTAAGATTCCTGAAGTACGCTTGGAGACTCCTCCCCAGCTTCTTGAGGAGGGGCTTGAAACCTTAGTTGAGGAAATTGAGACAGAGGAAAAGCTCGAAAAAGAGCTTGAGAGTATATCTGAGAGAGAAAAGGAAACTAAAAAGGAAAGCTCAGCCGAAGAGAATAAGGAGTGAAAACCGAGCATATGGGGTGATTCTTTATGACTCGAAGACTTATTTTGCAACGAAGACTTGCTGCTAGAATACTTAAATGTGGGATTAATAGAGTTTGGATAGATCCCGATGCTTTAGATGAAGTGGCCTCTGCAGTAACTAGTGAGGAAATAAGGAAGCTTATAAAGGAGAGAAAGATATGGAAATATCCGATTGAAGGAACAAGTCATCATAGAGCTAACATACGTGCAATAAAACGGAGAAAGGGGCGCAGAAGAGGGCCAGGGAAGAGAAAGGGATCTAGAAAAACACGTATGGGCGGGTCATATGTATGGGTCATCAGAATAAGAGCTATAAGACGTACATTACGAGCATTGAAGTACGCTGGGATTATAACACCAAGAGTCTATAACAAACTTAGAGGGCTCGCTAAGGCTGGTGTCTTTAAGAGTAAAGCCCATGTTATAAGCTATATCCTTGAGCATAAGCTAAATTCTAAGCCCATACCAGAAAATTGGAAAGAAGAAATACTGCTTAAGTATGGTGATAAGAAATGAAACGGCGCTTTGGCAAAACATATAGGGTTCCTTGGCGACGCAGAAGAGAAGGCAAAACCGATTATTATGCAAGATATAAGATGCTTATCTCCAAAAAAATAAGAGCAGTCGTAAGAAAGAGTCTTAGACATATCATTGTTCAATTTGCCAAAGGCGAGCTGCTTGGAGATAGGACACTATCCTATACACATTCTAGCGAATTGCGAAAATATGGTTGGAAATACAACTGCGGAAATCTTCCTGCAGCTTATCTAACGGGGTTTCTAGCTGGACTAAAAGCTCAGAGGAATAATATTACTGAGGCCATACTTGACATAGGTCCTCAACGATCGACATATGGAGGAAGAATATATGCAGCTCTTAAAGGGCTCATAGATTCTGGGATCGAGATTCCCCATAACGAAAAAATTTTCCCTCCACCAGAACGCATCATAGGAAAACATATTGCCGAATTCGCCGAGAAACTTAAGAAAGAGGACCCTAAATATTATAAGAAACAGTTTAGCTTTTATTTGGCCAATAAAATTCTACCAGAGGATATCACCAAGAACTTTTTTGATGTATTAAAGAGAATAGTAAAGGAGTTCGATGCTTCCGTTCCAGACTGGATTAAGGAGACTATGGGTGCATAAAAAATGGTTATCAGGGTTAGAGAGATCCCCCCAGAGTCCATAACTAAACCTCGCGAAGAGTTAGAAGTATCATGGAAACCAAGGACAATGATCGGGAAACTTGTTAGAGAGGGGAAAATACAAACTATACATGACTTGTTTTACTATACTAATCGCATACCTGAGCCTGAAGTAGTCGATTGGCTCGTTGGAAATAATCTCTATGGCTATATCCTTAATATCATCGTAACATCAAGAATGACGGATAGTGGAAGAAAATTTAGTTTTAGAAGCGTTGTTGTGATTGGGAATAGAGATGGACTAATAGGTGTTGGAAAGGGCGGATCTCCTGAGCTTCGTTTTTCTATACAGGAAGCGATAACAGACGCAAAGAAAAATTTAATCCCCATAATGCGCGGATGTGGTTCATGGGAGTGCAGATGTGATATGCCACACTCAGTACCATTCAGAGTCTATGGAGAATCTGGGAGTGTACGGGTATTTCTAATACCCGCTCCTAGAGGGACAGGGCTTGTTGCAGGAGAAGCTGCTAAGAGGGTATTAGAATTAGCAGGAATCCAAGATGTCTGGACGAAAACTTATGGTAGGACAAGAACGGCTATAAACTTTGTTTACGCAACCTACGATGCCTTAAGGAAGCTCTACAGAATGCTATAAACCAATGTGGATGGAGCAAAAGTACGTCTTTCTAATTTCTAATACAATAATAATTCTACATCTATATTATTCTATATTTGCATGCATAATTTTCATCTTCTCCTCAGTAACACCGAATCTTCGTGCTAACTCTGCTACTATAGCTTCAAACAATATAAAGCTTGATATCTCAAATGCTGGTATAAAATGTCCTGGTTCTTCACGTCCAAGTTCAAAGTATCTCTTCCGCTCCTCGATATCTTCTAACACAAGATAAACATTAGATAGCCTCGCAATAGTACTCTCTCTATTGCCCACCACACTTAGAATTCTCATGCCACTTCGTCTTCCCTCCTCAACTAATATTCTTGATATTGATGCCTCCCCCGATCCCGAAATAACTGTTAGCAGATCTCCTTTCTTCCGAAGAATCCAGTCCAAAATGTCGCTTACGTTAAGTCCTAAGTGCTGAAACCTCATTGATACCATCTCACTGATATAGTTTAGAAGCCCTATACCATAGAAGTAACATGAAACATCATTGTTCCTGGCATCCTCATAATACAAAGTGAATTCCATAAGTTTGTCTTTCGAGGCTAATACGCGTCTCATTGAGCGCTCGGCAACATCCAATATCACCTCCAAAGTTCTTCTGAATTCCTCTAAAGGTTCTTCTGCATCGATCATGGCCGCTATACCCGCAGATATCAAGAGAGCCGAGAACTCAGGGACAGAACCCATGGGAGCCAGAGGTGTCTTATATTTCCCAGCTATTTTCCTTGCTACATAATCTATAGAGGATAATGCTGGTTTCCCCAATAGATATATGGTATAATCAGCAAGCCTATCAAGCTTAGACCCCTTGGTGGCCGTGAGGGCAATAAGTGTCGCCCCCCGCCTAAGGCATAACTCACTATAAAGAGTTGTAGTTGTTGTCCAGCCACTTCCAGAAAATGCAAATACAACATCATCCTTATCAACAGGCTTTGCAAGAGTATCACCTATCGTGGATGCTTTTATGCGCCTAAGCTTTAACAGTTCTGCAAAGAATCTACCTGCAAGACCAGACCTCCCCATACCCACTGTATGTACTTTCCTGTTTTTATGTCGCACCTCTAGGAGAAGGTTTCGTATCTTCAGGAGAGTTTCTGCCTGTTCCAAGGCATAGCTTAGCATTTTCCTTCCAACATTTATGAGTGTTATAGCAGCGTCTCGAAAAGCCTCCAACATTATAATCTCACTCTTTTTATCCAAACAACAGTTCTCTACCCAGAATATTCAATTATATTATAATTCTTGCTTGTTAATTTAGGCTCGATAATTTGAGTGATAGTGAAATGTTCATAGGCTTAGAAATACTATCTGGAACCCACGAACTAGTCGAAAAGGAAGTAGAAAAGATACTTGGACAAAGAGAAAAAGAATACTTGTTTCCAACTCTACTATTAGTGAAAGGTAGAAATATCAGCGAGGATATAACATTACTTTCTCTATTCTCTCGAGCCGCTATAAATCTTTACTTGATACCTAAGTACGAAAAATATAACAATCCCAACGACCTATATAGGATCTCTAAGGACATACCTTGGCCTGAGATAATCAAGGCTGAGAAATCCTTTGCTGTGGTCCCTAAGATACTACCCGAAAGACTCAATCGAAGAATTGTTGGACAGCTAGTAGGCCAAGGAATAGTAGATAGATTCCTCGCTGATAAGAACACGAGACCTCCAGTAAACCTAAGATCGCCAGATATTGAGGTCGCGACATTTATCGACGAAAATAAGGTTGTATTGGGAATAAAGCTCTTCAAAGATAACATGAACAGAATCGAAGAGGCTATCAACAGATTAGTTATCCTTAGTCTCCAAACAGAAAAAATCAGAACTCTTGGTGAAATTTATCATACAGGTATATGCGAATCAGCATTCGAATATTTCAATGCTGAGCCGCAGAAAGGGAGACTATTAAAATCTACATTCATCGAATTACGAAACATAGACGAAGAAAAAATATTAGATCTTGTCACAAAAAAATGGAAAAAGATAACAACAGAAATCTTCTGCTTCGATGAAGAAATAAGGAAAAACATACCAAAATACAAAGACATACATATATCTCCGCTTGACAGACTACCAGCAGCGCCAATAGAAGTTTTTCTTACAAATCTAACCTTGGCGTATCCCAGCAAAAGAGAACAGGAAAAAATCGCAAACAAAATATACAACTTGCTAACCAGCAATGAAGCATGGGTAGAAACAAACTTAATAATCCGCACAGACATCCAAATAAGCACCATATTTAAAGCCGAAAAAATAATTGACATAACACTAAAAGGCATCCCCTCACAAATAATTCGTATAACAAGATAGGTGAAAAAAAATGAGCAGAGCCAAAACCATAAGTGCAGTCCTAGCTAGTGCGACAAGAAAAACCGCAGTAGCCCGATGCATACTAACCCCAGGAAAAGGAATAATACGAATAAACGGCAGACGGATCGAATTCATAGAGAACAAATACATCCGCCTACTAATACTAGAACCTATTCTTTTAATAGGCAACCTAGCACAACAAATAAACATAAGAGTAAGGGTACGAGGAGGGGGAATAGTATCGCAAGCATATGCTGCTAGATGCGCAATAGCAAGAGCTATAGTTAGATATTTCCAGGATCCTCGTATAGAAAGACTCTATAGATGGTACGACAGATATTTATTAATCGAGGACACCCGACAAAAAGAAATGAAAAAATTCGGTGGACCTGGAGCAAGAGCAAGATTCCAAACAAGCTACAGATAGTTCAAAACTCACTAATTTTATAAAACCAGAAAAATAATAAAGACAAACAAGAAACTAAATGTCAAGTCAGATCGGAATAAGTGATATTTATGTCCAGTAAGGGAGCAAAAAGAACATCCTCAGGAAAAACTAAGGAAACCAAGCCAAGGAAAGACCCACTAAAAATCGGAATAGCATATCTATTCTGCCACAAAAACAACACATTATTAACCATAACCGACACAACAGGCGCGATAACAGTAGCTCGAGCATCAGGAGGATTATTCGCAGAAGCATCTAGAGATGAACCAACCCCATGGGTAGCAATGCTCGTAGGAAGACACGCAGCACAAAGAGCACTAGAAGTAGGAATGTCAAAGGTCATGATAAAGCTAAGAGGAAGAGGGGGGAATAGATCGCCCAACATAAACTCTGCAGCGGCCGCCGCAGCAATAAAAGCAATTGCGAGAGCAGGACTACAGGTAATATCAATAGACGATGTAACACCAATACCGCATGACAGCATAAGAAGACCAGGAGGACGCAGAGGAAGAAGAGTATAAACAAAAACAACAACACTAATAATAGCCTTTATAATAACCATATCTTTTCTTAGAATAATTCGGATAGAAAACCACGGTGGGCCCGTAGCGTAGCTTGGCTAGCGCGTGCGGCTGATAACCGCAAGGTCGGCGGTTCGAGTCCGCCCGGGCCCACCACTTCTAAAACTCTCTAAAATATTTGCCGGGGTAGCTCAGTGGGCCAGAGCGCGGGACTTGTATCCCAGTTTTATGGGCTAGAAATCCCGAGGTCGCGGGTTCGAGTCCCGCCCCCGGCTCTTCCTAAATCCGCTTCTCGTTTCTTTAAGTAATGCCTATCTTTCTACATGTTGGTTTCATTTCTTGGTATTTTGAATGCGGAGATCTTGTTTAATATTGCTATTGGTGTGTATAGAATCATAGATAAATCTAGGAACAGAAAAACGGTGAAACTTTAAAAATTGCATAAAATACAATAAGTAGAACTTAATGGAATATAGAAAGAATACCCCACGGGGGAGGGGTAGAGTAGTGGTAGCTCGCTGCCCTTGCATGAATCATTCTACCAGGAGAGGCAGAGGCCGCGGGTTCGAGTCCCGCCCCCTCCACCATTAAGCGTTAGGTTACATCTATGTTTAAAGTATTCTTGTGAGGGAATGAATGGTTTGAGGTAGGGTGTTTGAGTCTTATTTCCTTTTGTGTTGTGGACTAACTCTATCGTGTTGGTGGCGAGTTTTATGGCTTGGTCCTATCCTCGGATCCCTCTGCATTGATCGGTGGCTAGGAAACACTGTTTTTATGAGGAATACCGTACATAACAGATGATTCGGAAATATGGGATAACAACCCGAACATCAAAGCCAAGAAATTGGTCCACAACGCATTTTGCTTTATATTCTGTTCCACGTATACTGTTTTGTTACTTAATGTTGTTTGATAGCGCAGAATAATTGCTCTATGTCGTTAGGAAATATGGGAACTTTAGACTATTTTTTCTAATGTGCTTAGGATCCGAAAGGTACTTATCAATGCTACTTTTAGGCACAAAAAAGATCTGGCCTTAATTTTATGATTCTATAATTGAATAATTTATTGGTGAAGGAATTTTCGTTGGTGTCTATGTTGGCAAAAACAACAATCACAATTTCCGTTGAAGTTAAGGAGTTCCTAGAT